>Ga0182021_10003803_pt1 | contig 17722 bp, 18 predicted proteins | sample 612E3MmetaG_FD_120493 | JGI IMG/M metagenome (GOLD analysis project Ga0182021, IMG submission 120493) | Permafrost microbial communities from Stordalen Mire, Sweden - 612E3M metaG (Illumina Assembly) | ecosystem: Environmental > Terrestrial > Soil > Wetlands > Permafrost | place: Sweden... | reverse complement strand
CGCTCACGCTATCGCTACCGCTCACGGTGGTCGGCCTGCGCAGCCCGGCGGTTTCCTCCCTTTGGCGCAGGATCAGGGTCGAGGATGTTTCGACGGAAATCTTGTCGCGCCGGGGTCCGGTGCATACTACGATTTGTGCAATGCCTGCCAAGAAATCCGGTCCCGAGGGCCCCATCGAGATTCCCGAGATCATCGCGGTTCTCCCGCTGCGCAACTCGGTTCTCTTTCCCGGGTCGATCATTCCCATCGACGTGGGGCGCAAGAAATCGGTAAAGCTGGTCGAAGAGGCGATCTCGAAGGAGAGGCCTGTCATCGGCATCGTCACGCAACGTGATGCGCGGACTGAGGATCCCGGCCCCGCCGACCTCTACACGGTAGGCTGCGCGGCCCGCATCCTCAAGGTGATCAAGCTGGCCAAAGACAGCTTCTCGGTGATCCTGCAGGGGATCTCGCGCGTCCGGCTGCTGGAGACAGGGGTTCAGGAGCCTTTCATGACGGCCAAGGTGCAGGTGCTGCCTGACCCGCTCGGCACCAATCTCGAGATGGACGCGCTGGTGCTCAATCTCAAGGATGTGGTCAAGCGGGTTTTCAAGCTCATGCCGGAGTTGCCCAAGGAGGCTTCCACGCTCATCGACAGCGTGACCGAGCCCGGGCAGATCGCCGACCTCATCACATCGAACCTGGACGTTCAGGTCGACGAGAAGCAAGAGATCCTGGAGATAGTCGACCTCAAGGCCAGGCTTCGGCGCGTGCTGCAGTTCCTTTCGCGCCAGCACGAGGTGCTCAAGGTTCGCGAAAAGATCAACACCCAGGTACAGGAGGAGATGGGGCGGAACCAGCGCGAGTACGTCCTGCGCCAGCAACTCAAGGCCATCAAGGAAGAGCTGGGCGAGATCGACGAGACGGGCGGAGACTTGGACGATTTCCGGGAAAAGATCACCGTGGCTAAAATGCCGGGCGAGACCGAGAAGGTGGCGCTCAAGCAACTGGAACGCCTCAAGGTGATGCAGCCTTCATCGGCTGAGTACACGGTGACGCGTACCTATCTGGAATGGCTGGTCGAGTTGCCGTGGGCGATCGCGACCGAGGACAAGCTGGACATCCCGGCGGCCCGCGACATCCTCAACGCCGACCACTACGACCTGGAGAAGGTCAAGAAGCGTATCCTCGAATACCTGGCGGTGCGCAAGCTGAAGACCGACAAGAAGGGGCCGATCCTTTGTTTGGTGGGCCCGCCCGGCGTGGGCAAGACCTCGCTCGGCAAGTCCATCGCGCGCGCCCTGGGCCGCAAGTTCATGCGGGTGTCGCTCGGCGGGGTGCGCGACGAGGCCGAGATTCGCGGTCACCGCCGCACCTATGTCGGGTCTTTGCCCGGCCGGGTCGTCCAGGGCATGAAGAAGGCGGGATCGAACAACCCCGTGTTCATGCTCGATGAGATCGACAAGCTGGGGCACGATTTCCGCGGGGATCCGGCCGCCGCCTTGCTCGAGGTTCTGGACCCCGAGCAGAACCACGCTTTCTCGGACCACTATCTGGAGGTGCCGTTCGATCTGTCCAAGGTGATGTTCATCGCCACGGCCAACATCCTCGACCCGGTGCCGCCGGCGTTGCGCGATCGCCTCGAGGTGCTGGAGATTCCTGGCTACACCAGCGAAGAGAAGCTGAACATTGCCAAGCAGTTCCTAATCAAGAAGCAACTGGACGAGCATGGCCTGGGCGGTGACCGTGTGGTCTTCGAGGATGCCGCGGTTGGCGAGGTCATCGACAGCTACACGCGCGAGGCGGGCGTGCGCAACCTTGAGCGCGAATTGGCCAACGTGATTCGGGCGGTGGCCGTGCTGGTGGCGGAAGAAAAGGCCACGGAAAAAGAGACCATCACCATGGCCCGCGTGCCCGACTTCTTGGGCCCGCAAAAGTTCCTGCCCGAGGTGGCCGAGCGTACGGCTGAGGCCGGCGTGGCCACCGGGCTGGCCTGGACGCCGGTGGGCGGCGACATCCTGTTCATCGAGGCGACCCGCATGAACGGCAAGGGCAATCTGGTGTTGACCGGGCAGCTTGGTGACGTGATGAAAGAGTCGGCGCAAGCGGCGCTGTCATTCATCCGCGCCCGTGCGCGCTGGCTGGGGCTCGACGAATCGTTCCTTGAGCGCAGCGACATCCACGTGCACATCCCCGCGGGGGCCATTCCCAAGGACGGCCCGTCCGCCGGAGTCACGATGTTCATAGCCATGGTTTCGCTGCTGACCGGCAAACCGGTGCGCAGCGACGTGGCCATGACCGGCGAGATCACGCTGCGCGGGCTGATTCTGCCGGTGGGCGGAATCAAGGAGAAGTTCCTGGCCGCGCACCGTGCGGGCATCAAGCGCGTCGTCATGCCTGAGCGCAACCGCAAGGACATCATCGACATCCCTGAGCAGCCGCGCAAGGAGATCGAGATCATCTTTGTCAAGCGTATGGACGAGCTTCTGCCTTTCGTGCTGACAGAGATGCCCAAGCTGCAAGGCACGATGTCGAGCGCCCTGACGCCCGCGCCGTCGACCCCAGCGCCGCCGGTGCCGCCCTCTGCCTAGCCCAATTTCCGCAGTTCGGGGGCTGAAGAGGTGTCCGGAAATCGACCCTGGGACATGCTACCATGCCGTCCGGGAAAACGGCTGATGACTCGAACCATTTGCCATGGGATTCCCTGTCTCATGCTGTTCATGCTTGCTGGGGCGGGCTGCGCGGGGAAGCAGACTCTGCCAGTCGTCAACGCGGCAGTCGCTGCAACGCCAGCCGCGGCCGTGGACGACCATGCGCTGGTCCAGGGCAACTGGTCCGTGGCCAAAGCCCAGATCGACGGCCAGCCATCCGATGTACTCGCGGGCGCCGCTTTTGCCATCACCGGCAACACGATGGTCACCAAGACCGGCGAGAAATCCGAGGTGACCAAGTTCGCCCTTCGCCCCGGCGCCAGCCCCAAGGAGTTCGAACTCATGGATCCCGAGTCTGGAACGGTCGCGGTCAAGGGCACCTACAACATCGAAGGCGACACCTTCACGATGACTTGGACCGCCGACGGTGAACGGCTGATGCTCGTCTTGAAGCGCTGAATCGGTTTCCGGATCGACCCCCTGGGGGAGTTGGGGTCGTGACCCAGGACAGGCAACGAGCCCTGGCCGAGCCAGGTGAGGACGTTGTTCCAGTAGGCCCGCATATCTGCGCCGTGGGCGCCCGTCCACACATCGTCACAGGTAATCCACTCGTCACCCCAGACGTTGACGTGTCCCTTGTTGTCCAACGGGCTGAGACGACGGGGAGACTGTCATAGGCAGACGATCCCAGCGTAGGCCCTAGGTCACTTCGCGTCAAACGCGATTCGCCTGTCACGCCGTTGCACACAAGGTCAACTCGGGATTTCGGGAGACGGATCCGTTCCTTGACGCGAGAAAGGGCGGTGCTTACTGTACGCCGCGTCTGGGAAACGACCCCCCTCATTCAACGAAAAGGACAAGCAAATGGGCAAGATCATCGGAATCGACCTCGGAACCACGAACTCGGTGGTGGCCATCATGGATGGCAAGGAACCCAAGGTCATACCCAACGAGGAGGGCGCCCGTCTGACTCCCTCGGTGGTCGGGTGGGACGACAAAGGGGAGGTTCTGGTTGGGCAGATCGCGCGTCGTCAAGCCATCACCAATCCCGAGAACACGGTTTTTTCTGCCAAGCGTTTCATGGGTCGGCGCTACGAAGAAGCGGACGAGGACGAGCACCGCGTGCCGTTCAAGACCGCGCGTGGCGCCAGTGGCGAGGTGGTGTTTGAGATACGCGGCAAGAAGGTCACGCCACCCGAAGTTTCGGCCAAGGTTCTGCAGAAGCTCAAGAAGGCGGCCGAGGACTACCTGGGTGAGAAGATCGTCGACGCGGTCATCACCGTTCCCGCCTACTTCAACGACTCGCAACGCCAGGCGACCAAGGATGCGGGCCGCATCGCCGGGCTTGAGGTCAAGCGCATTGTCAACGAACCGACCGCTGCGGCGTTGGCCTACGGCCTCGACAAGAAGAAGGACGAACTCATCGCCGTGTACGACTTTGGCGGCGGGACGTTCGACATTTCGATTCTGGAAGTCGGCGAGAACGTGGTCGAGGTGGTGTCGACCAACGGCGACACACACCTGGGCGGCGACGACATCGACGTGCGCATCATGGACTGGCTGATCGCCGAATTCAGGAAAGACCAGGGTATCGACGTGTCCAAGGACAAGATGGTCCTGCAGCGGCTGCGCGAGGCTGCGGAAAAGGCGAAGATCGAGTTGTCACAGGTGATGGAGACGGAGATCAATCTGCCGTTCCTCACCGCCGATGCCGCGGGCCCCAAGCACCTGCAGATGCGCCTGTCACGCGCCAAGCTGGAACAGATGATCGAGGACCTCATCCAGCGCACCGTCGAGCCGACCAAAAAAGCGCTGGCCGACGCAGGCAAGAAGACGGCCGACATCCACGAGGTGGTGCTGGTAGGTGGCTCCACGCGCATCCCGCGCGTGCAGCAGGTGGTCAAAGATTTCTTCGGCAAGGAGCCCCACAGGGGAGTGAACCCCGACGAGGTGGTGGCGCTGGGCGCGGCTGTCCAGGCGGGCGTGCTCTCCGGCGAGGTCAAGGACATGCTCCTTCTCGACGTCACGCCCCTGTCGCTCGGCATCGAGACCCTGGGCAGTGTGATGACGGTTCTCATCCCACGCAACACGACGATTCCCACCAAGAAATCCGAGACCTTCTCCACTGCGGCCGACAACCAAACTTCCGTCGAGGTGAAGGTGTTCCAGGGTGAGCGGCCCATGGCCAACGACAACCGGTTGTTGGGCAAGTTCGGGCTGGAGGGCATCCTGCCTGCGCCGCGCGGCGTGCCGCAGATCGAGGTGACGTTTGACATCGACGCCAACGGCATTGTGAACGCGTCGGCCAAGGACAAGGCGACCGGCAAGGCGCAAAACATAACCATCACGTCGTCATCCGGCCTGTCCGAAGCTGACATCCAGAAGATGGTCAAGCAGGCGCAGGAGCACGAGGCCGAGGACAAGAAGCGGCGTGAGGCCATCGAGGCGCGCAACCGTTTGGAGAGTCTCTCGTTCAGCGTGCAAAAGCACTTCGACGAGAACAAGGACAAGATTCCCTCGTCCGAGCGCCAGGCGCTCGAGGACGCGCTCAAAGACGCCAAGACCACGCTCGAGTCGAACCGCGAGGCGAGCGACGCGGATGTCTTCAAGGGTGCCTTCGAGCGTCTGGAGAAAGCGTCGCACAAGATGGCCGAGGCGCTGTACAAGGCAGCCGGTGGCAGTGAGGGCGCGCAGGCCGGGAGCGCGCCTTCGGGCGGGGACGGCAAGGGCACAGGCGGAAAGGACGACGTCATCGACGCCGAGTTCACCGAGACGCCGAAGCAGTAGCTTGTTCATAACAGAACACAGAGATTCGAGCAGGCCGGGGCCCGGCTAGCGGGTGGTGACTAGCGAGAGCGAGCGCGTGAGCGAGTTCGTGAGTGGCACGCGGAACGCGCTCCGCTCCCGCACAACGCCCACGAACACGCTACCGCCCACGCCCACGCGAGCCGCGAGCCGCGAGTGGAACGCCCAGATGACCGGCAATTTTCCGCCAGACTGCTAGCCAACCTAGAGTCTGCCCGTCCCTGTCGACTGTGAAGCCGCATCGGGGTATGGTCAGTCATGCATCCGATCCTGCTGCAGCTTCCCTCGAAGTGGCTCTTCGTTGCGGCGCTGGTCTTGGCGGCTGCGTCTTTCGTACGCAACCAGGTGCGGCGCCGGCGCGATCCCAAGGTGCCGGCGTCGTCCACCCCGCTGCTTCTCGTGGCGGGCGCCTGGGCGATCCTGAGAATACGGGGCGAAACCTGGATTCCCTACGCCGGGGCGTTCGGCAAGCCATGGCTGCCCGTGCCCATCTTCTCCTACGGCGTGATGCTGGCCACTGGCTTCGTGACGGGTTGGTTTGTGGCCATGCGACTGGCGCGCAGGGATGGCATCCGCAACGAAGAGGCCGGCGCCATCTACATGTGGACCGCGGTTTGGGCGATGGTGGGCTCGCGTCTTCTCTACGTCATCACGCAGTACCAGGAGTTCTCGAATCCGGTCGACATCGTCATGCTCAACAAGGGCGGCTTGGTCGCGTACGGAGGCATGCTGGGCGGTGTTGCGGCAAGCTGGTATCTCTGCCGCCGGCGCAAGATCGAGCTTCTGCGCTGGGCTGATGCGGCCGCGCCGTCGGTGGTGCTGGGCACGGCGATCACGCGGGTGGGTTGCCTGCTCTTCGGCTGCGACTACGGCAAGGTGTCGCACCTGCCCTGGGCCATTCGCTTCCCCAAGGATGCGCCGGCCTGGAAGGATCACGTGTACAGCATGCACGCGCTCAGCCCAGATGCGGCGTGGTCGCTGCCTGTCCACCCCACGCAGATCTACGAGACGCTGACTGGCCTCGCGCTCTTCGGCTTGCTGATGTACTTGCGGCGCGTGCGCAAGTTCTCCGGCGAGGTGTTCCTTGGTTGGGTGTTGGGCTATGGCATCGTGCGCCCCATCATCGAAATCTATCGCGGTGACGACGACCGGGGTAGCGTCGGGGCCCTGTCGACGTCGCAGTTGATCGGCTTGACCTCGGTGGTGGCGGGTCTCGGGCTGCTGGTCTACCTGGTCAAACGTTTCCGGGCTGACCCCGCCGCCGCGCGGCTGTGGGAGATTCCCTTGCCGGCCCAGGCCAAGGCGGAGCCGGAATCGCGCGAGCGGTCGCGCCGGCGCCGCAAGGGCCGTTGACCGGCGCGGTGCGACCGACAGGCTCACGCTGCGGCAGGAATTGGAGTATAAGGTGTCTCAAGTCACAGATGCGAGGGGGCGACCATGAGTCTCAAACGCAGCCACGCGGCGGGCGTCCGCACGAGCTTTAGCAGCGGTAGTGAGTCCGGCGGCAAGCTGGGCCGGCAGGAGTTTTACGACGAGTTGAAGAAACTGGCCCAGTCCGGCCAGGTCTTCGCGCCGGTCGACATTGCGTTGGCCATTGGCGCCAGCGAGGCGCTGGTGTCGCGCTCTCTCCTGGGCCTGGCGGCCGAGGGCTACTTGGAGAAGGTCGATACGGGCAAGTACCGGGCAACGCCGTTCGCGGAGATTCCCCAGGCCGAGTTCCTCAAAGCTTTGGCCCGGGCGTCCAAGATCGATTCGACGCGCCAGCGCGACCTGTCCGAGATTGCCCGCCTGAAGCAGAACAACGACGTGATGCGCACCAAGTTGCTTGCGGTCATCGCCGAGCGGGATCACTACCTGGCGGCGCTCAAGCAGCATGGCATCGACCCCGGCCCCGTGCCAGCGGCCGTGGCCTCGACCGCGCAGAGCGCGCCTTCGCCCGAGCCGACCGCCGTGGGCTCGCCGACTCCGTCCGGTGAGGGCGGCGCCGGCAGTTCATGATGAGGCCGGGTCGGCCCGTACGCCGTCAAGAACCGCCTTGTCCCTTCGCTTTCGCATACGGGCCGGCAGCCAGCTAGGGGCGACCGTTTCGGTCGAGCGGGTGGTGCAGATCGAGCCACGCGAGGGTGGTCTCGTGATTGGTCGCCGACGGGGCGCTGACATCGAGTTGCCCTTCGCAGCCGTGTCCGAGCAGCACGCACGTCTCTCCCGGGGTGGGCAGGGCTGGCTGCTCGCGGATCTGGGCAGTGCCAACGGCACGTTTCTCAATGACCACCGGCTGACGCCGTTCGTGGCGCAGGCATTGTCGGTGGGCGACGTTCTGCGCCTGGCGAGCGTGGAGCTGGTCTTCGAGGGTGAGGGGCGGCCCGCACCGGGCGCCGACGGGCCCGGGGTTGAGGCCGAATCGACCGCCACCCTGGCGCGCCGTCTGGTGAGTGATCTATTCGGGAGAGGCCGGCCGGCCGAGGTGGCCCGTCTCGTGGTGACAGACGGTTCCGCCCGCACGCGTGAGCTGCACCTTGATGTCGTGGGCTGCCGCTACCGGGTCGGGCGCGCAAGCTCCTGTAATCTGGTCGTGCCCGACGACGATATGTCGCGCGAGCACGCGGAGTTTGAGCGTCGCTGGGATGGCGTGTTTGTGCGCGACCTCGACTCGAAGAACGGTGTTCTGCTCAGGGGCGAGCGCCTGGCCGGCGAACGGCGCTTGTCTGACGGCGATGTATTGCGTCTGGGCCAAACCACCTTCCGGCTGGAAGACCCCGAGGATCGCTATCTGCGGCAGTTGGAAGAAGTCGAGGCGCTGGCCAGCCAAACGGCCAAGGGCGGCGCGGGCGCGGAGTCTGCAGCATCCGGCGACCTGGCCGGCCAAGCGGGTGGGGCGGTGCTTCCCGACACCCGCACCTCGGCCAAGGTGGTGGGCCAGGCGGCTTTACCGCGGCAGGTCGCGTGGCCGCCATTCGCGTCTGTCAGCCAGGGGCGGCGACGGCCGCGACACGCTTCGCTGGCCCTGATGGTCATCGCGGGCCTGGTGCTGGTCGGGGCGATCGCACTCGCGTTGTCGTTTATCCTGGGAACCTAAGCTAGAAGCACTCCCAACCATGGATCTTCGCGCCCCTCTCACATTTCGACCTGCGTACCAGACCCTGGTGTGGGGTGGGCGGCGCTTGCAGAAATGGCGGCCGGACTTGCCGCCAGGACCGATCGGCGAGTCTTGGGACCTGGCGGATCACCAGCGCGGCATGAGTGTGGTTGCGCAGGGCGCGCTGGCCGGCCGCACCCTGCGCGAGTTGGTCGTGCAGGCCGGGCCCGCGCTGGTGGGCGCGGGTTTTCACGGGGGCGTGTTCCCCTTGATGGTGAAGGTGATCGATGCCGCTGACCACCTAAGCGTCCAAGTTCATCCTGACGATGCCACGGCCTCGATTCTGGGCGCGGGCGATCGTGGCAAGACCGAGTGCTGGGTGATCCTCTCCGACGGCGGGGCCTTGTTCCAGGGCACGCGCCCGGGGGTGAATCGGGAGGCCTTCGAACGCGCTCTGGCCGACCGGACCTTGGCCGCCACGCTGAACCGCTTCGAAGGCCGGGCTGGGGACGTCTTCTTCATCGAGGCGCGCACGGTGCACGCCTTGGGCGAGGGCTGTCTGCTCTACGAGATCCAGCAGACCTCAGATATCACTTTTCGCGTCTACGACTGGGACCGCATGGGCCTCGACGGGAAACCGCGGCCCCTGCACGTGGCCGAGTCACTAGCCACCGTCGATTTCTCCCGCGCGGGCTTCGGCCCGATTCGGCCGGCGTGGCAGACCGACCAGGGAAGCCGGATCGCGTCGCGCTCGCTGGTCACCTGTCCACACTTCGTCGTGGATCAGTTCCGCGTTCCCGCAGGAGCGACGCTGCGTCGCCCGTCACGTGACGTCTGCGCTGTGGTCACCTGCATCGACGGGCGGGGCGTTCTGGCAACCGACGGAGGCGCACTTCCCCTTGTCCCCATGCAGACCGCTTTGCTGCCTGCGGCTGCCGGCTCATGGCGGGCCGAGGGCGACTCGGCCACGCTCGATCTCTTGGTTGCCTCTCCGCAGCTCTGACTACTTGCGCCGGCGCGCCTTCTTGCGCGCATTGCGCGCATCCTTTCGTTTGCGCTTTTCCTTGGACCGGTCCTGGTTGCGCTGGGGCGCCTGGAAGTGGCCGCGCTCGGGCGACGGCGTGCTCATCATGTTTGCCAGCTGGTCCATGTCCATGCCGCCCAGCAGCTTCTTCGCTTGGGCGATGCCCTTGAATCCGGGGATCTTGCCCAGGAGTCCTGTCGAGGCACCCAGCTGCATCATCACCTGTCTCATCATGGCGAACCGGTTGAGCAGGTCCGCGACCTCGGATTCCTTGCGTCCACAACCGCGGCCGACGCGGCCCAGGCGGCCCATGTCGTAGAAGGCACTGCGCTTCTTCTTGCGCTTGCCGCCTTCCAGAACCTCTTCCCAGCTGGTGACGATGAAACGCTCGGGGTGGCGGCGTTCGTCGTCGGTCATCGACGAGATCATCGAGCCGATGCGCACCAACTCGCGATCGTCCACCTGGATGTTGGCGTCGGCGATGCCAGGGATCTTGTCCACCAGATCGCCAAGCGGCCCCATTTTCTTGAGCACGGAGATCTGTTCGAGGAAGTCGTTCATATCGAACTTCCCCTTCAGCATGCGCAGGGCGTCCTGCTCAGCTTTCTCCTCGTCCACCACCTCCTCGAACTGGGTGATGAGACCCACCACGTCGCCGCGGCCCAGGATTCGGCTGGCCATGCCATCGGGCCGAAACTCTTCCAGGCGGTCGAGCGACTCGCCCATGCCGACGTACTTGACCGGCTTGCCGGTCACCGACTTGACTGACAGCGCGGCGCCACCGCGTGCGTCGCCGTCCAGCTTGGTCAGGATGACGCCGTCGTAGGCCAGCCAGTCGTGGAAGGTCCTGGCGGTGGTCACCGCGTCTTGGCCGATCATGGCGTCGACCACGAAGAGGACGTTGGCTGGGTTGCAGCGACGCTTGATTTCCTTCAGCTCGTTCATCAGCGGCTCGTCGATGGCGAGCCGGCCGGCGGTGTCGAAGATGACCGTGTCGCGGCCAGATTCGGCGGCAACCCGCTGAGCCTTCTCACAGATGAGAGGCGGGTCACCTCGCGGCTCGGAGTAGACGGGCATGTGCAGCTGCTCGCCCAGGATGCGGAGCTGGTCAATCGCAGCGGGGCGGTACACGTCCGCGGCAACCAGCAAGGGCCGGCGGCCGCGCTTCTCCAGCAACCGCGCCAGCTTGCCAACGGTGGTTGTCTTGCCGCTCCCCTGCAGGCCCACCACCATGATGCCGGTGGGACCCTTCTTGGCGAACCTGATGCTCGAGTCGACCGGCCCCATCAGCTCAACCAGCTCGTCGTGGCAGAGCTTGACGAAGTGGTCCTCCGGGGTCACGCGACGGAATCGTTCATTGCTGCTCGCCCGCACTTTGACGATAACGCCAAGCGCCTTCTCTTTGACCCGCCTGCAGAAATCCTGTACCACCTCGAAGCCGACGTCGGCCTCGAGCAGCGAGGTACGCACGTCCACCAGCGCGGCATCGACTGTGCTTTCGTCAAGCTCTGCCAGGCCTTGGAACTTCTGCTTGGCAGCCCGGAATCCTTGCGTGAGTGTCTCGAACATGGGGCGCAGAATCTAGCACACGTCTGGGAAGTGCCCTCAACTCTCCAAAGTGATGACGGCCGACGATCCGGGCCGCTGGCTGCGTCGGGTCTGCGCTTCCGGTCCTCAAGTACATCAGTACATTCCGGTCCGGTTCTCGACCCTCCTTGCCAGCGGCCCGGCTTGTCGGCCGGATTCTAAGGGACTTCGTGATCTGTGGGGTTATCCGAAGCCCGGCGAGGGTCTGACTCGTGGTTCTTGAAGCGGGGAGCCGTGATGTACTCTGCGTCGTGAGTTGGAAGCGGTTCTTTCGCGCGATGGAGGCCCAATCACGGCGCGCCCAGCGTGAGACGGAGCGAGCGGCTGTGTTTCGCAGCCGAGACGTGCAGAGATGGCAACGTGAGCTTCAGCGCAGGCAACGTGAGATAGACAAAGAAGATGAGCGGATCCGTGCGGCCGACGAGGTCGAGCGGTTTGAGAACTACATTCAGCTTCTTGTCACGGTCCACAAGGATTGCGGGGCATTCTGGGACTGGAATGCGTTGACGAGAGCAGCTCCTCCCCCTCCGCCTCCCCGCGGAAGTCAGCACGAGTTTGCGGCAGGCGAGGCTCTCCGTGGATACAGGTCTGGTTTCTTCGACCGCCTGTTCGGATGGGACAGGAAACGGACGGTGGAGTTGCAGCAAGGTGTGACGAAGGGGCGCGCGGCGGACCAGGCGGAGCACGAAGAGGCATTGCGCCAGTACAAGGCCGCGTGCGACACCTGGAATCTGCGCAGGACCATTGGTGCACGCATACTGGCCGGCGATACGTCTGCATACGGGGAGGCGCTGGACCACGCCGCTGCATTCGGGGATATTTTGTCGTTCCGGACACGCGTGAGCGTCACCGCTTCGCAACCCGATGTAATCGCGCTTGCATGCGAGGTGACGGACGGGGCGACTTCTCGGCGGCGTAAGCGAGCGCACCGAGCGTCTGCGCTCGGTTGCAAGCGGGCGTCAAGGGGCCACGGCGACCAGCGTAGCTGGGCGCCGTGGGACCCGTCCGCCGAGCGCGCCATGGACGCGCGTAGCGCGGCCGTTGGCGTGCGGTCGCCGAGAAACGCCACCGGCATCAGCCCGCCAGCGCCGAGCGTCCGCTTTCTCCAATGCCCCGCTCGCGAAGGTTACTGGGCAAACCGGTGCTTGCCCGTGCTCTGCCACCATTCCAGCCAACGTCGGCGAGCTTCCTCACGGTCGCGCTCAGGCAGATCATAGTGGTAGCCGAAATACTCGCCGGTGATCCCCTGCAGTTCTTGCGAGGCTGCCAGGCGTATCTCCGGGTCGCGGTGGGCCAGCGCGTCCAGCAACCACTCCAGCCGCGGCCGGTGTCGCGTCTTCTCCCACCAATCCAGCCAGCGTCGCCGCTTGGGCCCGAGATCGTCACAGGCCAGGGCAAGCAAGGTCGAACGCGCGGTCAAGACAACCTGTTCGTCGTCGGTTTCCAGGCGGTCGATGAGCGCTGGCACGGACGAGGGATCGCGCAGCTCGGCCAGGGCGGCCAAGGCGTTGGTGGCAACGCCGGGGTCGGGGCTGGACAGTTTCCCCTGGAGCGAGCGCGAGCAGGCCGCGACCCTGGGGTCGTGCAGGCGCTGGCCGAGTGCGCGCCAGGCCGAACGGCGTGCGGCTTCGTTGCCCAAGCGTGCGGTTTCTATCAGGGTCTCGACTTCGTCGATGGCCGGGGCGGCAGACGTGGCCGGCGCGTGCGCGATCCCGGTAGAAGGCGGCGCCAGGGCCAACCAGCGACGGGCCGTGGCCGCGCCCATGAGCCTGGCCAGAAGGGACACGAATCGTGGCGGCACAGGGATGTGGTACACCACGCCCAGAAGGCCGCGAAAGCGAGCCTCGGTGACCAGGTATGGTTCCACCAGAAGGTGGCGTTCGCCAGCCCACGCGACCAGGGCATCGTGGTCGGCTTCAGGGTGAACTGCCAGTTCCAACGCCTCTTCGCGCCGACCGATGGGAACCGCCCCGATGCGGGCCGCGGCACCCGCGTCGAGCCACGCGCCTACCTGCAGGTCGGGCTTGGCTAGACGCTGCAGAGGCGCCGCAGGGATCCCCGTGAAGCTTGCCAAGTGGGTGACCAGGGTTTGCTCGTCGAGAAGGCCCATCTCCAGCAGCACGGTGTCGAGGCCGCCTCCATAGAGCTGGTGACGTCGCTCGGCCTGCGCGGCCATCTCTTGCGACAAGAGCGAAACCTTCACCAAGGCCGACGCAAGAGATGAAGTGGGCATGGGAGCCATGGGGCTGTGGCGTGGGCTGCCGGAACGCGCGGCCCTTCCATCACCTGTCCTCGACGATCACGTAGGTTCCGGACAGGTGATCGTGTAGGGCACGATGTTTGCGGTCGAACAGGCACCACAGCCAGCCCAGCCCGACCGGCAGAAGGCTCAGCAGCAGCGTGACGAAACGAACGCAACCCAGAAGGGGTCCGGGAGCGCTGCCGCGCGATGAGATCACGCGCAGGTGGAAGAGGCGCTTGCCGGCAGTCTGACCGAGGATGCCGCCCAGATAGATCTGGTAGAGCGCGCTCATGCCGGCCAGCAGCCCGAGCGCGCCCAGGGCCATGGGATTGCGGTCGAGCAAGCCGGCCAGCACGAAGTCTGGGCCTAGTTGCTTGGAACCGGGCAGCGATACTCCCAGTGCGAGAGCCGCGGCGAGGGTGGCGCTGAGAGTGACCGCGCTGACCAGCAGGGCGTCGACAATGGCCGCGAGCAGGCGCCGCACCACGCCCGCCGCGCGCACGTGAAGCACCCGCTGGCCGCGCGCCACCGTCTGAGGAGCGGCCGCCGACTCTGACGGAAAATGACGGTTGGCTTCGCTGGAATCGGTCGGCCGCGAAGGAGCGGACTCCTCAAGAGTCGCCATGGCGTTGCATACGGCCGCGTAAGTGGTCACGAGGGCATTGTGTGAACACCCGCGCGCTCTTGCAAGTTTCCTAGTCCAGGCCGCCGAAGGCTGATTGCGTTAGAGCGACCGCGACCAGCGCGGCGGTCTCCACGCGCAGGATGCGCAGGCCAAGGCCGACCGAGCAGAAGCCATGCACCCGGGCGCGCTCGACCTCTGCTTCCGCAAGACCGCCTTCAGGGCCAATCAGCAGGGTCACGGGTGCAGGTGGTATCGAGGCGAGCGCCTGACGCAAGGGCAGGGCACGCTCCTCTTCCCAGAGCACCAGGCGCGTTCCGCCAGCAGCGGCCGCGCCGGCCAGCGCCGCGTCCAGAGAAACCACGTCCGCAACATCAGGCACGTCTGCGCGCCCTGACTGGCGGGCCGCCTCTTGTGCGATCGTCCGCCAGCGACGGCTCTTGCTTGGCGGCGGCTTCGCCGCGCTACGGGCGCTTAGCAAAGGCACGATTCGCGCGACCCCCAGTTCAGTCGTTTTCTGCACGATGACATCCATGCGGTCGCTGCGTGACACCGACTGCAGCAGCGTGATGGTCACCGTCGGCAACGGCAGGTGATGACGCTGTCCGAGCGCCAGCTCAACCCCGGCAGCGCTCGCACGCACGATGCGTCCGTCGATCTCGGTACCGCAGCCGTCGAAGACGCTAACTTCGGCCCCGGCCTGCAGCCTCAGGACTTTGACCAAGTGCCTTGATGCGGCCCGGTCAAGCGTCGCCCGTTCGCCGTCGAGAAGCTGCGCCGGAATGAACACGCGTGGCATTAGATGCTGATTTCACCACGGTTCTGGGATTCGGACTAGCGGGGAGCGGCGGTGGGTAGCGGTGACGGTGGCAGGGGCAGGTGCGGCGCCGGGATCTTCTCACCCTAGCCGGCCAGAACAGCAGACGGATGCAGCGCCGTGATGCCCGGCAGGCCATCGAAGTCGGCCGTGTTCAGGGTGAGGATCTGGGTCACCCCCTGCGACAGCATCACCGCTGCAAGGCGGGCGTCATGTGCGCGCTTGCCGCGGATCTTGGCGGCTTGGACCAGCGTGAGCCAGCCTTCAAAAGCAGCGGGCCCTTCATCAAGCAACACGAACCGGTCGCGCAGGCTCGCGATCACCTCAGCGGTCTTGCTCGGGTGCCATCCGAAGCCGTTGGCTTCTACCGGCCGAGTGGCGACAACCCACAACTCCGTCAGTACCTGCGGCGCCAGAACCAACGCATGTCCCGCCGTGATAAGGCGACGGATCGCTTCCTTGACCGTCCCGTGCTCCGCGGCGGCCGGCTCCATCAGCCGGACCACAACGTTGGTGTCGAGTAAGTACACGGTCACCGGTACAATTCGCCGCGATCGAGATAGTCCAGCGAGATAACTGGCGCCGCGGGCAGGGACGCAACCATGCGGTCGAACTCCGCGACAGCCTCACGCGGAGAGGTTGCCGTCGGACGCGGCAGAAAGATCACCTCGGCTTCGCCTGCCGGAAAATCGTCGGGAAGGCGAACAACGACCTGGTGGTCTTCGCGGACGGTCACGGTCGTCTTGTGAGCGTGCATGCCCCTAGCTTACCAGAAGGCGCGGCGGTCCACACGCCGGCACCCCCGTGGCCATCGCTGGGACCAGGTCATTTGACCTGGTGACTTGGGAAAGCTTGAGAAATTCCTTTTGGGTGAACTCGCGGAAACCAAGTGACTCAGCCACGCGCTTCAGATCGGCTATGATCTCATCTTTCGGTATCTTGTCCGCGCGATGGCGGCTCATATCGAATTTCACGCCTTTGACTCTAACATGGCCGGGCGGAGCGCCCGCATCGGCGACCGCAGGTCGCCCCTACAAGATGGCCACCGGTCAAAGCCTCCGCGGAGATTGCCTCTGTCACCGTCGCCGCCACCGTCACCGATGTCTTGATCCACTCCGCCTGCCCCCTGCCACCGTCACCGCTATCCACCACCGCTCCCCGTCAGTCCGAATCCCACTACGGTCGCGGGATTTGGCGTAGGCACAGCGCTCCCCATTCGCCCTCTTCGGCGCGAGCATCCAGGCTGAAGCCGGCCTCGCAGAAGATCGCGAGCACCTCATCCACCTGTTCCAGCAGCAAGCCCGAGAGGATCACCAGGCCGTTCTCGGCCAGCCGGGCCGGGAGTTCGGGCGCGAGATCGGTCAGAACGTCCGCCTGGATGTTGGCCATGACCAGGTCGAACCGGCCCGCCACCCCGGCGAGCGTGTCGGTTCGCACCTCGAAGCTGACGACATGGTTGCGCTCCAGATTCTCTTTCGCGCAAATGGTCGCCTGCGGATCGTTGTCCACCGCCAGGCCGGATGCCAGGGGCCACAGGCGTGCCGCCACGATGGACAGGATCCCGGATCCGCACCCGAGGTCGAGCAGATGGTGGAGGCCCGGGCGCTTTTCGCGCAGCTTCTCGGTCAAGGCGATCACCAGCCGAGTGGACGGGTGCGCGCCGGTGCCAAACGCCATTCCAGGGTCGAGGTCGATGACGAATTCACCCGCGGGCGCCTCACCTGCATCCCAGCTTGGTCGTACGGTGAACCGCCGGCCGACACGCGTGGCGCGGAAGAATTGCTTCCAGACATCCCGCCACTCGTCCTCGTGCGCTTCGCGCTGGCGAATGGTCACCGGATCAACGGCGGTTCCAGCCGCACGCGCGGCGACTAGGGCTGCGTCCACGGCGTCGAGTAGCGCCTGGGTTTCGTCGGGTTGACACAAGGTCACTACACACGTGCGGCCTTCCGCCGCTGACAAAAGAGTCCCGGCGTCGCGCATCTCAACCCCATCGGTCAGGGGAGCCACGGCGGCAGCCACGAGATCGGCCGCATCGGCCTGCGTCTCAATCTGAAACTCGATCCAGCTTTGCATGGCTACACCACGACCCGCGCACGTCGAAACGTGTGGTCACACACCGGAACACGAAGAGAGCCGGCAGGGGCCGCTAGCGCGTAACGTGCCGCTTGGCCTCGCGTCGCCGCCGCTTGCGTGCCTCGCGGATCTTGCGCTTCCGCTTCACCGAGGGCTTCTCGTGGTAGCGGCGGCGCTTGATCTCCTGGAGGATGCCTTCTTTTGACATCTTCTGTTTCAGGATCTTCATCGCCTTTTCGATGGAATCCCGAACTTCGACTTCCAGCGGGCGTCCGAGCAGTGTCTCCAAGCAGTTCCTCCAGGGTCCGATTTCCGAGGGGAGTGGAGATTAAGCACTGAGTGAGGCTCCGGTCAAGGACCCGTGTGAGGTCAACACGTTGCATCGACATATTTGTATCGGGCATGACGAAAAATTATCTTTACACTGCGCGAAGTGAGTTGTATCAAGAACAGGCGCGGAGGTTGCGAGAGAGCTTCGTGCCACACGGGACCGGGCGATCAGAAAAGCCAGAAGGAGACAAGCCATGATGGGGGCTAAGGTATTCACGGCAACGAAGGCCAAGGATCGAGACGAGCTGGGAGAAGTGCTAACTCGCTGGATTCACGACAATCCCAAAGCGCGGATTATAGACAAGGTTGTGACGCAAAGCTCAGACCGCGAGTTCCATTGCCTGAGCATCACGATCTTCTACGAGATGCAGCAGTAGGGCGCGGTCATCGTCATGGGAACCCTGAGAGGGTTCCCAAACCCTCCCGCGCTTCTGGCTCAGGCGGGCAAAGCTCGCCTTCGCCAACGCGAACATGGGAACCCTGAGAGGGTTCCCAAACCCTCCCGCGCTTCTG
>Ga0182021_10003802_pt1 | contig 17722 bp, 15 predicted proteins | sample 612E3MmetaG_FD_120493 | JGI IMG/M metagenome (GOLD analysis project Ga0182021, IMG submission 120493) | Permafrost microbial communities from Stordalen Mire, Sweden - 612E3M metaG (Illumina Assembly) | ecosystem: Environmental > Terrestrial > Soil > Wetlands > Permafrost | place: Sweden... | reverse complement strand
GGCGTCCACGGCAACTCCGGCTACCTGTTCCGGTTCGACCCGCGCGGGCCGCGCATCGAAGTGCTGGACCGCATCACCTCCGAGCCCTCGAGGCACTGCGGCATGTTCGACCAATTCAGCTACGGTTACCTCGGCTTCGCGCTCGGGCCGGACGGCAAGACCATCCATTACCTGACCGGCGGGCCGATCTACATTGATGGCAAGCGCCTCGCCGGCAAGGCCAAGACCGCGATGGGCGAAGCCAAGGGGCTGGAGGACCTCCACCTGATCACCTACGACATCGAGAGCGGCCAGTACACCGACAACGGCGCGGTCTTCTACAAGACCGGCCAGCGCCCGCTCTACGTCAACGCCATTGCCGTGGGCAAGGACGGCATGGTCTATACGCTGCCGCGCATCACCGAGAACGGCAAGACCCGCTCCGACCTCGTCGCCTTCCCCGGCCCGCTTAAAAGGTAGAACAACACGAGCCCCGCCGTTCGGCGCAGAGCGCCATAGCCATAGAGAGGATCACGTATCTTGGGCCGGAACACTTTCTAACCGAGGCGTGGGCCCTGCCGGCAGCCTTGCCCCGGCGAGCGGCTGCCGAGCGGCGTGTCAGCGTAGTGCTATGGAGGTGACAGCGGGGTGCTGGCATGTTGTCCTGTTCATAACCTGCGTTCAGGAGGCGCTCAGCCAGCCTTCTGCCCGGTCAAATCCTCGAGGAACTGCCGGGCCTTTTTGGCGGCGGCTTTTACGGTCTCCAAGGTGCCCCGCTCAAGGCACTCAACGACCAACGGTCCGTGCGTGAACCCCCCTCTCTTCAGGCGCGCAAAAACGGCCGGGAAATCCACCTTGCCCTCGCCGATATTTACCAGCACTTCCTTGGGCGGGCGAAAGTCCTTGATGCTCATCCCGACCACCAGGCCGTCCACCGTGGCGGCGTCCTCCACTGGGTCGAGCTTGCCGTCCGAGTAATAGAAAACATTGCCCGGGTCATACCACAGGCCAAAACTCTTCTTGCCCACCATCTCGATCGCCTTGCGGCACTGCGGTCCCGTGGCGTTTTGTCCCCCATGCGGCTTGATGCTGAGGCCGACGCCTTTGCCAGCCGCGTAATCGCAGCACTCGGCAATCGTCTTGTAGCATAGCTGGTAAAGCTCTTCGTCGGTCGTGCCGCCCAGCATCAGGTTCGGGCACTCGCAGATTGCTGAATCATCAATAAGCTGCTTCAGGCCCCGGATGCCCGCCTCGAGCGATTCGGCGATCGAGAAGTCGCCATAGACCGAGAGCACCTTGAGTCCGCGCTTCCGCGCCTCCTCGTTCATGGCCCGGACTTCGGCGATTGGCGTCGTGGTCTTGATCATCACCCACTGCTTGATCTTGGTGGTCATCAGCCCGACATACTTGAAGCCCGCATCGGCCATGGCATCGAGCGCCACCGGATAGTCAAACTGATCGAACGCCCGGGTGTAGCAGCCTATCTGCCAACCTGCTTTAGGCGTTGCGCCGCCAACGTCAGCACTGAATAGGGATTCCACTCTCGAAACCGCCAGACCGGCCATGCCGAGTCTGGCAGTCCCGGCTAGAAAAGTTCGTCGGCTCATTTGGTTGGTAGTGCTCATAATGTCAACTTGCGAAATGCTCCACCTATTCCACCGCCCAAACCTCCTGCTGGCAAGAACCGAGTTGCGGCCCTAATCCTCGCCTCATTTTTCATCGAATCACTGGTTCTGCTCCAGTCTGTCGGGGGCGAGTGCCCTGAGGACTTGCACCTTTTAGACGGGGGATGATTGCCTGGAGCGCGGCTTGGGTTATGCCCCACCCAAGGCGACGGCAGTGCGGGAGTTTCTGGAACACTTCCACGATAAGGAACTGGAGAAATTGCGGCCCGAACGGGAGGTGCAGAAGAGCTTTATTTTCCCTTCGAGCGTGCCGGTTGCCGGATTGGTTGAAGCATCCGGATCGGAAGCAGGAACCGGGCGGGCGGATTGGATTTGCCGTCAGTGCCGTGCTGAGCGACCCCTTGGCCGAAGCCCTGCGGAAGATTAAGGGAGCGGACTGGAAGACCTTTGGCAAAGAGGAGGATGGCACTTTGCGGCAGTGGTCCGAGGTGGATTTTGTTCTTGGGGAGGCATACGAGCGCAAGGAGAGCCGCCCCTTAAGGTATGTGGGGCTACGGTTGCTCAAGCCGCAGGGAGTCTTGTTTGGCGATGGGACGGACCGGCATTTTCATGCGGTGGTCACCAATCAGAAGATCGACGGTGGACGAAGGTATGGAAAGTATTTGAGCTGCCGACGCAGGCCACCTCCGCCAAGGCCTTGGATGGCCGAGGTGGTTAACCGGCGGGTACCCAACGCCATCGAGGCAGCCGCACTATAGAATGCGAAATGGAGGAAGTGTCTCTAAACCAGTTGGTTGCGGCAATTCTGCGCAGTCAGGGCGTGGATTTTAGGCGGTCCCGGCGGAAGTGAAAACCGTCCGCACTGGGTTCCTCGAAGTTCTTTGTCGCCGTGCCCTAAGGCGACAGCGATTCTCATTATGGACCAGATCGAGGCGCCGGGTGAGGGCACCCGGCCTACAAAAGGGCGGTTTTGTGGGGGGTGTAGGCCGGGTGCCCTCACCCGGCGGGGATTCACAGGGCCATAATGAGAATTGCTGCTAAGGCGAGGATTTGGGTTGCTCAGAGGGAGCCGTTTTTGGGGGCTTCGTTTCCCGGGCCTCTCCGCGTGTTCAAAATCCTCCAATGGACAATTTCGCAAGACGAACGGATGCTCTCCTGGTAAAGTGGACACACTATAAGATTTAACTGACCGGTCAAGCCATGCGCTATTGGGCGGGAGAGTTGGTTGCTGACCGCGGAGTGGTAGAACCACTTGCGGTGCGAGGTGAAGGAGTGTTCCCGTCGTTAGCCACGGGCTTAGCTGTCGCAGTTACAAAACCAAAAACCGCCGCTGACCGCGGCATACATACAGAAAGGTCCAGTTATGAAAAGTAGATTCGCATGGGCCGGCGCGCTCGCGCTGGCTATTCTAGCAATATCGCAGGTCGAAATAAAGGCCGTTTACACTAACCTCAATGGCACCATCATCACCAATGGCGTGATCCTCGTCACCACGCGTGCCGCCGGCGACGGCCACTTCTTCTTGCAGAGTTCATCAACGGTTGACGACATGGACGACAACCGGGGTTCAGGCACTTCACCGGGCGACGTTGCGATGTGTGAGTTGCTGCAAGACAATGGCTATACCACCAGATTGTTGCCGGATAAAGCGCTCAACGTCTATGGCTACCCTTGGGGTAGTCCTTGCCTGGACGTTCTCGGCAACCCCAACGATCCTTCGGTCTATTTTAACGGCTCCCCCGGGCCGGCTAATTCGCAAGGGCCATACAATGAACTGCTGTCGGCGATGCTGGTCGTCGTATCGGGCAGCGGCAGCTCGTCTGACGCCGTAACACCGAACACCTACGGAGTCCCGATCGTTACCGGCGAGAGCGCGACGCTGGGTTCCGGTGACGCCGGAGTTCCGGCAGGCCATGGCGAGCTCTTCATGTATTCCAACAAGACTGTTGGAAACGTAACTACTCTCGGTGGGAACTATCAGTTAATGAAAGTGGTGGATCCCAACCACCCTATCATGAAGGGTATCCCGCTCGACACGAACGGCTGCGTGAAGATTATACGTGATCCCTATCCGAACGAGAATGCGCACGTCCTCCCCCCTGTTGGCGGCAGCGGTGGCGGCCTTCCGAATTATCAGGTCAGTACGACTTACGCCGACATCAGTGCGGGCAAATCTGTGCCGGCGCCCGGACTCCACATCCTCGGCGTGCTGGCGGCCAACACAAACTACGTGATCTTTGCCGTCATGGAGAGGGGGGGCACACTGGGTCCTACTACTGACGCATCGAGTCCATGGTCCGGCTACACCACCGCCCCGGCGCGGATGGTCCACTTCTTTGTGAACGAACAAGGCTCGGGTAACGCCCGCCGCAGCTTCAACGCGCTCAGCGTGTGGGGCCGCATCCTGTTTGTGCGTTGCTGCAAGTGGGCGATGGAAGAGAACCTGCCTCCGTACCAAGGGTTGGGCATCATTGATGTCAGCCTGGTCAGCCCCTCGACGATCCGTCTGGGCTGGATCGGCTCGAAAGATTACAACTACCGCATCTACGGCAGCACCACGGTCGTAAACCCAAACTGGCAGCCCGTAGTGGATAGCATCGTCAACAACGGAGACGGTGTGCGCGTGACGCGAACATTGAATATCGCTTCCGCGCCGCAAGCCGCGTTCCTGCGCCTGGGGGCATTGCCGGACGTTTACTATACTTACGCGAGTCCATGACCGGCAAGTGATCCTCTTCGCCCTGTCGAGCCGGGGGGCTTGCCGTTTTAGTTCGACGCCCTCTGTCGGCCGGAAACTGCCGATAGAGGGCTCGTCTTGCCCGAGGGGTTGACAGGAGCGGTTAGCGGGGCTAAGTTCTACCCCGCGGGCAGGCCGCAGTTAGGGCGCGGGTGGGCTTGCCAATATGAAAGAGCCGAATCTAAGAGAGCCTGACCGGAAACGAGCAGGGTCTTGGCCGGGTGGACAGTCGCACGTGCGCGCCTTTACGCTCATCGAGTTGCTGGTGGTCATCGCGATCATTGCCATCCTGGCCGCGCTGCTCCTGCCCGCCTTATCCAAAGCCAAAATCCGCGCCCAAGCCATCATGTGCATGAGCAACGGCAAACAACTGGCGGTGGCGTGGATTGCGTACTCGCACGACAACAACGACACCCTGGTGGTCAATGACAATAGCGGCGCCAAAACCTGGTGCCCGGGTTATATGGACTGGGGGACCGGCACCGACAACACGAACACGTTGCTCCTGTCGGATGATCAATACTCGCTGCTGGCCTCGTATTACGCCAGGCAATTCAAGATTTACAAATGCCCGGCCGACGTGTACGCGAGCACCCCCCAACGGGCACTGGGCTGGTCTTCGCGCGCCCGCAGCATCTCGATGAACGCCGCCATGGGACCGGGCTGGAAGTACTATTCCTATTGCCATGCAGTCGTAAAAATGAGCGCGCTCGTCAACCCGGCACCGGCGATGGCCTGGGTATTGGTGGACGAGCATCCCGACAGCATCAATGATGCTATGCTGTATGTCAACCCGGGCATGCCACTGGTCAATGCGGCATGGGTGGATTGGCCCGCCTCCTATCATGCGGGGGCCTGCGGGTTCAGCTTTGCGGACGGCCATTCGGAAATCCATAAATGGCAGGACAGCCGCACCCTTGCGCCCGTGACCTACACTTCCATCAACAATATGCCGGTCCGCGGAAGCGTGGATTATGGTTGGATTGCCCAGCGAACTCCCCCCTGATCGCCGCCGCCCAGGTCGGCCGCTCACCGGCGGGCATTCGCTGCCGGTGTTGGCCATTGTGTTCGAATTTGTCTTATGGACAATAACATAAGACAAAACTATTTATCTGGTGTAATTTCGCCAATGTGAGAGTCGGGTCATATCTGCCGCCAAAGCCACGGCGCCGATCAACGCCAGCAGAACGCTGCTTCTCGTCCGAGAAAGTAACGGAATCCATGACTGAATAATAAACCAACAAAGTGGGACAAGGCAGCTCGCCATGGCCGCCTGGTCTTCTGCGCTAAAATCACTCACGTGCATGTAAACAAGTTAAACCAAGGGAAGCGGGAGGTTCCTTCCCAGTGCTTCGGGGCATTCACCCTGATTGAACTGCTGGTGGTCATCGCGATCATCGCCATCCTGGCCGCCCTGCTGTTGCCCGCGCTGGCAAGAGCAAAATCCCGAGCGCAGACGGTCGCATGTCTGAACAATAACCGGCAGCTTGGCCTCGGCTGGCTGATGTATGCGGATGAAAGCAACGGCATGCTGGCCACCTCGTTTGATTGGGTGACGAATATTTGTTGGGAGAGTTACAATCCCGACAACCCGGACAACACGAACATCAGTTACCTGGTTAATGGCCTGTTGGGCCCGTATGTGAAGAATCCTGCCGTTTACAAGTGCCCCGCGGATCAAAGCAAGGGGGTCTTTGGTGACACTACCCTCCCGCGGGTCCGGACCATTTCCATGAGCCAGGCTTTCGCGAATCCCGGTGAGGGCTGGGTTACGGACCAGTACCGAAAATACACCAAGTCCGGGGACATGGTTCTCCCGGCGCCCGTAAACCTGTGGGTGATGCTCGACGAGCATCCCGACAGCGTGAACGATGCGGCCTTCGCCGTGCGCATGGAATGTCAAGGGGCAAATGCCATTTGGCAGGATGGGCCCAGCATCCTTCACAACGGCGGTTGCGGCTTTAGTTTCGCCGACGGCCATTCAGAGATCAAGAAGTGGATGGACGCGCGGACGCGCAGCATGACGGTTACCTACACAACCAGCTTCCCCTATGGCTGGCGGCAGGCCAACAACCCTGATATCCAGTGGATCCAGGACCGGACGTCAGCAAAGAAGTGAGCGCTTGGCCTGCCAAGCCGATTACGCGCACTTAACGGCCCCACACCATTCTTACCGGTTTGGTTGGCGCGCTCTCGCGGTCGTCCTTGTCGGCGGCGGTGACGCGGTAATACCAGGTACCCGTGAGTTTGCGCCCGGTGAGATCGAGGCCGTTGTCGCGGAAAGAGGTGGTGTTGGTGGCAACGTAAGTCAGGAAGGTCTGCGGCCCAGGTGCAAAGCCGGGGCGATCACTGCGGTAGATCCGGTACCAGAATGCACCAGGGGATGGGAGCCAAGAGAAGGTTTGATCCTGAGCGGAAGGGGAGTCAGGGCTCGCGGGGACGCTCGCCCTCCTGGGGGTGGAGGTGACTAGCGAAAGGGGCAGCGCAGGGGCGGAGACGGGGAATCGGGCGATATTGGATTGGTCGGAAGCTTCAACATAGTATTCGAGACCGCCGGGCCCAACATCGCGCGAGGGTATTTGCGCGGTGAAGACCGCCTTCACGCGGCGGGTCATCGTCATGGACGTCCACTTTCTGGCTCCTGGCGCCCGGTAGCGGAGAGTGGCGGAAACGCACTCGTGCGCCCGGTTGTCGAGCACTCGCGCTTCAATCCAAACCGGCGCACCCTCCCGTGCGGAAGTCGGCGGAGAGATCATCACGACATGTGGCGGCGTGCGATCGGCCGCCCCGGCGTCGCAGGTAACCGGGACGGAAGGCAGACTTTCGGTGCCGTCGGCCACTACGGCGGTGACGGCGTAGCGGAACCGCCCATCGGCTCGGTCAGTGTACCTGGTTGTCGCGGCCGGCAGTAACGTCGCGGTGAGCCTGGCACCATCGCGATAAACATTAAAGCCTCGCACTTCGGACTTCAGACTTCGGACTTCAGAGTTGTCGCGCCATGTAATAACCGCACCGCGACGCGTGCCGCGCGCCTCGACCGACCACGGCGGTTGCACGGCCAGGCCCTTGCGCAGTTCGTTCTCCTTCTTCACGTAGTTGAGCTGGACAAAGCGGTTCTGCGAGCTTACGACATTGCCGAGTGAGGATATTTCCGTAACCCGATAAACGAAGTTCGTGGCCCAGGATTCCATCGCGCCCGGCAGGTCAGTCCAAGTGTATTGGTTGAACTTCTCGTTGAGTTCGATGTGGTCCTTGGCGGCGGCAATGCGGCAGCGGAGTAATTGGAGGCGCGCCTTCTGTGAGGGAAACTGCGCGGCGGCGATGCACTCGTCAATCACCCTGAGCTGCTCCACCGCTTTGGCTAACTCCGCCTTCGAGATGTCCCGGGCGCGAAACTTCAGGTAGAGCGTGTGCTTGCCGCTGGTGGGGCTAATCGGGGCCGTGCGCGTGACCCATTTCTGCCAGTCGCCCGTGTTCTCAACGGTGGACACGCCGAGCACGGGGGCTTCGAGCGAGTCGAGGTGGAGTTCAATCTCGCCTCCGCGGGAAAGAGCGGCGGCGCGCGCCTCGAACGTGTCCGCCCCGGCGCCGAAGTCCACATTGTCGAAGCGCAGCCAGTGGCCATGCTCGATGAACCCGACGCAGAGGCCCCCCTCGCTGCACGGGGCATTCTTCGTGCCGTGCTGCTGGGCCGAATTCGCTGCGATCAAAGGCTCTCCCTTGGCGTCCTTGGGGTGCACGCTGAAGGTGGAGACATTCAGCAGATACCCGCCGGCGGCGTTGGGCTCGGCAAACGGCGGCGTGGGCATGCACTCGCCCCAGTCGCTCGCGAACGGTTCGTTCTGGTTGATGATACGGGTGATGGCATCGGCGGCAGCCGGTCCGTAGTTCTGCTCGGCGTATTCGCGATAGACCTTCGCGGAGGAATCATAATTACCCGCGTCATACCAGGGTGCCTTGGCGATATAGGACATCTTGGGATCAATCGCATCGGTCAGCCGCCAGGTCAGGCAATAAAAACCCTTGAGGTTCGGCGCCCGGTTCCGCCAGGCCTGGATGGTTTCCGACAGGTCGAGGTTGTAGGGGTAGTAGTATTCCGAGCTGCCGCCGTCCCGTTCCAGCCAGGGGCAGCCCCAGTATTCGCGGTCGCCGTAAATCGCGCCGTTCTCGCAGCCAGCCGAGTATTTGGAGATGGGCGCGCAGATCACGTCCGGCGGCAGGTTGGTCACGTCTTCGGCGTTGATGCCCCAGCCGGCCACGGCGAGACGGATTCGCGGGGCGCGCTGCTTGATCGCCTGGTAGAAGCCGTCAAAGACATTGTGCCAGACCTTGTAGCGCGCTTTGTCCTCGAAGATGCTCTCAGACTGGAAGCACAGCAGGTAATCCAGGTCCGGATAGTCGCTGATGATTTGCCCCACGCGCCCCGCAACCAGTTGCGGGTCATCGGCCTTGACCTTCTTCTCTTTGAGTTCGGGCGGCAGCAGGTCAATGTCGAGCCCAAGCCCGATCTTCACTCCGCGGGTGTGGGCGTAGGCGATGACCTTTTGAAACTCCGAGACGCCTTTGCGGAACGCGTCCTCGTTGGACAGGTTCTCGTTGTGGCGCGCGCAGTCCGCGCCGAAGTCGTAGTCGTCGAACAGGTCGCTGGCGCCGAAGCGGTATTGGTTCGGGTCCCAGCCGGGCCGCCCGCCCCAGGCATGGCCGCTGCGGGCGGTGGCCATCCAGACGCGGGGTGTGATGCCATTATAGATGACGTTGTGGAACATCTCGTTGTGGCTGGCCTCGCCGTTGTAGTTGTGGATATGGAGGAAGTTCATCCGCATCTTCGCCATCTGGTCGAGGATGAACTTCCAGTCCTGCCAGGAATACGACGTGGCCGATTGCGGGAAGTTGGTCCAGGGCAGAAAGCCCCGGATGGCCACCGCGGGTTTCTTGCGCTCATCCACGTCCGGCAATCGCAGCGGCGTCTTCCGGTCGGGCAAGACATCGCCTCCCAGGTAAAAGGCGACTTCGTAGTAGTCCTCCAGCAGGCCATACACGCCATACAGGCAACCGACCTCATCACTGCCGGCAATGACGAGCGTTTCGGCGGAGCTTGGTTTTGGCGTGGGGGTCAGGCGGGACGCCTGACCAACTTTCTTCAGTACATAGCCCTGCGGGCCGGGGTCGGTTGCGGAGATTTGAACCTGTCCGGTCTCGACCAACTGGGCGATGAGTGGATTACTCTCGCGTGTGCCAAGGAGAAACACCCGGCCTGAAAGCGTACTGCCGGGCCTGGCCATCTCGATGGCCAGTAAGCTGCCGGAGACCTGGTAAAGATAGCGCTGCAATTCGCGTGCGGCATACTGCTCGATGGCCGAAGCGTTCTGCCCGATGAGGATGCGTCCGTTCCTTTCCGCCGCCGGGAGTTGCGTCGTGCCGGCGGCAAAGCTGATGAGGGCCAAAGGGATAAGCAAGTGCTGTTTGTATTTGGTCATTTCTACTTCCCGGTTCAGGCACGGTTCAGCGTCCCCTGCGAGCCGCGGTCCGCGCGGAGCGCACGTGACCAGGCGGCCCTGCTGCCACCAAGTCTTGCCAGTGCTGCTTTCTGGAGATTCATTACGGCAGTCACTCTATACAAACAGTCCTGGTTTCCACAATCCGACTCCATGGATGCCAGAGAGGCGCCCCGCAGATCCAGCGCTCAGCGACAGGCGGGCCGCAAATTCCTCTCGCTTCCAAACTTGTAGCCAGCACCGGGTGAACGGAGTATCGGTATCCAAACAGATGATGACTCGACTGGCAGCAAGAAGGCAAAGGCAAGACCGGCGCCGTTCCGGAAAGGCGGCGTGGCGGCGCAGTTGGGCGGTGCTGCTGCTGGCCGGCACCGGGTTCAGCGCGACGGTGAACGGGCTGGACAGGTGGGGGACGGGCGCCGTCGTGAGCGGTTGGTCAACGAAATGGTGGCGCGCGTCAACACCCTGACCTTTGGCCGGAAGCCCGGGCTGCCGAAAATGGAGGCTAGCGTGTCCTCGGTGAAGAGCAAAGGAGCTGGCAGCAGCTTGTGGCAGAATCTCAAAGGGAGCCTGGCGGGAGCAGTGGTCAATCTGCTGATTGATCCGCTGACTGTTGAGGCTGTCGGCCACCGGGCGATGCTCGATTTCGGCCAGGCGTTGGCAGCCGGCGCGCCGAGTTTCACGTTCCCGCGCGCACAGAATTTGAAGGAAAGTCGGCTTTAATTTGCCATGGAGCCCAGGGTCATGGATGCACTGCGCTCACGTAATCCTTCAGCAGGCGCAGATAGACACGGTATTGGTCCAGCGAAACGCCCGGCGGCGTTTGATGGTCCACACTCGGGATGAAGCCGCCCGTCTTCATCAGCGGCGCCAGCCGCTCGAACTCCGCGCGCATGGCGGCTTCGCCGCGGTTCATGGTCATCTTGTCGAAATGGCCGACCATCCGCAGCTTGGGATAACGCTGGCGCAACCGCATTCCGTCCACCCCGGCCTGGCGCTCGAGCGGCAGGAAGCCGTCCACGCCCAGTTCCTCGAACCACGGCACCAGCAGCGTGATGTCCCCATCCGTATCAATGAATGGCATGATTCCGCGCTCGTGCAGGCGCGGCAGGAGCCGGCGATAATACGGCGCGATGAACTCCTCGAACGTCCGTTTCGAGATCATCGGCCCATGATTGTAGGACATATCCTCGGCAACCGTCATGAACGTCGGCACGCACACCTGGAGAATCTGATCGAGCAGGCCCAGGTTGAACTCCAGCAGATCGCTATTGATCCGGTGCATCAACTCCGGCTGATCCACAAACGCGAACATCAGCTTCTCAAAGCCCATCAGCGTGCGCGGGAACCAGAAAAACCCTTCCAGCGTGCACCACACCACCGCCTCACCCTGCCGTTGCTGTTCGGCCCAGGCGGCCATGCCGGCAATCGCCGCGTTGTGCCGGGGAAACAACTGGGGCCGGACGCGCAGGTAATCGTCCATGTTCGCGACGATCCCTTCTACATGATGCTGCGTTGCCTCGATCGTCGGGTCGGTGGTGCTGAACCAGAATTGCTGGTAAGGGTCGAGCCCGAAGTATTGGGCGATGTCGAAGACCTGGCTGAACTTGAATTGAACCGGCAACCCTTCGTGGTGCCAGCGGCGGATGGTTTCGTCCCACCACATGGCCCATTCCCAGCACGGGAGTCGGTCCGCCGGCTGGAAGTTCATTACGGCGCGGAAACGTTCGACATGGTTCATGGTGGTGATGAGTGGAGGTTAGCGGTCAGCGATTGGTGGCTGGTAATGGATTAGCCGGAGAGTTGGATTGACAATGCGTCAGTGCCACGGCGGCAGAGAAACAAGGCGCGCTGACGGTGTCAAGGGAATGACACGGCTGCATTCTCCAGTAGAACGGCGACCCCGTCAGCGACCAGCTTTACACTGCCGGCTTCGCATTGCTCGGCCTGCACGAAGCCTTTGGAGCCACTGGCGACCCCAAGCTCAAGCGCGCCGAAGACCGGCTGGCCGCCTATCTCTGCCGCATTCAGACCCGCTCGCAGAAGTTTCCCTGCCTGAATGGCACCTGGTTCCGCGCTTTCGACGACGGCCGCTGGGAACCCTGGGCCAGCTCGGCGGACATCGGCTGGGGTGCCTGGTCCATTGAAAGCGGCTGGGGCCAGGCTTGGACTGCCACCCTCCTCGCCTTGCGTGAGCAAGGAACCACCGTCTGGGATTTCACCTCCCGCACCCGCGTCCGGGACTGTTTCCCGGAGCTAAAGGCTCAAATGTTGCCGGATGACGATGACCCGTAACACAGCCAGAGTAGAGGGAGGGCAAAGGCAGGCGAGACGCCTGCCCTACTCTCCGCCGGCTCGCTGTAGGGCGGCCGAGGGTTGCGGAGCGGCGGGTTTTGGGCCAGACTCGGGCGGTGAAACCACGCGTTCGTTTTGCGCCAAGTCCGACCGGGTTCCTGCATATTGGCGGGGCCCGGACGGCGCTGTTTAACTGGCTCTACGCCCGGCACACGGGCGGCACGTTCATTCTGCGCATCGAAGATACCGACGCCGCGCGTAATACTCAGGAGGCGGTCGAGGTCATCCTCAACGGGCTGCGCTGGCTGGGGCTGGATTGGGATGAAGGCCCAACGAGCGGCGACCCCAGCGGCCCGAGCAAAGGAGACTGCGGGCCGTATTTCCAGAGTCAGCGCAAAGAGAATTATCGCCGGCGGGTCGAGAGCCTGCTGTCGCAGGGGCTGGCGTATGAGGTGGAGGGGACAATCAAGTTCAAGATGGATCGCGCGCCGATCCTGATTCCGGATTTGGTGGTCGGCGACGTGCGGCGGGAGTTGACGGATCGCGAGCAGGCGGACCCGGATTTCATCATTGTGCGGTCGGACGGGCAGCCGGTGTTTCACCTGGTTAACGTCGTGGATGATTTGGAGATGGGCATCACGCACGTCATTCGCGGAGAGGATCACCTGAGCAACACCGCCAAGCATATCGCGTTGTTCCGGGCTTTGGGCGCCGAGCCCCCCAAATACGCGCACATCCCGCTGATCCTGAACCTGGACGGCACCAAGATGAGCAAGCGCGACAAAGGGGCGTCGCTGGCGACTTACATGGAGGAGGGCTACGTCCCGGCGGCGCTGCTGAATTATCTGTGCCTACTGGGCTGGTCCCCCAAGAACAACCGCGAGAAGATGACGCTGGCGGAGGTGGTCGAGGCATTCGACCTGCCGCAGATTCTTCGGCACAATGCCCGGTTCGATCTGATCAAGCTGGTTTGGCTGAATGGGGAATACATGCGGGAGTTGAGCGAAAAGCAGTCTTACGACTTATACAAAGCAGCCATCACGCAAGGCGGTTTTGACCTCAAGAAATACCCCGAAGAGTATGTGAAAGGCTCATTCGACACGTGCAGGGGGAAGGTGAATCTGTCCAGCGAATACCCGACTTATGCGGGGTTCTACTTCAATGAAGAACTCACTTACAATCCCGAGGCAGCGCAGAAGGAATTCACGCCCGAGAATGAGCCGCGCCTGGCGCGACTGCGCGAGGCGCTGGCCAAGCTTGAGCCGTTCGAGCCCGATCCGATTGGAAACACTGTGAAGGCCGTGGCGCAGGAGTTGGGGGTGAAGGCCGGCGTGCTGGTCCACCCGACGCGCCTGGCCTGCACCGGCAGCACCGCCGGGCCGAGCCTGTACCATTTGCTGGCGATTCTGGGAAAAGAGCGCGCACTGGCGCGAATTGATCGGGCCTTGGAGCGGATGGGGTAGGCCGGCAAATCCGAAGGCCGGAACCCGAAATCCGAAGGAAATCCGAAACCCGAAGGCCGAAAGAGTCAGGACGCTGCCAGCTTCCGGGTCTTGGCGCGGGATTCCTGGGCCTGGCGGGCTTTGAAGGCGAGGAGCTTCTTTTGCAGGGCGGCGTTGCCGGCGGCGAGGACTTGCACCGCGAGCAAGCCGGCATTCCGGGCGCCGCCGATGGCGACCGTCGCCACGGGTATGCCGCTGGGCATCTGGACAATGGACAACAGCGAGTCGAGTCCTTTCAGCGCCTTGGTTTCGATGGGGACGCCGATGACGGGCAGCGTAGTAAATGCCGCCGCCACGCCGGGCAGGTGCGCGGCGCCGCCGGCCCCGGCAATGATGACGCGCAGGCCACGAGCGTGCGCCGTGGTGGCGTACCGCTCCAAATCCCGCGGCGTGCGATGGGCGGAGATGACGCGCACCTCGTGCGCGATGCCGAATTCAGCGCAGGCGTCCGCCGCGGCTTTCATTGTGGGCCAGTCGGAGTCGCTGCCCATGATGATGCCAACCACGGGCTTGGCGGAGCGGGCCTTTTTCATGGTCTGCCTAGCCGCCGCTGCCACAACTGAAGTCGTCAAAGAGCGTCACACTGTCCTCCTTGGTCCAGACCCCGACGCTGCCGGCGTCGGTGAAGGTGTTGTCCTCGACGTCGAACAGGTGCTTGCCGTCGAAGGTGACCTGGAAGTGATGGTTCTTGAAGTCAACGCGCAGGGTGTGCCATTGCGCGGGCGCGACCGGCTGCTGGACGCCGTAACCGCCCTTGCGGCCGACGATGTCCAGAGCGGTGCGCGTGCCGCGGATGGTCTTGTAGAGGACCACGTTGTCTTCCAGCGCATTGGCGCGGCAAACGTAGTAGTCGTCCTTGTCCTTCACGCGCCAGATGACGCCGCCCGCCTGGTCTTCCTTGCCGGAGAGGGGCTTGAATCGCACTTCGACAAAGCCATTCTTAAGGCGCGTATCCTCTTTGATGCAGACGGGAAAAGTCGCCCGGCCCGATTGTTTCAGCACACAGGGTTTGCCGGGAGCCTCGAGATCCTTTTCGATGCTCCATTTAGCCGCACCCTTGCCGGTCTGGGTGCCGAGCCAATGGGGGGGGAGCTTGCCCGGTTTGGCGTTGTTGAAGTCCACCGTTTCGGCGAAAAGAGAGAGTGCGAATGCGCCCGCGGCAATGGCCAGGGCGATTGACAGCTTGGGCATAACATGCGACAGCCTCATGGCGGAAATGATGTGCTGACACAGGCCAGACTTCAACTATGAAATGGATTGTACCTGGGGAGCCTCCACGACGGCTCCGACGCGCATTGGGATCAGGAACTCCCGCGAGAGAACGGGCCCCTCACCCCGGCCCTCTTCTCTTCGGAAGGGGAGAGGGGGAAACTGCGGCAGCGGGTTGGCGCGGGCAGGTTCATGGGAAGGCCGGACCACGGTGAACGGCTGGCGATCCATTGCGGAGTTCCTGGCGTTAAAGCGCAACACGGGACTGTTGCTCGTGGCGCTGGTGCTGGCGGGCACAGGTGAAAAGCTCTGGCTCGGGTTCGCGCCCAAGTATCTGCAGACCCTTGGGGCGAGCATCTTCATCATTGGCCTGTTCGACGCGCTGCAAACGCTGCTGGGCGCAGTCTATGCCTACCCCGGCGGCTGGCTGACGGACCACTGGGGCCAGAGGCGGTCACTGATGCTCTTCAGCGCGCTGTCGCTCGGGGGCTACGCGTTGGTCCTGGTTTGGCGCCATTGGCTGGCGCTGGTGCTGGGGACATTCCTGTTTTTGGCCTGGAGCGTGTTGTCGCTGCCCACGACCTTTAGCGTCGTTGCCACGTCGCTCAAGACGCGGCAGCACACCATGGGCATCGGCGTCCAATCCATGGTGCGCCGGGTGCCGATGATGCTCGGGCCGCTGGCCGGCGGCTGGCTCATCACGCGGTTTGGTTGGAGCCAGGGTGTGCAGTACGCGCTGCTGCTCTGCCTGCTGCTGACCTTGCTGACCATGGCGTTCCAATGGTTCATGTTCGAACCGGGGAAAGGGGGGGCGGCTCCGGCCAGCGAGCTGAGCGGGATGAACTTTATGGCGGTCGTGCGGTCATTCACGCCCGCCCTGCGGGAACTGCTGGTGAGCGACATCCTGATCCGTTTCTGTGAGCGCATCCCGTATGCCTTCGTCGTCTTGTGGGCGATGAACCATGCCGGCCTTGACGCCCAGCAGTTCGGCGTGCTGGTCGCGTTCGAAATGGTCACCGCCATGATCTGCTACATCCCGGTGGCGCACCTGGCGGACAAATACGGCCGGCGCCCCTTTGTGCTGGTGACGTTCCTGTTCTTCACCCTGTTTCCGGTCACGCTGCTGTGGGCGGACACCTTCAGTTGGTTGGCATTGGCATTTGTCGTCCGTGGCTTAAAGGAATTCGGCGAGCCGGCGCGGAAAGCGTTGATTATCGGGGAGGCTGTGCCGGAGCTGCGCGCGCGCACTTACGGCGCCTATTATCTGATTCGGGATTGCGTGGTGACCAGCGGGTCATTCCTCGGGGCCGGGTTATGGAGCCTGAGTCCACACGCGAATTTCGCCGGGGCCGCCGTGTGCGGCGCATTGGGAACGATTTGGTACTGGTGGTTTGTCTATCGCCGGCCGCCCGCTTCAGGATTGACGGGGGGGCCTGGGCGCGCAAAATCTGCACGAACTGGGCCATGACGACAGCCAACAAGATTACCATCATGCGGATGCTCCTGGTGCCATTCTTCGTGGTGGAAGTGCTCTACTACGGCCAGGATGGCAACGAACTGCACCGTTGGCTGGCGATTCTCTGCTTCGCCGTGGCGGCGGTCTTCGACGGCGTGGATGGGTATATCGCGCGGCAGTACAACCAGCGCAGCGAACTGGGGGCAATCCTCGATCCGTTGGCGGACAAGCTGCTGCTGGTTTCGGGAATTGTCACACTGAGCTTCGATCACCAGCCCCACCTGGGAAAAGTCCCACTCTGGTTGACCGGCACGATTCTGGGGCGGGATACATTGATACTGGTTGGGATGCTGGTGATTCAATTCATGGTTGGCAAAGTCAAGGTGATGCCACGGATCATCGGCAAAGTCGCTACTGTGCTGCAGATGGTCGTCGTGCTCTGGATTCTTTTGAAGTGGGACCTGCGCTGGCTGCTGGTCTGGACAGTCGGGGCAGCGGTTTGCACCGGCATTTCGGGGTTGCTGTACGTCTGGGACGGGAGCCGGCAGTTGAGCGCGCACCCGTCGTCCAGTCCAGAGTCTAAAGTCTAAATTCTGAAGTCTGGGAAGGCGTGCAGCTTACCTGGCATTCGAACCGATTACGCGTATGGGAAATTAGCCCTTCAATGGGGGTTGCCATTTGACAGGTGCGGCAAACCGATTTACCTATTTAAGCGATTTAACCAATTAAACACTTAACGAAGAACGATTATGCCAATACCTGTCGGTTCCAAAGCGCCTGATTTCAGTCTCAAATCCAAGCAAGCGTCCGGTTTGGTGGACGTGAAGCTGAGCAACAATCTCGGCAAGAAGAACACCGTGCTGCTGTTTTTCCCGGCAGCGTTCACCGGCGTGTGCACGCAAGAGATGTGCGACATCACCGGCGGCCTCAGCGCCTATGCCGGGCTTAACGCCGAGGTCATCGCGATCAGCGTGGACACGCCGTTCGCGCAGGAAGCCTGGGCGCAGAAGGAGAAGATCGGCATCACGCTGGCCAGCGACCTGAACAAGAAAGTCATCAAGAAGTATGGTGTCGTCTTCCCAATGCTGGCCGGGATAGGGGATACCGCTGCACGTGCCGCCTTCGTGATAGACAAGCAAGGTGTGGTGCAATACAGCGAGCAGACCCCCACGCCGAAGGACCTGCCGAATTTCGCCAAGGTCAAAGAGACCCTGGCGAAGCTGAACTAAGCCGCCTGTTTAGTACTCGCGCTTCTTGGTGATGCCCGGCATGGGGACCGGGTATTTGCCGTCTTTTCCAGCCGGCAACGGAGCGGGGGAGTCCATCGTGAGCTTATCTACGTCGGGCGCGAACTCATGCTCGCAATTGAGCATGTCTTCAAAGGCAATCTCCTGGCCGGTGTGGGCGGCCATGCGGCCCATGCT
>Ga0182021_10003800_pt1 | contig 17726 bp, 11 predicted proteins | sample 612E3MmetaG_FD_120493 | JGI IMG/M metagenome (GOLD analysis project Ga0182021, IMG submission 120493) | Permafrost microbial communities from Stordalen Mire, Sweden - 612E3M metaG (Illumina Assembly) | ecosystem: Environmental > Terrestrial > Soil > Wetlands > Permafrost | place: Sweden... | reverse complement strand
TGATTGCGGTCTGGTATAATCCCCCTGCCACACATCTTTGGACAAAAACCTCGCCGTTTCGGGGCTGTAATACCTCGAGCGTAGGAAAAGCAACTTAATGTAAGTATCGGCTTGCTCGCCCGCATACCTGAAGATCGAACTGGCGGTGCCGGTGCTTGTCAACACGGTGCCGTAGGGTTCGTAGGACTTGGCGAGGGTCACCCTTCGACAGGCTCACGCCTTGCCCGCCGCTATGCGGCGGAGGCGCGCTGGGCGGGGCAGGCCGTTGCCATTCGCGTCGGCGATCTGGCGGACGGAGCCAAGCGCATTCGGTAAGAGATAGTCCCACGATCCGCCGTTTCGCGCAGCGGCCAGCGATCAAAATCAAAACAGGGGCCGTTAGGATTTCTCCCAACGGCCCCTGTTTTCAGTTAATGAGACTTTTACGCCAGAAACGGCATCCCTATGCCGTTTTGCAAGGCGGACATGGGGATGCCCGCCCTACTGCGCAATGTATTTAGCGGATATTCACCCGCGATCTATTGACAGTGTTGCTCCAGCAAGAACAAGACTATTAGAGCAATTAGGGCAGAAGGCAACCCTACAAAGGTCATTATCTCAAAGGGTTCTTGGTTCCGCCTAAACCACTCTGGTCGTAGCCTATAAACCGCTAACCCGATTCCTATATATGGCGTGAGAAAAGCAAACAGAACTATGGTCCATTTATCTGAGCACATATGGTCTCTCTCATGCGGCTACGGCAACAGGCAACAACAAACAGGCCGAGGTGATTATCCCCGGCCCGTTCTTACCAACTACCAATCCACCCTACACCATCATAATCTCGCCCTGCGGCTCTTCCAATTTCGGCGGCTCTTCCAGCCGCGGCGCACGGGCCGAGTTGAAGGCCAGATTGCCTTCGACCAGATCGATGACGACCGTGTCGCCCTTCTCGAACTTGCCGGACAGGAAGCCATCGGACAGCACGTCTTCCACTTCGCTTTGAATCACACGCCGCAGCGGCCGCGCGCCAAACTCAAAGTTGTAGCCGCGATCCGATAGATATTGCTTGGCGGCTTCGCTGGCCTGGATGATGATCTCCTGATGCGCGATGCGCTCCTGCACCTTGTTCAGCTCCAGATCGACGATCGATTTGATCTCGTCGCGCGTCAGCGCCCGGAAGACAACAATGCCGTCGACGCGGTTGAGGAATTCGGGCCGGAAGGCCTTCTTCATCTGCGCCATCAACTTCTCGCGCATCTCGTCGTACGTTTCCTGCTCCTGCTTCGTTTCGTCCTTCTTCACCACAAAGCCCAGCGACGTATTGCGGCGGATCATCTCCGCGCCGATGTTGCTGGTCATGATGATGATGGCGTTGCGGAAGTCCACCTTGCGCCCGCGCGCATCCGACAGATGGCCCTCTTCCATGATCTGCAGTAGCATGTTGAACGCTTCGGGATGCGCCTTCTCGATCTCGTCGAACACGATGATCGAGTACGGGCGGCGGCGAATCGCTTCGGTCAATTGACCGGCGTCTTCATAGCCCACGTAACCCGGAGGCGCGCCGACCAACCGCGCCACCGAATGGCGCTCCATGAACTCGCTCATGTCCAGCTGCACCATCGCTTCTTCACTGCCGAACATGAACTGGGCCAGCGCTTTGGTCAGTTCGGTCTTGCCCACACCGGTGGGGCCGAGGAAGATGAAGGAGCCGATCGGGCGTTTGGGATCTTTCAAGCCGGTGCGCGCGCGGCGCACCGCTTTGGCAATCGCCACGATGGCTTCATCCTGCCCGATGATCCGCTTGTGAAGATCTTCTTCCATGTGGACCAGCCGCGCCGTTTCTTCGCCGGCAATTTGCGTGACCGGAATGCCCGTCCACATCGCCACCATCTCGGCGATGTCTTCCGGCAGCAGCAGCGGCGCATCGACGGAGGCGGGATTCCACGGTGCGCGCAGAATATCGATCTCGCGCTGCAAGCCTTCTTCGTGCACCCGCAGATCATCGGCGTCGTCATAGCGGCGCTCTTCCAGCGCCGCTTCGCGGTCGCGCTGCGTGCCCTTGACTTCGCCAATCAGCTGATGCAGGCGCTTGGTCTGAGGCGCCTTGTACATGCGCACCCGCGCCGAACCTTCGTCGATCAGGTCGATGGCCTTGTCGGGCAGGAACCGATCGGCAATATAGCGCTCCGACAACACCGCCGCCGAGCGCACGGCTTCATCCGTAATGTGCAGCTTGTGGTGGCTTTCGTAACGCGAGCGCACACCCTTGAGAATTTCAATCGTCTCTTCAATCGTCGGCTCTTCGACAATGATCGGCTGGAAACGACGTTCCAGCGCCGCATCGCTTTCGATGTGCTTACGATATTCGTTCATCGTCGTCGCGCCGATGCACTGCAATTCGCCGCGCGCCAACGCCGGCTTCAGGATGTTGGCCGCATCGACCGACGAGCCCGCCGCACCCGCGCCCACCAGCATATGCACTTCGTCGATGAACAGGATGCTGTTGCTGTTTTTGACTTCTTCAATCACGCGCTTCAGGCGCTCTTCAAATTGACCGCGGTACATGGTGCCCGCCACCAGTGAACCCACATCGAGTTGCAGGACGCGCTTATCGAGCAGTGGCTCCGGCGCATCACCGCTGACAATGCGCTGCGCCAGCCCTTCGATGATAGCCGTCTTGCCTACGCCCGGTTCGCCGATGAGCGCCGGATTGTTCTTGGTGCGGCGCGAGAGGATTTGAATCACGCGCTCGATTTCCGTTTGCCGCCCGATAACCGGATCGAGTTTGCCTTCTTCGGCGGCCGCCGTCAGATCGATGGCCAACTGATCGACCATCGGCGTCTTGGCGCGTTCCTTCTTGGGTTGCTGCGCGGGCGCGCCGCCAGCCTCGGCTTTTTCACCGCTGGAGCTGGGCGTCTCTTGCAAAGCGCGCATGGTTTCGCGGCGAATCTGATCGGGATTCACGCCCAACTGGCGCAGAATATCGATCGCCACGCCATCCCCCTGGCGGATCAATCCCAACAACAGATGTTCCGTGCCGATGTAATGTTGACCGAGGCGGCGTGCTTCATCCACCGCCAGTTCGATCACGCGTTTGGTGCGTGGGGTCAAATCGATCTTGCTGAACGGCGTGCGACGACCGGGGCCCGTAATGCGTTCCACCAATTCGGTGACACGCTCAAACTGCACGTTGAGATCACGCAGCACTTTACCGGCGATGCCGCTCTCTTCGCGCAGCAGACCCAAGAGCAAGTGCTCTGTCCCGATGTAACTATGATTCAGCCGCTCGGCCTCTTCCTGGGCATAAGCCAGGACACGCCGGGCGCGCTGGGTAAAACGATCAAGTTTGTTGGCCATAAGAACCTCCCTACCTGCCAATCTTCACGTGGATTATAACCAGTAGGTGCAAAATTAACATATAAGTGCCAAGCGGCATATCGAATTTCCGGCGGAAAATAGCGGGAAACCCTCGCGTATATGTTAGTTTTGCACCTGTTGATTATAACCTAGGTGATACCACTTCGCCACTGAAACAAGGGACAGGTTGGCGAACTCTAGTACATTTCTAATGAAGCCTTCACGAGTGAAGCCTTAACTGGGAAAATCGGCTTGCACTAGAGCGGTTTCCAAGTTGTTTACGATCCGGACTCGAGGCTTCAGCCGGAATCCGCCTAAAGGCTCCACTCCAGAAGCCGTAACCCAAAGTGGAATTTGCACCAGGTGAATTTTTATGCGGAACAAAATGCGAGTGGAGCGCCGGGCCAAACTGACCGCGACGCTCCACAGTATAACATTACTTCAGGTTTGAGGTGAAACAGCCCTAGCTGGCTGGTTCCTCCGGCCCGGAAGGCTCCGCGAGCGCGGCAGGCTCTTCGGGCGCAGGAGTCTCAACGGATGCAACAATCTCATCAGGCGCAGGAACCTCAGCGGGTGCAACAGGTTCAGCGGGTGCAACGGCATCTTGATTGGCATCCGCCAACGCCGCGCGCCAATCATCATCCATGTACTCGCCATGCGCCACGCGCTTCAGGCTCAGGCCTAAGCGACGCTTGTCAGGCTCCACACGGATCACACGCAGCGTCACCCACTGGCCCTCTTCGACCACTTCTTTGGGATGATTCACGCGCTTGTCGGACAATTCCGAAATGTGGATCAGTCCCTCAATCGCGTCGTCATCTTTCACGCGCGCGAAAGCGCCGAACTTCGCCATCTTGGTGATCTGCGCTTCGACCAGCATGCCCACCTTGTAGCGCTCCACAATCGACGACCACGGATCGGGCGCGCAGCGCTTGATACTCAAGCCCACCCGCTTGTGCTCGGGATCGACGCGCAGCACCTGCACCTTGACCTTCTGCCCCACCTTCAACGCATCCGACGGTTTGTTGATGGGCTGCCAGGAAATCTCGGAGAGATGCACCAGACCATCGGCCCCGCCGAGATCGATGAATGCGCCGAAGTCCGCCAGGCTGATCACGGTGCCGTCCAGCACATCGCCTTCTTTCAATTCAGAGAGCATCTTTTCTTTCTGCTGTTTGCGCCACTGGCGTTCTGCCGCGCGCTCGGACAGGATCAGGCGGTTCTGCTCCCGATCGAGTTCGATCACCTTCAGGTGCAGCTTGCGGCCGACGAGTGACGCCATGCGCTTGCCGGGATCGGCATTTTCTTCGCCGCGCGTGACCAGTTGCGAAGAAGGCACAAAGCCGCGAATCTTGCCGACTTTGACAATGAGGCCGCCCTTGTTGTAGCCGGCCACCGTGCCTTCAAACACTTCCTGCGTCGTGCTCAAGTCTTCGGCTTCGGCCCAATCGCGCGAGCTCTGGGTGCGGGTCAAGGCCAGCACCACATTGCCGTTCCGATCAGCCGGGGCCACGACGTAGGTCTGCGCCGTATCACCCACCTTCAAATCATCCAGCACATCCTTGGGAATCTTTTCAAATTCCTCGCCGGAGATAATGCCTTCCGACTTGATCCCAATGACACTCACCAGGATACCCGTTTCACTGATCTCCAGGATCGTGCCGGCCAATACATCACCGCGCTTGACCTCCTTCAGACCGTATTCCGCGGTCGCCAGGAGATCCTGCATGGAAGTGTTATTGTGATCCTCTTCCATTTCACCTTGCACCTTCACGTCATCGCTCATTAGGCATCAACCTCAAAAGGATAGGACGCGCCGATTATAAAGCCGATTGCCGTAACGCGCAACCCGAATTGGGGGATTCCGGCGTTTGTCGCCAGGGTCTGCTAACGCAGCGGCAACTCGATTGGCCTTGCTCCTTTATCAAGCCCGTCATATAATCAGGCTACGCTTCCATTATGGAGACCACCATGCTTGATGCTGCGGTGCAGTATGCCAACTCACATCGCGATTCGTTCCTGACCGAACTAAAAGAATTCTTATCCATTCCGAGTATCAGCGCCCTGCCCGATCATCAGCTGGACATTCAACGTACGGCGCGGTGGTTGGTCGATCAGTTCACGGCCATCGGCCTGCGCCATGCCAAAGTCAACCCAACCAACGGCCACCCAGTCGTAACAGCCGAATGGCTGGAAGCCGGCACAGGCAAACCGACCGTTTTGATCTACGGCCACTATGACGTGCAGCCGGTTGATCCGCTCGAATTGTGGCACAGCGATCCGTTCAAAGCGGAAGTGCGTGACAATTACCTTTACGCCCGCGGCAGTTCAGATGACAAGGGACAAACCTTCATTCATGCCAAGGTGCTGGAATCGTTCCTCAAGACCAGCGGTAAGCTGCCCGTCAATGTGAAGTTGATCATCGAGGGTGAGGAAGAGATCGGCGGGCCCAGCCTCGATCCTTTCATCGAGCAGCATCAAGACCAACTCAAGGCGGATGTCGCGGTGATCAGCGACACGCACATGCTGCGGCCCGATCTGCCGTGCCTGGTCTATGCGCTGCGCGGCCTGTGCTACCTCCAGGTGGAAGTCTCCGGCCCCGCACGCGATCTACATTCCGGCCAGTACGGCGGCGCGATCTACAATCCCCTTCAGGCGTTGTGCGAGATGCTGGCCTCGTTGAAAGATCGCAACGGCCGCATTACCGTGCCGGGCTTCTACGACAAAGTGGTGCCCATCAGCAAAGCCGAACATCAGCTGTTGGTGCGATCGCCGTTTAGCGAAACAGAGTTCATGCAAGACGCCGGGGTCAAGGGCGTATGGGGCGAGTCTGGTTACACGACCAAAGAGCAAGTCACGGCGCGGCCGACGCTGGAGATCAACGGCCTCTGGGGCGGCTTCACGGGCGAAGGTCCCAAGACGGTGTTACCGGCCAAGGCTTACGCCAAAATCAGCTGCCGGCTCGTCGCCAATCAAGATCATGTCGAAATTGCCGAGCTGCTGCAAGCTCATCTTAAAAAGATCGCTCCGCCTCAGGTCACCGTGGAAGTCAAGCGACTGCACGGTGGTCACGGCGCGCTGATCAATCTTGATTCAAAGTATATGCGGGCGGCGGGCAAGGTGTTGCAAGAAGTCTTTGGCAATGCGCCCGTTTACGAACGCGAAGGCGGTTCGATTCCCGTCGTCGCGACCTTCCAGAAAGTGCTGGGCATCGATTCGATCATGCTGGGCTTCGGCCTGCCCGACGATGGCTTACACTCACCCAACGAGCGCTTCTATCTGCCGAACTTCTACAACGGCATTGAAGCGACGATTCGTTATTTGGATGAGATTGGAAAGTAGGCCAGTTCAGAGATAATCGTTCCATTCCATGTGAGAAGTAGAAACCCGGTTTCTTGATGACCCTCCCAGAGGCGCTTCGTGAGTCTCCGGGAGGTTTTTGTTTTCCACGCATGTTACAATCTTTTGTGAAGGCGCGCTGCGCCTCATGTTTTTCCGAAGGATATAACATGCCCAATCATCTCATCAACGAAACCAGTCCCTATTTGCTCCAACACGCGGCCAACCCGGTCGACTGGTATCCATGGAATGAAGAAGCCCTTACGAAAGCCACAACCGAAGACAAGCCGATCTTCCTCAGCATTGGCTACGCCGCCTGCCACTGGTGCCACGCCATGGCCCACGAATCGTTCGAAGACGAAGCGACCGCCCAGCTCATGAACGAGTGGTTCGTCAACATCAAGGTCGATCGTGAAGAGCGCCCCGATCTCGATTCGATCTACATGAACGCAGTGGTCGGGTTGACCGGCAGCGGCGGCTGGCCGATGAGTGTATTCCTCACCCCCGAGGGCCAACCCTTTTACGGCGGCACCTACTTTCCGCCAACGCCGCGCTACGGCATGCCTTCCTTCCGCGAGGTCTTGCGCGCTGTGTCTGATGCCTGGCGCACCCGCCGCGCCGAAGTCTTGAAAAGCAGCCAAAACATCGCCACTTATTTGGAGCAAGCGAGTGAGTTTGCCAACACCTCCGACCGCAGCCCGCTCTCTATCGACACCCTGGTGAAGGCGACGCAAAACATCGGGCGCACGTACGATCGCACCAACGGCGGCTGGGGCAGCGCCCCCAAGTTTCCGCAGCCGATGGCGTTGGAGTTTCTCCTGCGCCGCTACGTTCAGCAACCGGAAGAATCCATCCGCGCGCTGATCGATCACACGCTGATCGCGATGGCTCACGGCGGCATGTACGATCAACTCGGCGGCGGGTTTCATCGCTATTCGACTGATGCCCAGTGGTTGGTGCCGCATTTCGAGAAAATGCTGTACGACAACAGCCAACTCGCGCGCGTTTACTGGCACGCATGGCAGGCGCTGGGCGATCCCTATTACCGGCGCATCACGATCGAGATTCTGGATTACGTAGCTCGCGAGATGACGCATCCTGCCGGCGGATTTTATTCCACGCAAGACGCAGACAGCGAAGGCATGGAAGGCAAATTCTTCCTGTGGACCGTCGACGAAGTGCGCGCAGAATTAGGTGACGCCGCGCTTCTCTTCAACGAAGTCTATGGCGTCACCCCGCAAGGCAACTTCGCGGAGCAGCATCTGCCGCCGGGACAAAATATCCTCAGTATCGTCACCACGCCGCAACAGGTAGCGCACCAGAACGGCCTGCCTCTGGAAGAATTGGAGAACGTTCTGGAGGAAGCGCGACGCAAGTTATTTGTTGTGCGCGAGAAGCGCATCAAGCCGGGCCGCGACGAAAAGGTATTGGCAGCCTGGAGCGGGCTGATGCTGGCCGCCTTTGCAGAAGCCGCACGCGATCGATCGTTGGGCGATCGGATGGAGACCTACCGATCGATCGCCGAACACAACGCCGATTTTCTGTTGCATGAGATGCGGACGCCTGCTGGCCGCCTGTTGCGCACGTGGAAAGATGGACAGGCCAAGCTCAACGCCTATCTGGAAGACTATGCGTGCGTCATCGAGGGTCTGCTGGAGTTATATCAAACCACGTTCGACGAAAAGTGGTTTGTCGCCGCACGCGAACTGGCGGATACGCTGATCCAGCACTACGCCGATCCGGCGGGCGGTTTCTTCGACACCAGCGACGACCACGAAGCGCTCGTCACGCGCCCCAGGGATTTGCAGGACAACGCCATGCCATCGGGCAACGCCATGACCACCAGCGTTCTGTTGAAATTGGCTGCATTCACCGGCGATGATCGCTATTACCAGTCGGGCGAAGCGTTGTTAGGCGCGTTGCAACCCGCGTTGATTCAAGCGCCGCTCGGCCTGGCCCAGTGGCTCTGCGCGCTCGACTTTGCCTTGAGTAACTCCAAAGAAATCGCCGTCGTCGGTCCAGATCGATCGGATAGTGTACAAGCGCTGCTCGAGGTTGTCCGCTCGGGTTATCGCCCAAATCAAGTCGTAGCGGTTGGTTCTACGCTCCACGCCGATCGGACATCTGCCATCCCCCTGTTATTCGATCGGCCGGCAATCGACGATCGGGCCACGGCGTACGCGTGTGTGCGCTTCGCCTGCCAACGCCCCACGACGGATCCTACAGTTTTGGCGGAACAACTGGCATAGGGCCACCACAACCGATCGGGAATTTGACATCCCTCAGACCCGGCCTTGACAGGCTGGCGGCCGGTTTTGTCGATCTGCCCTCTTTCTGGTAGAATGTAGTCCTGTGCCGACTGGCACAAGAGCATATTTGCCTGGAGTTATCTAGAAGTGAGGTTCATACTGCGTTTTGCGGCGTGGGTACTGGTGTCGGCTTTTGCGCTGTCACTTAGTAGTTGCGCCGAATTAGCCTTGCCGCCCGAGAGGTTATATCCTCAACTCGCGGCCAATTCTTTCACGACCGGTGAAGGCGTCATCGTCAATATCGCTCCGACGCCCTCGCCTGCTGTGCTGTTGTCACCTACAGAAACACCCACACCACGCCCAACTGTTACGCCCATCCTTCCGCCTACATTGATTCCGACTGAAGTTGTTACTCCAGAGCCGACAGCTGCGCCGGCGCCTATGGCTGTCGCCGGGCGAGCGGCGGTGTGTGAAGAAACCACCGGTCAAGTGAAGGACGACTATTTCAAGAGTGACGTCGTTGGGAAGCGCCAGCATTACTTCGTCTACCTGCCGCCGTGCTATGACACTGGAGACACGCGTTATCCCGTCGTGTATTTGCTGCACGGCATCCCCATGGACGAAAAGCACTGGCTGGACGAGGGGCTTGTTAAAGCAGCCGATAAGTTGTTTGGATCCGGTGAACTGCCGCCTTTTATCATCGTGATGCCGCACGGAGATTACTCGATCTACACGGACACCAGCGGCGGCAAGGGCTCCTTCGAAGACATCTTCATCGACGAACTGCTGCCCTTCATCGATTCACGTTATCGCACGCTGGCCGATCCAGATCATCGCGCCATTGGCGGCATTTCACGCGGCGGCGTGTGGGCGTTGGAAATCGCCTTTACACACCCCGATTTGTTCGCCGCAGTTGGCGGACATAGTCCCGCGCTAGCCGTAAATCGGGCTTCCTCCAATTATGACCCGCTCGATCTGGCGAAGTCCGCGCCCATTGATAAACTGCGCATTTTCCTCGACGCGGGTGATGTTGATTGGACACGTGCGGGGACAATGGACTTGAGCAAGGCCCTTAACGATCGCCATATCCCCCATACCTTCACGACCGGACATGGCGATCACGATTATCCATACTGGGCGTCTCAGGTAGAAGCTTATCTGCGCTTCTACGGAGCAGCATGGAAATCTGAAAAAGTCATCGCGCAGTTATTGGCCGAACAGCCGAAGTAATTACGCTTGACCTATCCACTTGACCAGGATTGGAACTCCCCCTTCGCCGGGGGAGTTTTTGTTTGTTGTGCCGTATACTAAGGGCTTGCCAAGAAATAAGTCCGCACTTTCGACGCTCCCGCCGGATTGCAAATCCGGCGATGGGGGCTGGATGTGACCATCCAGCCTGGAGCGATCTACGGAGTTGTTCTTTGACGGCTTCTAACTACACTCCTGTCTGATGCCCGGCTGATAATCGTCAGACGAAGCCGATTGACTGCGCGAACGATGGTAATACAATGGAGTCTGCCACTCCCAAAAATCGAAAGGAAGGAACGAATCCATGCGTTTCAAAGCGAGCCTCATATTTCTATTTGTACTGTTGGTCTCGGTTGGCTGCACGGTTCGGCCGGCGGTTGCGCCGACCAAAGGCGTGGCGGCCACCGCTGTCGTTTGGCCAACCGCCTATCCTTCACCAACCGCAGTTGCTGCGCCGAGCGGCCAGGCCGACAAGACTCTCTCACAACCCGAATTCATTGCGGTAGCCGACAAGTTTTCTGATTTGCTGATCAAGCAACAGGACTACACCGGAGCAATCGGCTTGTTTGACGATACGATGAAAGCGGCTTTGCCGGAAAGCAAACTGAAAGAGGTCTGGGAAACTTTGCCCAAGCAAGTCGGCCTATTCCAAAGCCGATCGGACGCCCACCTGGCCGCACGCAAGGATCAATATCAACAAGTAATTGTTCCCCTGCAATTTGAGAAGGCGGCACTCAACATGCTGGTGGTCGTGAATGTCAACACGGGACAGATCAGCGGCCTGTTCTTCCAGCCCAATCAAGACGCGCAGGCCGGCCAGTACAAAACACCAGCGTATGTCGATCCGGGCAAGTTTGAAGAAAAAGAAATCACGTTCGGTTCCGAACAATGGAAGCTGCCGGGCACGTTGACTCTTCCCAAGGGAACTGGGCCGTTTCCGGCGGTGGTGCTAGTCCATGGTTCCGGCCCCAATGATCGCGACGAAACCATCGGTCCAAATAAGCCGTTCAAAGATCTCGCGCAAGGGCTGGCGTCACAGGGCATCGCCGTGCTGCGCTACGATAAACGCACGAAAGTCTATGGCGCTGTCATGGCGAAAATGACCGACCCGATCACGGTTAAAGAAGAAGTGATCGACGATGCGACTGCGGCGGTTGAGTTCTTACGCCAGCAGCCTCAGATCGATCCGAAACGAGTTTTCGTGCTAGGCCATAGCCTGGGCGGTTATCTCGCGCCGCGTATCGCGCAGGCCAACCCGGATATCGCTGGAGAGATCATCCTGGCCGGTGCAGCGCGCCCGCTGGAAGATTTGATTCAGGAGCAGACGCAGTATATTCTCGGCAACGATCAGACGCTCTCAGCACAGCAAAAGCAACTCCAATTAAGCCAGGTGCAGCAACAGATTGAGGCGGTCAAGGCCTTGACCGCGCAGTCTTCCGCCAAAGATGTTTTCTTTGGCATGTCGGCGCCTTACTGGCTGGATCTGAAGAACTATCAACCCGCCGAGATGGCGCGCAATTTGACTGTCCCCATGTTCATCGCACAAGGCGAACGGGACTATCAGGTAACCATGGAAGACTTCGGAATTTGGAAAAACGCGCTGGCCGGGCGTGATAACGTCCAGTTGAAGAGCTATGCGGATTTGAATCATCTGTTCATCAGCGGCGCGAGCAAGAGCCTGCCTGCCGAGTATCAAACGCCGGGCAATGTGTCGGCCCCCGTCATTCAAGATGTGGCCGCCTGGGTTCTGCAACACAAGTAGACGCAAGGAGCAATGAACATGATTCGCACCGAAGGATTGAGTAAAGTCTTCAAGGGCGACAAAAAGAACGCCGAGATTCGCGCCGTCGAGCGGCTCGATCTTGAAATCAAGCAAGGCGAGGTCTTCGGATTCCTCGGCCCTAACGGCGCGGGTAAAACGACCACCGTCCGCATGTTGTGCTCGCTCATCGCCCCGACAACCGGCCGCGCCTGGGTGAACAATTACGAAGTCGGCCAGCAGAATCGAGAGATTCGCGCCTCGGTCGGCATCCTCACCGAACAGCCCGGCCTGTACGATCGCTTGAGTGCCGAAAAGAACCTCACGATCTACGCCAGGTTGTATGGCGTGGCCGATGTGCCCGGCCAGGTGGAGAAATATCTCCGCATGTTGGGCCTGTGGGAACGGCGCAAGGATCCTGCTGGATCATTCTCCAAAGGCATGAAGCAGAAACTCGCTATTGCCCGCGCCATTCTGCACGAGCCGGCGACGCTGTTTCTGGACGAGCCTACCGCCGGCCTGGACCCCGAGGCCTCCAAACTGGTGCGTGACTTCATCGACGAACTCAAGACCGAGGGCCGCACCATTTTCCTGTGCACGCATAACCTTGACGAAGCCGATAGACTTTGTAATAGAATCGGCGTTTTCAAACAGCGCCTCATTCAAGTCGATTCACCCAGCCGCATGAAAACCGCCATGTTTGGCCGGCAGGTCGAATTCAAGATTAAGCCAGCCGACCTGCAGCTAGCCGATCTCATCAAGCGCTTCACGTTTATCAAGAGCGCGCAGATCGGAGAGAACCGGCTGCTGCTTGGCCTGGATAATCCCGAGGAAAGCAATCCGCTGATCGTCAAAGCACTCGTGGAAGCGGGCGTCGACGTGCAGTTTGTCAGCGAGGTGCGGCACTCGCTGGAGGACGTGTATTTGTCGCTGATCAACCATGGGAATACCCGGTAGGAGACTCAGCATGGAACGCATACGAACTCTCATCGACAAAGAATGGGCCGAGGCCTTCAAGAACAAACTGGTCCTGGGCACGGTCGTCGCCTTGCCGCTCATCTTCATGCTCATGCCGCTCTTTCAGTTAGCCGTGATGCGCGATGTTCCCGCCTCCAAAATGGATAGCATACCCGCCGGGATTACGGCGCTGTGCCAGCTGCAAAGCTTTACGCCCGCCGAATGCATGCAGGGTTTTCTGGTCAACGAATTCCTGCTGCTGTTCCTGTTGATTCCGTTGGCGGTGCCCGTCACCATCGCTTCATACAGCATCGTCGGCGAAAAGTCCACACACTCGCTGGAACCGCTGTTGGCCACGCCGACCTCGACCGCTGAGATCATCATCGGCAAAGGCTTGGCCTCGGTCATTCCGGCCATCGGCGCGACGTGGCTGGCGTTTGTCATCTTCCTCATCGGCGCGCGTTTCTTCGTCGTCAGCGATCGCGTCTACGCGCTGTTCATGAATCCGATGTGGGCGGTGGCGATGATCATCGTGGCCCCGCTGATGACGGTGTTATCCGTCAACGTCGCCATCATCATTTCCTCACGCGTCAACGATCCGCGCGCCGCCGAACAGATCGGCATGTTCGTCATGCTGCCCATCTTGCTGCTGTTCCTCGGATCAATCTTTGGCCTGTTTTCGCTGACAACCACCACGATGCTGCTGTTTAGTGCGGCCACCCTCGTGGTCGATATTGGACTGGCGATCTTAGGCGTCCAGCTGTTTCAACGGGAAACGATTTTGACTCGTTGGAAGTAGGCGGGGCATCCCCACGCCCGCCGCAATTGACCGGTTTCCAACTGGTTTTCAATTGCTTATTCACGACGTCGATGCTATAGTAAGCCTCGACGCCGTGTTGCTTTATCTTTAACGCCTTTGAACGAGGAGAACCGTATGTCACTCGATCCCTCTGCGCAATCCGAACCAACCCCCGCGGCCCCGGCGGCTGAGCAACCCCGCGTGGCGCTTGCCCCCGTGGACACTGCGACGCCAACCAGTGCCCCAACCACTCCGCTCGCAGCGGGCGTGCCTCTGTCTGCGAACGAACTAAAAAAGGTGCGGCGGGTCATCCGTCCCGCTTTTCCGCGCAAAGTCTGGCGGGCGGCTGTCGGCTTGACGCTGCTGGTGTCAATGACCATCAACCTGATCTTGATTGTGGTCGTGGTGATCCTGGTCAATCAGGTCGGAGCCATCAAGCTGACGCTCGCCAGCGTGCTGGGGCAACTGGACTCGGCCTTTGAAGGCTTGGGGGCGGCGTCCATTCACGACACCATCAAGATCAATCAACAAGTGCCGGTGCGCTTCGATCTGCCCTTGAAGCAAGACACCGTGGTCACCACCCTAGGGCCGGTGCCCATCAACACTCAGGCGACGTTCTCGCTCGGCCAATTCGGCAGCATCAACGGCGTGGTCAGCCTGCAACTGCCGGCCGGCACCCAGCTGCCCATTCACCTGGAACTCACGGTGCCCGTCAGCAACTCCATCCCGGTCGTGTTCGATCAGGCCATCAACATCCCGCTGGCCGAGAAGGGCCTGGGGCCGGTGGTCGCCAAACTGCGCTCAGCGCTGGGGCCGATCATCAGCCTGGTGCGACAGCTGCCTGATCGCTTTGTGATTATCGAACCGTGATGCCACCCGCGCGCGGTCACCGCCCGATCGAACCCAGGTCTGATCGGGCGGTGCTGTTTCTGTGGCCCCTGTTTCACGTGAAACAGTCGCGCCCCGGCTCGGTTTGACGGTACAATCAGAGCAGTCTCCCGACAGGAGTTGACCCATGCCCAATCACCGTCAGCGCTGCGCCCAAGCTCTACCCGAAACCTTGTCCCTCTTGAAACAACTCGCTACGATCGAGTCACCCTCCCCCGACAAAGCCGCCGTGGACGCCTGCGCGGCGTTTGTGTCCGAGCAGCTCAGCGCATTGGGGGCAGACGTGACGATCGTGCCCCAGACGACCGCCGGCAACCAGATCCAGGCGACGTGGCCCGGCGTAGATCAATCGACCCAGTTCTTGACCCTGTGCCACCTCGACACCGTCTGGCCGGTGGGGACGCTGGCGGGGATGCCGCTACATGAAGAGAATGGCAAACTGTTTGGGCCGGGCGTCTACGACATGAAAGCCGGCACCGCCATCCTGCTCACAGCACTGCAGGTGTTGCGCGAGGCTGGACTGCCGCCCAAGCACCCGGTACGGATGCTCTTCACTGGCGACGAGGAAGTCGGCAGTCTCACTTCGCGCAACTTGATCGAGGCTGAGGCGCGCCACAGTCTGTTGACCATTGTACTAGAACCGGCTTTGGCTGGCGGGCAAATTAAGACGTTCCGCAAGGGTGTAGGAGAGTTCACGGTAGTCGCGCACGGGCGCGCGGCCCACGCGGGTGGCGACCATCAGAAGGGCATCAACGCCATCGAGGAACTGGCCTACCATATTCCGGCCTTGCAGAAGCTGACCGACTACACCACGGGCACGACTATCAACGTGGGGCTGATTAAGGGTGGCTCGGCCAGCAACGTAGTGCCCGAGCGCGCCGAGATGGAAGTGGATTTCCGTATCTCGCAGATGGCCGAGATCGATCGGGTGGTGACGGCAGTTCAGGGTCTTCGGCCCGTACTCAACGAGGCGCGACTCGAAATCAGCGGCGGGTTAAATCGGCCCCCGATGGAGCACAACGCCACAATGGTCAAGACCTTCGAGCAGGCGCGGCAATTGGCGGCCAGCATCGGTCTGACTCTGGAAGAAGGCTCGACCGGCGGCGGTAGTGACGGCAACTTCACGGCCGGGTTGGGCATCCCCACGCTCGATGGGATGGGCGCGGTGGGAGATGGCGCACATGCGGCGCATGAGCATGTCATCCTCGCCAGCCTGGCCGAGCGGGCCGCGCTGTTGGCAACGATCCTGACTCAATGGGAAGCGTAAAGTCGTCACAAAGCAAAGAGGTCGTCATGAGCACGGCCTCTTTTTGTTTTCAGCGCTGCGCCTTGAACTCGGCCACGGCTTTCTGCAAATCCTCCAGTGTGAGGACGCTCGACACCCGATCGAGAAACTGGCGCAAACTAGGGCTATAGGCACGCAAGGCCACGACGTTCGGCCCGGTCGGATCGGTTCCCGCAGCGCCGCCGGGTTGATCGGCATAAGCGCCATAGAACGCAAAGAAGGCCTGATTCAGTTTGCGAATGCCATAGCCATGCGAGTTGATGAACTGCCGCCGTTCCTCCATGTACTTCTCTGCCTCGACAATCTTGGCTTCAGCCTCAGCAGGCTGACCCGCTTGCTTCAAGTTCCGCGCCACACTGAGCAAGTCCTCCACTTTGACGCGCGTCTCATACAAAGCATTGTTGACGCTAAACGCTGTGGGATCGCGCGCCGGTGGTGGTTGTGTACTTGGATTGAGGTCTGGTACTTCCAACGGTTTTGGCTCGACCAGATCAGGATACTCTTGCTTCAAGGTATCGAGATAGTAACGCCGCATCACCTTCAGGCCCAGCTCATCACCGGAGATACTGGCGACCGTTTCATTGATCGTCCGAATGGTTTGTGAGTCCGCCAGGTAGCTATATCCTAACGGGCGCAGATACAACCAGTTGTGGGTCCATTCGTGTGCGATCGTTTGCAGCAGCCAGGTTAAGTCGCCGGTTTCCAGGATCATGGTCGGATAGGCCGCCAGCCCACCGATCGGAACCACCAGGGCCGATCGATTCGTCGCGCTGAGGACCTGCGTTTCGATACGCTCGGCTTCATCGACAGTCAAGCCCGCTTGCAGACCTTCGCCATCGATGCGACGGATCTCATCGCGCGCCGAAGTGATGAGGATATAGGGTAGTGGTGTGATGCGAGCGGCGACCGGCGGGAAGACTTCGCCGCCCGTGGCAAGTCCCTCGTCGACGAGCACATTTGAAATCTGCTGTTGAATGATCGCTTCGGCGGTGGGACGCAGGCGTTCGATCTCGGTACGGAGGCTATCCCGTTTGGTGCGCAAGTCTTGGGTCGCCGCCTCCGGATCTTTGACCGCTGAATCGGCATACACTCTGCGAACTTGCCCTTCTAAGTCAGACCAATCATTCATCAACCGGGTGAAGTGCAGAACCAGCTGGCTGCGTTGTTCGTCGGTGAGGTAGTCTTCCGCCGGCGCAGCAATCTGGCCGGCTTTCTCGATCCAGCCTTCACCCATCCAGGCGATGAAATCAAAAACGTCTTTGCCCATCGCACGCGAAATCTTGGTGTCAGGATCACCTGGTACAGGATACTCTTGTGAGATAAGTAATGCCATCACCGCAAAGAATGCACTGAGAGCAACTGCTACGATGATTCGTTTGAGAAGCCGTCGCCGCGATTTCTGCATGACACACCTGCTTAGTGTATTTTATACACGAATGAATTTCTACTACAGTTCATTATACCCTCGCGGCTAATGCCCAGATGAGAAAACCTGCCAGGCGAGATTAAGAGCGGCCCGATCATTCATGCTATAATCGCGCCGAGACTTGAGACACTGGACAACCACTTATGAAATTTCTCGTAACAGGGGGCGCTGGATTTTTGGGGGTGGCGCTGGCCAATCGGCTGGCGCGCAACGGCCACACCGTGCGCGTCCTCGACGATCTGACCACCGGTGATCCCAACCGGCTGCTGCGCACGGTGCTGTTCACCCGCGGCGAGGTGACCGACGTGCCCAAATTGTGGACGCTGTTGCAGGATGTGGATTGCGTCTATCACCTGGCCGCGCGCGTCTCGGTGCCGGAATCAATTCTGTATCCGCGCGAGTACAACGCCGTCAACGTCGGGGGGACGGTGGCCGTC
>Ga0182021_10003799_pt1 | contig 17729 bp, 13 predicted proteins | sample 612E3MmetaG_FD_120493 | JGI IMG/M metagenome (GOLD analysis project Ga0182021, IMG submission 120493) | Permafrost microbial communities from Stordalen Mire, Sweden - 612E3M metaG (Illumina Assembly) | ecosystem: Environmental > Terrestrial > Soil > Wetlands > Permafrost | place: Sweden... | reverse complement strand
TTTTTCTGGCGGCATTAAGAGACATATTTATGTCATCTTTCTGCATGGTTCGCATATCCCGTCTTTCCGGTTTAAGCTTTGTTACACTATCAGCGGGATTAACTGTCAGCATTCCAACCTTGAAGCATTCTTAAGGCGTTTGTGCAAGCAAACGTGAATTAATTGCACGGTTCGAGGGGATAAACCACTATTTAGTTTAGTCGAGTATAATGCTTGAATTTGTGCTGTGCGCAACTGCGACAAGGGCCGAGGTCCGAAAGCAGGAATCAAATGAATACAGCAAATATAATCGTACAATTCGCACGTTCGGGGTGACACAATAAACGGCAAACCAGTTAGCCATTCTTTAAGATAAGTTTCAACCGTTGTTTTAGTCGGCGGCTGATAGTCACCCTTATCGACTTCACCAAGCATTTTAGTTTTCAGCTTCTTGGCTTTCCTGATGCTGTTTGTAGTTTTCCATCTTCGCTTCCACTTTCCGGTAATTTGATCACGATAATTCACAACGACATCCCAACGATGCTCACCTTTTTTAGTGACACGCTTTCGAATAAATCCATCAGCCATTATTCATCCTCCTTTCGCCTTTCTCCTCCGCTATCGTATTCGCGCCTGATTAGAAAACCTAACCGGAGCTATTTTCTATATTTGCTTCTATTTCCCCTTTGAATCCGTACGGCCGACAATAACATCCCATTCAGAAAGTCCCATTTGTTTATTTGAGGTCTCTAATGCTACCTAGCGGCATCGTCTTTACTCCCGCTAATTACTAAGCAGTGCATAAAATAGGTGGCATTTTGGATTTCAAATACAGTATTTTTAGAGCATTAAAATTAGAGATGCTCCTTCTTTTCTCTCCATTGCTCAAGAAAAACATGTCCGTTATGCAAATGTGTAAATGTAAACTATTTAGTGCTCTCCGTAATAAGTGAAAAATAGAGTAAACGTTTCCTAAGTGGAAAACTGGTTGAACCCACCGAACCTACCGAAATAGGTTGTGAGCTCTCAATTTTATGCTCTAACCGTTGGGTGAAAAATCACTATACAGCAGCTGGAGCTGTGAAAGAAGGAGTAGAAATATGAGATCGAAAGCTGTAAATAAGGATTTGATTGGTTTGGAGATATGCCCAAACTGCGGAACAGGGCAGGATGTGTTGTCGTACCAGCCAATACCAGATGTTGGAGTCTGGTCGATGAAGGCAGCAAAGGAGCGGGGTGCAAAAATTCGGGTGGAAAAGTGCTGCCCGTATTGTCAAAACGAGAAATAATAATATGTGACACCCACATTTTAAGCAATTTCCTTCAAGCATATCTTAATTATAATACCATGGTGGTTTTACGTAGACGTCAACTATGCTATGTAAGATATTTCTATTTTGCCGGATTTACTTTACGTACCTTCCCAGAATAAAACTAAGTAAATTTAAATAAACCCAGAAGTCATAGATTTGTAACTTTTCTAGTTCAAATTTTATGATTTTTCAATACTTTTGAAGTTACAATCATTACAATTATCGGGATGTAAATTCCGGTAAAATATGGTATTATTGATCTTAATTTTGGCGTAAGATTCCGAGGATTAGCGAATGGGAAATGTGATCGTGGGCGTTAGTTCGTGGACCGAACCTACATTGGTAAAAGGCGGAAAGTTTTACCCCCCATGGGCGAAAACAGCCGAAACCAGGTTGAACTATTACGCCAGCCAGTTTCCCATTGTTGAAGTCGATAGCACCTATTACGGACTTCCCAATGAATTGACATCCACGCTCTGGGTCAAAAGGACTCCAGAGAAGTTTATCTTCGATATTAAGGCTTTCCGGCTTTTCACACAACATCAGACTATGCCAATTGTTTTGCCTAAATATATTCGAGACGTTTTACCCAAAACGTTGAGCGCCCGTAAGAACATCTATTTCAGAGATCTGCCGCGAGACCTTTTAGATGAAGTGTGGAAACTCTTTAGCGATGCTCTCCAGCCTCTGAGAGATTCAGGAAAATTGGGGGTCGTTCTGTTTCAATTCCCTTCTTGGTTCTTTCCCGGCAACGAGCAACGTGAATACATATTATCCTGCAAAGAAAAATTGCGCCCTTATCAACTGGCCATCGAATTTCGCCATAGTTCCTGGGTCAGCGAAAAAAACATCGATCGTACGATGTCCTTTCTCGACATAAATAAACTCGCTTATGTCTGTGTCGATGAGCCCCAAGGATTCAATTCCAGCGTGCCGCCGGTAATTGCCGCAACTGCTGATGTCAGTGTGATCAGGTTTCATGGTAGAAATAAAGCAGCGTGGGAGCGGGAAAATACCGCTGCCAGCGGCCGTTTCAATTATCTGTATAATGAGAACGAACTGAAAGAATGGCAGCCCAAAATCAATGAACTTGGAAGTAAAACCAAACAGCTGCATGTCATTTTCAATAATTGTTATGACGACAAGGCCATTCAAAACGCCCGCCAGACCAAACTGTTAATCGACCAACTCAGTTCCACATCTCCTGAATATGCTTAAGAATATTCGCCCGAATGGAAGTTGAATCAGCTGTGCCGTTATTCTTGACGCCGGTCGGCGGAGCAACGCAGTCCATAGTGTTCTTGACATCATTGGTAAAAAATCTGCAACACTGCGCGTAACTGTGATTATCTGAAATCCCGGCAGACTTGGAGTAATACCGCAGCGGCCATAAGACATAGAGGAAATCACGGGCGCGGGTCATCGCCACATAAGTTAGTCTTAATTCTTCTTCAATTTCTCCCTCGGTACCCGTTGCCATGTCCGCGGGTAGATTGCCGTCGGCGGCGTGGATGAGGTACACCGCATCCCATTCCAGCCCCTTTGCTGAATGAATCGTCGAAAGTACCAGCCAATCTTCGTCTTTAACCGCCGGTCCGGCAAGATCTCCTGTGGAGACGGGCGGATCGAGAACTATTTCCGTGAGGAATTGTTGTCTGGTGTCATAACGACTTGCGATCTGTCCGAGGTGTTCGATATCCGCAGCTCTGGGAACTGGGTCTTCATAGTTATACTCTAAAAGCGGACCGTAGAACTTGGCGATTTTTTCGATCTGGGCACCAGGGGTATCTTGCCCCATGGCTTGAACATCACTTATTAATTGAGCCAAATCGGTTATCCCTTCTCTGGCGGCACCGGGACTTACAAAACTGGTGAGTGCAGCCGGATTATAGCCATTTGCTGCCAGATGTTGAAAAACTTTCTGGGCGGTGAAAGGACCGACCCCTTTCAGCAGTTGCAATATTCTGAACCAGGCCATTTCGTCTCTCGGGTTTTCTATTATTCGCAAAATAGAAATCAGATCTTTGATATGGGCTGATTCCAGGAAACGCAGACCGCCGTATTTGTGAAAAGGAATATTGTGGCTGCGGAGTGCCAGTTCCAGAGATGCCGAATGAGAAGAGGCTCTGAACAAAACCGCCTGCTTTCGAAGGAGGATTCCCTGTTCGTAATGCTCAAGGACTTTACGGATCACAGTATTGTCCTGATCATCTTCGTCCACGCAGGTTATCAGTTGAGGCTTTTCTCCGCTCTTGCGTTCCGACCAGAGGTCTTTAGTATATCTTCCCTTGCATTCAGCGATAACCCGGTTCGTGGTTTCTAAGATAGGCTGAACCGACCGGTAATTCTGCTCCAGTTTGATTATCGTTGTCCCGGGGAATTGGTTCGGGAAATTGAGCATATTTTGCACTGTGGCGGAACGGAATCCGTAGATGCTCTGAGCGTCATCTCCAACGACGGTTATATTCTTACTCTGCTGCCGCATTCCCAGTAGGATACCAGCCTGAAGGGGGTTAGTATCCTGGTATTCATCGACCAGGATATGGTCGAAACGTGCTCCGATGGTTTTCGCCAATCCTTCATCCTGCAGCATGTAGTACCAATACAACAGCAGATCATCGTAATCCAGAACATTCTGTTTCTGTTTTCGCTGGGTGTACTCCTTAAAAAGAGAGTTCAGTTCGTCAAGCCAAATAAGACACCAGGGAAAATCTCGTTTTAGTACCGTCTCCAGCTTTTCATTTCCATTCACGCGCCGTGAATATATGGACAAGCAGGTACTCTTTCTGGGGAAGCGTTTTTCCTTCGTTGAAAGAGCTAACTCATTGCGGATTACATTCAGGAAATCTTCAGCGTCTGCCCGGTCCATGATGGTAAAATCAGTCGAGAGCCCTGCCGATTCCGAGTATATCCTCAATAACCTGTTTGCGGCGGAATGGAATGTGCCGCCCCAAATTCTATGAGTAAGTGAATGGTCAACGACTGTAACGGACGTAGCCCTTTTGAGCATTTCTTCTGCTGCCCGTCGGGTGAATGTCAGCAATAGAATTCGCTCTGGCGCTATTTTTTGTGACAATAGATATGAAACTCTAAAGGCCAGGGTGTTCGTCTTACCTGTCCCGGCCCCAGCGACAATCAGCAAAGGGCCATTACCATACGTGACAGCGGCTCTTTGTTGCGAATTGAGTCCTTCAAACCATCTTTTCAAATAACAATCCTTGCCGGGCAATAGATCGTCGCGACCAATATATAGAATTCTTTGATATTTTACCGGCATAGAACGTGTGTTCTAGCAACGATAATGATATCATAATTCTGGAAATGATGATTGTCAAATGTCATTTTAAGCTCAGGAAAAATGAGCTGGCAAAACAAAAGCCATCCATTAGAAACACCCGGATAATTTTAAACGTGATCCATTCATGGGAAATAAACTTACGGAAGAAACAACGATATTCTCTCTAGAAGTCCCTAAGGCCGCACCCATCTAATAGAGAAATGGTATCAGGGATTTTACTTCCTTTTTGTATTGGATATACGCCTCACCAAATTCCTCAATCAAGAATTTCTCTTCTTTCCGTATCTTTATCAGGAAACCAATCACGACAAGTACAATTGCCAGTAATGCAAGTAATTCCCCATCAGCTATCGCCGACCCGACGACACCCACAATGATCCCGGTATAAATTGGAGTACGTCACTCACTAATCCGGACAGGTCCAAACTTAGTACTTTTGTTCTATTATTGTATTCACCACTGCTTTTTATATATTGTTTACAATATTTAAAATTAAGGAACCTGCCAATATGCATACTCAGACTAAAACACACTACGGACTGGTGTTACGAAGTCGATAAACGTGCCAGAACGTTTGCTGGTAGAGGCATCCCCGGCCAGGAACGCCAACTGCAGTCAGGTTGAAACGGCGTCAGGTGATTATTGCCGTCGAGGACATGTGGAGGATCGATGACGAATGGCGGAGTCTCCAAATGGGTGCTAGTGGTTATGTAACCAAACCATTTTCCCAATGAGATTTACTCGACAAAATCGCGGAATTCTTACCGGCGACATGATTTCAGGCCAACAATAAAGACCGACCTTATCTTAATGAAACGGGAACGCAAATCGAAATGGAATATGCTTCAGTTCAATAAGTCTGTTTTAGAGAATTAAAGCATGCAAATCAATTTCGTGGAAAATTCGGCTGATTTTGGGGATGCGGACTCCAAAATATGCTTTAGTAAGGAACTATCTCATCAATCCGTAGAGGGTTAAATGTATTTTGCAAGAGGCTCACATGATTAAATTTTTCTCCGCGAAACTAGCCAGTAAATACAGGTGGCGATCAGCAAAACACATACTAAGCCCACGACAAAGAGGCCCCAATGCAAATGGGTTAACGTGGGATGCGCAACCAATTCAATCCCCCATGCCAATCCCCCAATGAGAACGGCGATGGTCAAGGCAATGCTGGTGATTGCGAGTAATCCGAGGTGGCTTTTAAAGTAAACGCCGTCGGTTCCTGTTAGATCTGCCCCCTGCACGGCAAGATCATTCCGGGATTTCCTTAAAAGGCTCATGAAGTTGATCAAAAGATAGCAGGTAATGATCACCGCCCCAAGAGCCGTCATTTCGGCAGAATTGAATTTGGTCGTAAACTGGGCGCGAACTGAATCGAGTTTGAGCAATCTGAATAAATCCAGGGAATCGAAGCTTATTATAGATGGTAATGCAACTAGCACTACTAGCGCAGCGAAAAATCCTCGGCCCCGGTTTTTCACCATAATTAAAAACACCCCTGTTGTGAACAGTACCGCGCCAATAATCAGGGCCGTGTACGGCGCAATTCCGGGGACACGCATCTTGATGAATACCTGAAAAGAATTAAACAGCTGAGACGATGCAAGCGCTACCGTACCGCAAACACTCATGATGGCAATGAACGCAACTTCCGCCGTTTGGAATACCCAATTACTGATTCTCATCTTACTCTCATCTGCCTGATCAGCGCGGTCCCGAAACTTTCCCGGGCAGGGCTCCAGTCAAGCACGGCCGCACCCAGCCGGCGCAGCTCTTGTATTTTGGGGCGAGTCCGCAGCTTGAGTAACACGCGGGCGTTCTCGTCGAGTTCCCGGTGGGCCGGCATAATGTTGTAACCGGCGACGTTGACAACCATGACCGGTAGCTTTTGCCTCCGTCTTCCCAGCATCCGGTGCAGCTGTTTTACCCCCGCGGTAATGGTGTCGGCATGGTTACTATCCAAACCGGTAATAATTACGCATAACGGTGTATTTCCCAGTATGTATTGCCGGCTTTTTTCAATGGCGGAAAGGAATTCATCGTGACGCATCCCAGTTCTTAAGCCAAGCAGATGCCGGGATATTTTTAAAAATTGTTTTTTCCCGGCGTCAGGATAGAGCAGCTCGCCGCCGCCGTTGAAAATATACATCCCAACCCGGTATCCCTGATTGATGTAATAGTAAGTCAGGGCATTGACCGCCTCGATACAATATTCAAAGGCGTTCTGAATATTGGTACCGATTTCCAGTTCTCCCGCTGAGTCCAGGAACAGCCACACGGTCTTCTTGCCTTCCACTTCATATTCATTGGTTAAGGGCCATGTTTCGGGGCTGGAAACACGCGCCGTGGCTTTCCAGTTGATGTTCTTAATCGGATCGCCGTAAACATAGCTTCTGATCTCGCGAAAATCAGTGGTGGCAACCCCCATTTTAGCAATATCATTGACGGGGAATGGTACTGAACTGATACCCTTTAAATTTTTTACCCTTCTGATATTCAATATTTTGGGATGAACCTGAATCTCAACCGATTCACCGGAATCACCATGGTGGGGCTGGGTCAATTTCAGAACGTGATTTGATTCCCATTTCACGGGGAAAAATGTGTAGATTCCTCTTTTCGTACAGCATATTTTGTAGGAGAAAGTATAGTTACCGGTGTGCCACCCTTTCCAGAACACCTGGAAATTATTGCCTTCGATCAGCGCGAAATGCGCGGGCAACTCCTGAAAGAGAAACACCGGTCCCAGCCCCTGCTTTACCGTCACTTCGTATTCAATGTCAATCGTATCCCCGACCCAGATCCGGGACGAAATCCAGGTTTTCCGGATCAGCAGGTCGTCGGGAGATTCCAGTATTGTTCCGACCAACACAAAGCTCAGGGGCAATAAGCTCATGGCAATAATAATCCGGTTGCCCAAAATTAAGCCGAGTAACAGGCTAAAAATAAATATCGCAATAAATTTTAGGGAGTATTTTGTCAGCATCGTGTCAGCGCGGATTAAAATCGACGGGAACCGGTATCTGTTTTACGATATCATCGATAATGTTCCGCGGGCTAACTCCTTCCAAATTTTCTTCAATCCGTAAGATAGTCCGGTGGGCCAGGGCGTCAGTCGTAAAATCTTTGACATCATCGGGCGTGACAAAATCACGGCCGTTGATCAGCGCCATCGCCCTGGCAATTTTGATCAGAGCCAGTCCCCCCCGGGGACTCGAGCCGACCTCGACCTTAGGGTGCCGGCGGGTGGCCCGCACAATTTTACTGACGTAGTCGATGATGGATTTATCCATGTAAATGTCGGTTTCGACGTGGTGCTGCAGCGCCAAAAATTCCGCCGCGGATACTACGGACTTGATCTCGGCGCTGGGATCATCCTTGCGCCACTCAATGCGGCGCGATAAAATGATGCTTTCTTCCTCGACAGTTTCGGCATAACCCATGGACATCTTCAGCATGAAACGATCCATCTGCGCCTCCGGCAGGGGATACGTCCCTTCCTGCTCGATCGGGTTTTGCGTGGCGAGCACAAAAAACGGTGCTTCGAGCACATTGGTTTCGCCCTCGATCGTGACCTGGCGCTCCTCCATGGCCTCGAGCAGGGCCGCCTGGGTCTTGGGCGGCGTCCGGTTAATCTCATCCGCCAGCAGAATATTGGTGAAGATCGGCCCCCGCATCAGCTCAAATGCCGCGTCTTTCGGACGCCACACCCGGGTGCCCACAATGTCCGCCGGCAGCAGATCCGGAGTGAATTGAATCCGGGCATAATCGAACCCGATAACCCGGGCGAAAGCTTTGGCCAGCAAGGTTTTTCCCAGGCCGGGATTGTCCTCAAAAAGAATATGCCCGTTGGCAAGCCCGCCGGCCAGCAGTTTCCGGAGCATGGGTTTGTGCCCGACAAATACCGCGGCGACCCCGTCGACAATCTGGTCGCAGGTTTTTTTGGCTGCAGTTAGTTCTGATTCTTTCATTAGGGTCTCCTGTTAATTTTGTTGACTGGGAGTATTTACAGTTTCCAGATTTTGGATCGTTTGGGCCAGGACCTGCCGCCTGCTTTGATGGTTTTTCATCAGGATGCGGCGCTTCCAGACCCCAAAGGCATACCAGGGGATCTTGCGGTCTATATGCCCATTGATGGCTTCGAGTACTGATTTAATCTCGTCATCGTCGAATTTATTCGCCTTTAACGTTTGCTGCAACGCGCCGACCAAACTATCTTTGTCGGATCGCTGGATGAATCCTTCCTGCAGTCGGACCAGCTGCTTAAAATCTTCACTCACGGATTCGGATATTTCCTGCGCGTGTTTTTGCCAGCCTGTTTCCATAACCGGCAGGCAATACTTGATGTCCAGGATTCTCTTGACGGTGGCGAAGATGTACCAGGATATCCCGCAGACGATCAGCCATTCAATGATGGGACCCCAGGGAGTGGCTTTCATCAAAGCGGCGCGGATAAAGATGAAATAGGCGGCAAATAAAGCGCCCAGATAAAATTTTCCCGCCGGGCCGGTTTTCAGCCAGTTCGCGGTATCGGCAACTAAGGGATATTTCGATTTCAGACCGTACTCCCCCAGGCCGGATGCCGCCACCGCCAGCATGCCGGTAAGCAGCACCAGGCCAATGCCCCGGGATGGTGTCCATGATGGGGAGAAGGCAGAAAATGCCCGCCACAATGAATACCCGATCAGCACTTGCCCCCCGGATAAGACGACCGGAAATACCTTTGAACCAGCGGCAGTTAACTTTATCGGTTCGGCAAGTTTTGCAACGGTATAGCCGGTAAAGAACAGGACTGCGGGTACGGCTAAATGTGCTAAGTAGCCAAAAAACATCCGGGCGCGGGACCAGGCGGGGATATTGGCAAAGAGCGGGGCGTGCTGGAAAAAGAGAAAACTAAAGAAGGAGCAAGCCAGGCCGCTGAAAATCAAATCTATGAAAAAGCCGCGCCGCGTGGGCATAAGGATTGCGCACAAGCGGGAAACCAGCCGTAAAAAACAATACCCGAGAACTGGCAAAATCAGGAAAGTGACGTCTGCATGGAGATATTGATAGACGGGACCGAAGGAGGAAAAAAGGTAAAAAGCTATCACCGCAAAAACCAGGGCCAGCGCCACCGGTTTTACCGACAGGAGGAATCGCGATTTTTTAGTTGTTGCTGTTTTTGTTGGGCTCATATTGTATGATGCTCTGCTGTGCTAAATACATTTTTTCGTAAGTGCTCCGGTTAATGGCATGGATTGAGAAATCCGCTTCTTCAAAGAAGCTTACGGAGTTTTCCAGGGGCTCCGCAGGGATGCCTTCTTTGGCGCCCATGGTTGCCCGCTGGATCTCCCGCGGGGTTGCTTCCGGGGCGAAGCTGACCCCCGCTGATCGCAACCGGGCCGTTAAGGCCTTGAATAAGCTGACAATCTCCTCGCGGTAATCCACGATGCGTAGGGCCCGGGCTGACTGCGCCGCCTCGTTCCTGGCCCGTCCCGCGTAACTGGCTTTGATGAGATATTCGCCTTTTGGGCCAAACTGATACCCTATTCTGGCGGCCCCACCCTGATCGGTTGTAACGCCCAGGGTTTCCGCACCGATTGCGATTCCCAGAGATTGGCCGGCCAGTGCATGCCCATCCGGGCCCTGTAATAGGAATGCTATCTCCAGTTCATCACCGGTCCCCCAGACGTCCGGGAAGGCCGGGCTGATTTGCGGAAACTCGATTTTCAGTGTATACCCATTTGGGTTTTTGTTGATCGCCACAACCTGGGCCGCTGTGGCAGGCTGTTCCCCAGGCTGGTTTGGTACCGGAGCACTTTTCTTGCGCCGCCGCAGCCAGATAACGCCGCCGGCGGCCAGCATCGCAAGTAAGGCCGCGCTGCCGCCGATGATCCACAGCAGCATTTTCCTTGACCCCGTAGCATAGATCTCCAGGCTGGTTTTGGCTTTGGCCGCCGTATAAGTTGCACTGCCGGCGAAACTGGCTTCGATTTCAACGCTCCCTGCTTTCTTAAACGTATAACTTAAGGTGAACCCGCCGTTCTGACCGGTGACGGTCTTATTACTGATTGTTTGCCCGTCAACGCTCAACGTTACCGGTTGGCCGGCCACCGGAGCCGGCGTCTTCTCCTGCACCAGTGTTCCCGTGATTACCATGGATTTCCCAGTTTGAACTTTCGCGGGAAGCTGCAAATTCATCACCGTCGGGATCAGCACATTGACGCTCACGGTTTGGCTTGATGGCAGCTGGTATTCCGTGCCTGCGAAATCCGCATCTATTGTGTTTTCTCCAGCCTGGGTGAAAGTCTGGTCCCACTGGAACTGGCCGCTTTCATCCGTTACCTGTTCGTTGACCGCAACCCCATTCACAGAAATGTCAACGCTCTGTCCCTGGATCGGGGTTAAATCTGCCTCGGTCAGCGTGCCCTGCAGCGTGACCGGTTCTGCGGCTTTAACCTGTACCGGCACAGTCAGGGTAATGACAGTGTCCGTCACCACGGTTATCAGCGGATCGCTCCATGACCCGGCGTACTGGGCATTTCCCAGGCAGTGCGCCAGCATCTGGTAATTTCCTAAACCCGTCGAATTCGGAACCTCGGCGGTAATATTAAATGTGCCCTGAGTAACCGTCCCCTGCCCAACCAGCGTCCCCCCGGTAGTCACCTTTTGGGGGTTAATGTATATTTCAACCGGCAGGCCGTCCAACGGAGCACCATTAATGGATTTAACCGCGCCGATGACGGTGAAAGTTTTACCTTTATTGACTACCTGAGCAACCGAAGTAATTTCGGTGATCGTTGCTGCCTGCGACCCGCCGGGCGCCGGGTTTATGGTGGGTGGTGGCGTTGTGGTAGTCGTAGTCGCCGCGGTAGAAGTTGGCGTGGTTGTGGTGGAAGTAGTCGTAATTGTGGTGGTGGCAGTCCGCGTCGTGTTAGGCGTCGAGGTTGTCGTGGATGTCGGGGTGGTTGCTGTGGTGGCAACCGATGGCGGAGTAATGGTAGTTGTGGTAAAGGCCACAGTAACTCTTGATGGGGCACCCCCCGCGGTAGCCTCAAAGGTGACCCATCCCAGATTAGCGAAGCCCACCTCGGCCCATTGATGCGCCTGATCGGCGTACACAACTTGTTGCTCGGCGGTGGCGCTGACGACCCACCCGCCAACCACTCTTGCCGGCAGGCCGATGGAACGTACCAGGACCACAAAAGCGCTGCTGAAATTGCCGCAGGTACCAACTTTATGGTCGAACAAAAACCAGTCCACGGGGTCCTGCGACTGTGGCTTGGTGTTATATAAAGGATCGTCCTTACCGTATTTATAGGTGTAATTGGTCTGCAGGTAGGTTGCGATGGCGCTAGCCTTCTCATACGGCGTTGTGGCAGAAGCGGTAATCTGCTGCGCCAGCTGATTAATCCTGGTTGGGAGATCCGAAGGTAGCTGAGTATAGGTCGGGTTATTTACTGTAGTATCCCCGTTTAATTGGTCCGGAGTGAAATCGTAAATATTAGATTGCCAGGTATAACTGGATTCAGTCGCCGTAGACTGGAAAATAGCGGTTTCAGGGCTAAATTGGCCGTTGATGCCGACATTCTGCAAGAACAAAGATGTTGGAATAACTCCCGGCAGTATGGTTTGACCCGCGGAGTAAGGTTTCATTGTGATCGTATCCGAATACGAAGAAGCCGGGCGAGCCTGTGGTTCACTCATCAGGGATAACGTCAAGCCGTTCCAGGGAAAGCTGAAAATTAGCGGAACCGCGTCCGGTATCATCATGGACGTCTGGTAATCAAAGGATTTGGTATTGACCTGCGTCCAGACTCCGGCAATGTACTCGCCGCCCGCGGACGTACGCAAATAGTCAGTGTGCACAGCACCGCTTATGTAAAACACCGGGGTATGAGGCGGGTCGTAGCACTGAGCCGTGGTGTTTCCGGGACTGAACGATAATCCTGTGCTTGTTTTGTTGGTTGGTGTTGTCTGGCTGGAGTTACCGCTGGTGCCGGTGGCGCCGGATGAAGCAGTGCTCGGTTTACCTGTAGATGACGCCGAAGTACCGGCATCAGTCCCAGTGGTATTTGAAGATGTACCGCTCGTTTTACCGTTAGTTGATGTTGCGCCAGAAGTATTTGCACCCGTCCCGGCAGAACCAGAAGGTTCACTATATGTTTGAAACGTTAGTTTACTGCCGTTTTCTAAAGTAATGCTATTTTCATTTTGTCGCGTGTCAGCAGGATTAGAAAGCGAGTCTAACTCAACGCGTAGACCAGCAAGAGCCACTGCAACAATTAGAATTCCAACAATTGAGACAAGCAAATGATGACGCATTTAATCACAGGCCATTTCTTTTTTTAATTCTGCCATACTTCCAGAAAAAACATACTTTGCATTGAAGTATAACATTGCCATTTCTGAGTAGTCAAAGCCTGATACAAGTTGGAAGAAGTCGCCTATAATCTGGCCTACGCCGGAGCCTTCGACACCCTCGAACCAAACCGTCGGAATGTTAAATTGGAAATCGGTCTCCGCTCCCGCCCTATCAATTCGCAGTTATCATTACCCCTGCCGATGCAGCAGGACATGGCAGCACTTGAGAACACCGGCGACTGGGAGCAGATGCATGGTGAGTATAATGTGCTCAGCTTCTTTCCTGCCGGACACAACATGTCAAAATTACGTCCACAGTTTCAGGAAAAGATGTACTGCAGCAAAGATATCGTCAAAATCAAGGACGGCGGGGAAGTAACAATCGCCGGTCTGGTGATACGCCGCCGGCGGCCCCGTGGTAAGGTGGTATTCATCACCTTAGAGGATGAATTCGACCATATCACGCTGATGGTTTTCCCGCAGGTTTACGATCGTCATGAGAACAAATTTAAATCACCGTCCCTGATAGCAAATAACCCCACAGCAAGCTGTGGGGCATTAGGGGAAAGGGAGCCACCCCACAAGATTACGGACGAGGCTGATTTCATCCCGCCAGCAAGCTGACGGGTATTCAACGGAAATTTTCATAAAAGGCACCATGACCAGACGTGAAGATACATACAATGTGCTTGTAAATGAGGTGCAGCCGTTTAACGCTCTGGAAAAGGTGCCTCAGTCGAAAGGCTGGAGATAACTACTGTATATAATGTAAACATTGCAGACAATGTAATATTCTTTAAAAACAAAGGTGCGGCTAGTCTTATTAGCTCTATTGCCGAAAACCACCATATCGCACAAAAACTTGGGTAAACCATCGTAACACACGTGACGCAATAAGCCAAGAACTTTATACAGACTTTTGTTATGATTTACGATATAATTTCAAAATAGGATGGATGATTCAAAAGGAAGATAATATGGATGGTCTGGAAAGACTTTTAAAAGAACTAACCGAAGCCAGTGGTGTTTCAGGATATGAGCAGGAAATCCGTGATATAATTCGGCGCTACTTTATACCGCTCGGAGAGCTCACACAGGACAAGCTAGGTACGTTGATTTGCAAGCAGACCGGTGAAACAGAGGCCCCCAAGATAGTCCTTGCGGCTCATATGGACGAAATCGGGTTTATGGTAAAATTCATTACTGCCGACGGTTTCATAAGATTCACTCCTCTTGGAGGTTGGTGGGATCAAGTCTTGTTGGCCCAGCGCGTCATCATCAAAACCGGTAAAGGCGAAATAACGGGTGTGATCGGAGCTAAACCGCCACATGTACTTCCTGAAGAAGAACGAAAAAAAGTCGTAGAAAAGAAAGAAATGTACATCGATATCGGCGCCACATCGCAACAGGAGGTTGAAGTTGCTGGAGTGCGTATCGGTGACCCTGTTGTGCCCCAGTCTGGGTTTGCGATCCTGTCCAACGGCAAATCTTATTTGGCCAAAGCCCTGGATGACCGGGTCGGCTGTGCTCTGTGCATAACCACCATGCAGAGCTTTGCAAAGCAAAATCACCCTAACACAATATTTGGCGTGGCCACAGTGCAGGAGGAGGTTGGATGCAGAGGTGCAACAACGAGTGCAGACTTGATTAATGCAGATCTGGCCATAATCCTTGAGGTGGATATCGCCGGGGATGTACCTGGAATCAAACCTGAAGAATCACACGTAAAGCTTGGAGCTGGGCCCGTCTTGCTTGCTTATGACGCAAGAATGATTCCCAATATCAAGTTACGAGATCTTGTAATTGACACGGCAAAAGAGAACAATGTCCCTCTTCAGATTTCAGCTATGGAGGGAGGGGCTACCGACGGCGGCCCGATTCACTTGCACAAAAGCGGCATACCCACGGTTGTACTTTCCGTACCGACACGGCACATTCACAGTCACGGTGCCATTCTGAACAGGCATGACTTCGACTACACCGCCAGACTGCTGTTATCTGTTATCAAAAAATTGGATAAAAAGACTGTAGATAGCCTAACCGTATAGCGGTGCCATGGTGATAACTTTATAGGCTTTGTAAGACGGCTTATTATATGGATGTTTCGAAGCTAACCGAAGAGATTGGGAGCACACCGGATTCGAAAGATAGTGTGGCCCTGTTTTATCGAAGCTTAGGTTCCTTATGGAATTTACCCATTCTCAGCCCTCACATTTGGAATCAGGCCGATTCTTTTGGCTGTCGAAATAAATTAAAAAGCGATGTCACTATTTGCTTGAATGTTGTTACTTAATCAATAGGCTATTTTGTAAAGCAATTATTATCTGGCTTAATTGAAGTAGTAAAGTAGAGGGTCGGAACATGAAGACATCACCAAATGCAGAAATTCCCTATCGGATCCTGGGCCATACCGGGGAGAAAGTATCCGCCATCGGTTTGGGCGGGTTTCACATCGGCGCCCGGATGACCGAAGACGAGAGTATCCGGATAATCCGCTATGCCATCGACAACGGTATTACCTTCATGGACAATTGCTGGGATTATAACGAAGGCGCCAGTGAAATCAGAATGGGGAAAGCGCTGAAGGACGGCTACCGGAACAAAGTCTTCTTGATGACCAAGATTGACGCCCATACCGCCAAAGCGGCGAATCAGCAGCTTGAGGAGTCAATGCAAAGGCTGCAAACCGATACCATCGACCTGTTGCAATTCCATGAAGTCATCCGCATGACCGACCCGGAAAAGATATTCCGTCCCGGCGGCTCGCTGGAAGCGGTGCTAGCCGCAAAAAAAGCCGGGAAAATCCGGTATATCGGTTTCACCGGCCACAAAAGTCCCGATATCCATCTGAAGATGCTGCAAACCGCCAAAGAGAACAACTTCCTTTTTGATACAGTGCAAATGCCGCTGAATGTCATGGATTACCACTATGACAGCTTCGAAAAAAAGGTTCTGCCGGTGGCTTTTAAGGCGAACATCGGGGTGCTGGCAATGAAACCGATGGGCGCCGGGGTGATTTTAGAGAGCAACACCGTCACAGCAAGAGAGTGCTTGCATTACACCATGAGCCTGCCGGTAAGCACGGTAATCACCGGTTTCCCGTCAATGGCAATTTTGCAGGAGACGCTGGAATCCGCCAGAAGCTATGTGCCGATGACCGAGGAAATATGTGCCGCAATACTGGCCAAAACCGCCCTGGCCGCCACTGCCGGCAAATTCGAACGATATAAAACAGAAGGCATGCATGACGGCACAATCCATAATCCGCAGTTCTTAGGTGAGGATTAACTTTCAGTTTTCTGACAATTACTGTCCTTCACGTTTAGTCTAAGGCACACGATGTTATCTTTATCCGGCGTTAGACTAATTTTTTATTCCAGCAACATTTTCTCCTTTTCCCCGCCGAATGATACTGAGCTCTACGCTAGTTAAATATACCGTGATAGTACACTGCTATTAATATACATGCGCCGCTCCCTCATCCAATGGACTCAACTATTTGTTTACCTCGCAAACCTCGCTAACAGGTTTAAGGTCTTTGGTGGGGTTTTCCGCCGGATAACCGACAGGGACCAAGGTAACCACGTCCATCCCGGCCGGTATTTTGAGTATCTTTTCGATATCTGCTTTAACATGCAGAGGACCAGCCATCCATAGCGACTCTAATCCCATTTGGAGCAGCACCAACATTAGAGTGGCTACCGCGGCTGAGGTGGATTGGACACCAGATGCTGCAGCCCGAAATCCCTCAAGCATCTCCTTAGCTTTTAAGTCGGTTGTAGCCCGTTTTACCATCGCATCAACAATTGGGTTGAGGGATCGGACAGCGGCCACAACGATCAGGGCTGGAGCCGTGCCCAGAGAATTGCCAGGTTGTGGATTCCCCGGACGAGAACCCGCAGGTCCAGCATTAGCCATTTCCGGCCATGACAGTATCGTTTTCATACCAGCCTGAATAACATCTGAGATTGAGTTGATTACTTTCTTGTCCAGGATAATGAAGAAACGCCAATTCTGGGCGTTAGCTCCGTTAGGTGCCCATGTAGCGGTTTCAATAGCCTGCATCAGAAGCCCTTCCGGCACTGGCTTATCCTGAAACAAACGAATAGAACGGCGAGACTTGATGAGTTTGGTTAATTCTGCGGTGTCCATACTTAAACCTCCTAAAATACCTGATCGAAAGCAAATTTCATCAGTTACCTATTTTAAACAGATTAGCGGGGTTAACAGTCGTCCTTTCATTAAAAGCATCAGGCGCTGAACCGGCTCTCGAAATAGTCCCTAGCCATAATTAGATGCTTGGGGTTATTTTCGTCAAAAATACCGCTATCGAGCAGTTTCCTTAAAGAAGAAGGAATTTCTTCGTTTTCATCCGCTTCATTGAAATAGGGCGAAGTAAGTGTTTCAGCCACGGTGCCCCAAGCCAAAAGTTGAACTTCAGGATTCATGGACAAAAAAGTGGCGTTGAACGAGTCAAGGATAATATCCAGCTCCTGAGTTGAAACAGCCCCAGCTATCAATGATTTATCGATTAGCCCCAATAGCCGGTCAATCTGTTCTCGCTTGTCAACTTCATATTTTTCCAGATAACAGTCCGCAACGCCAGGGAACGGTTCTTTATTGGTGTTCGTATCAAAATCCAAAATTCTGGGAATTTCTGAAAATCTGAGGTAACCGACGAAATCTAGTCCTGAATCAAAGTAGCCAGTGATTTCGATTTCCGACACGGATGCCATGGATTCTCCGCCACAATCAACAAGGTGGACGCAAAACTTACCAGAAGTCAATTGTTC
>Ga0182021_10003798_pt1 | contig 17730 bp, 13 predicted proteins | sample 612E3MmetaG_FD_120493 | JGI IMG/M metagenome (GOLD analysis project Ga0182021, IMG submission 120493) | Permafrost microbial communities from Stordalen Mire, Sweden - 612E3M metaG (Illumina Assembly) | ecosystem: Environmental > Terrestrial > Soil > Wetlands > Permafrost | place: Sweden... | reverse complement strand
TCCGACGTACACAGTGAAGGTTGCCACGTTGCCAGCCCTGCTTAGCTCATTTAGTGCATTGAGTGGATCGATTATCACTTTGAAGAGGTGGCTTCCGACCACGGATTTCCAGGTGAAAGAGGTTTCCACGGTCGAACCAGCGTTCACGCTGACGTGCATGGTCGTGTATTGTGATCCGTCCAAGTCGACTTCGATGAGAACGTTGCTAGCGCTTTGCGTGCCTTGGTTTGCAATATCTACGAATATGGTTACAGTCGTGTTCGGCAGTGTAATGACAACAGGTTGAGTGAATATCTTCGTGATCGAAAGTTGGACGTAGTTTTGAGTTGGAGGCTGGATAGGCCCGCCCTGGCCCACCCTTATTTGATATGAGTTCCCAACTTGACCGGTGACCGCGATTGTGATACCGTTGCTTGCATCGTTGAAAGTTTGGCCGACCGTCCATGTTGCAGCTCTCAATCCGGAAACGTCTGGATTAGCGTCCATGACTTGAACCCTTCCTACTGTTGATGTTTCGTCTACGTAGAGAATCAACACTCCTGCGGATGGAAGAGCCGAGTCAAAACCCGTCCGCTGTCTGACCTCTACAAGGTAATACTTGGAGGAAACGCTACTCGAAATCAGAACCTGAACAGCGTGGATATTATTGGACGCGAGTTCAGTAGGATCAATTGTGTAATTAGAAACGTATCCCGGATTTGCAACGCCTAACGTCGAGCCGCCTATCCATCCGAGCTGTATCTTACTCCAGGAATCCATATGGGCTGGAGTTGACCCGGGCGGATTCCCGTTCCACAACCCTGCATCCATTAGCGTCCAAGGTCCCATTATTGTTCGACCAGTCTGCGTATTGTAGAGATCCGGTAGACCTAACTGATGACCAAACTCATGTGCAAAGACTCCTATCGGAGATGCTCCTCCAGCTTCCAATTCTGGATCAATGCTGAACTTGTTGAGCGACCTGCCCTTTGCCTGAACCCAGATACCCCCCAAGTAGGTCACCGACCATACGTCGTTCTTTACTCCACTGGACTCTTGGCCGTAACCTGAATGAACGAAAACGAAATAATCGTAATTAGTGAAATTCACATCATGCTGCGCCGCTTGCACAGAGTCGCTCGCGATCATCCAAGAGCTGTCTGATCCAGTGCAGTCAGAGTCATCAATTCCGAGACAGTCTAGACCGTAGTGTGATTCCACATAAGGCAGTGTATACCATCCGAACACATCCACCTGAAGTGAAACAGTGCCGTATGATATTTCCTGGTAGTATTGATTCACTTGGCCAACCCATTCTTGCCTAAGTTGACTGACACTCACAGTTGCGGCGATGTCCGAATATTGAGCGGCAATCACAAGGACCCTCAAGACACCCCTTACTGGCGCAAGTTGAGTCGTGGAACCAACGATGGGGGGTGCCGGCAGCGGAATACCGTAGCTCGGAGCATTGGACGCTGTGAACGGTAATTTGGACACATCGGACGCAGACGCGAATGGTACCATGACGAGTAGGAGGAAGAGCGTAAGCAGTATCCTGTTGATGATCCTTTCCCGCATCACCGAAGCACGGTCCCTTTGATGAAACACATGTGACCGTGAGCGAATTTTCATAAAGCGTTTAGACGCATAGAAAGGTGAACTTCTACAACAATAAACGCTAAACGATTAACAGCGTTCGTACAACGTTACTCAGTCCAGATCTCTCTATTCTGCCCCACGCTTGCTCGGGTGGAGAGATTTTGACTCGGCGGGGCGAGGAGACAGATGAAGCACTAGAACGAGACAAGAGAGAAGTGTGTATCAGCCTCAAATGAGTTCTTTGCAGTCGGCTTGTGGACACTGCAGCCAAGTCAAGATTAGTAGTACTCGAACACAGATCTGACTTCAGACCATAGCTCAGTCAGTTCCGGTTCAGATATGGGATTATTTGATAATATTGGCTTTGGGGGTCGGTCCTCTAGGCATAGCGGATGGCGATCGTTCCTCGACCTCCAGCGTTTTTCGTTTATAGTTATTCCTTACTCTTGCTTAGCTTCGCAGGAAATTCGATCTTATCGACTTGAAATTCAGACCTTCAGAGATAAAGCGAGTGCCCATGGCCCAATGTGTTCCAGCGTTCGATATAGAAGGCCTACCGGTTGCTTCCGACCACGGATATGACTACTTATCATTAAAGCAGTATGAAATCTACATGTTAAACGTACTTAACGTAATGATGAAACCATGACTCTCAAGTTCGACGGAGCCCGGAAAGAAAAACCATGAAAATCGCTTTGGTCAACCCTCCCTTCACTCTCGACGATCTCGTAGGAACGACGAAGAGTATGAAGAGAGTGATGAATGTGATTCAACCACTCGGGCTCGCATATTTGGCGGCAGTCCTGGAGCAAGACGGGCACGACCTAGTCATTGAAGACTGCCAGTGTTTGGGAACCTCCCACGCGGAGTTGACCCGCAAACTTGCCGAGTATTCGCCTGACATCATCGGAATAACTTCAACTACGCCTACATTCGCCAGCTCAATCCGAACCGCAACATTAGCCAAGGAAACGTTGCCCAATACCCTTGTAGTGATTGGTGGAGCGCAAGTCTGCGCGGTCCCAGAACAGACCATGTCCTTCAAATGCTTTGATATCGGGGTAATTGGCGAAGGCGAACGCACGGCACAAGAGCTTGTCACTCACATCCAAAACGACGGCATGGAACATCTAGATAGAGTGAAAGGGATAGTCTTCAGGCACAATGGCTCGATAGTCGAGACTGAAAGACGGCCGTTCATAAGTAATTTGGATGAACTCCCGTTTCCTGCAAGGCATCTTCTTCCCCCTCTCGAAAGATACCAACCAACGCCGGCTTCTCACAGAAGGCTCCCGCATGCGACAGTCATAGGAAGTCGCGGCTGTGCTGGAGCTCGTTGCGTATTCTGTGACCGGAGAGGGCAAGGCTTCACGGTAAGGTATCGAAGTGTTGAGAATGTATTCAATGAAATAGAGGAGCTCGTCAACGTATACGGAGCTAGAGATCTCAAGTTCTTTGACGATACCTTCACACTGAATCAGAAGCGGGCTCTCGCAATGTGCGAGGAATTCAAGAAACGACGACTAGACATTACCTGGGCCTGTTGTACACGGACGAACACCGTTAGCAGAGACCTATTGAAAGCCATGAAAGACGCTGGATGCTGGGAAGTCGAATTCGGCGTCGAGTCCCTAGATGAGGAAGTGCTCAGGAAGCTCCAAAAGATGACAACAGTCAGTGACAATGTTCAGGCAGTCAAATGGTGCCACGAAGTAGGAATTAAGGTCAGGGCGCAGTACATTATTGGCACTCCTTTTCACACACCGGAGGCCATGGAAGAAACCCTGAAAGCAGCCATCAAACTCAACACGCACATTGCACATTTCAACAAATTCACCCCCTACCCCGGATGCGAACTCTATAGGATGCTTTCTGAGCAAGGCTACCACTATGATTTCACGAACTGGCACAGCCAGCTTGACTTGAAGGGGGAGATAATGTACACTCCCCCCGGCATGACAGAGGAGAGCTACAAGAAATGGGCCATAGAGGCCAATCGACGATACTACCTACGAGCCAAGTATATTGCAAAGGAACTCTCGAGCGTTAGGAGTCTAGAAGATGTTCGAAGCCTGTGGAACGGTTTTCTTGCGATTGGCGGCCTCTAGGGCTTCGGCGATAACTCTTGAACAGTTCGAACGCGAGAATAATGTAGAATGGCACGTACTGAATGAGGTCTATTAGTAGACGTGTCTGCGGATCCGCCGCTTCATATGAAGGCGGGGGAAAGGAATTGTATTTCATGTATCCCATGAAGATCGTCCCAGAAAGAAGCAGCCAAGAGGGGGATGTGAAGAATGCGAGAAATGGAACTATCCAAATCACGTACCAAGGGAAGAATGCCCGGTTCAGTAAGAGAAGAGACCCGATAAGAATCAATGAGAGCTTCATAACGTCACTTCTTTGCTTCATCCTATGCCGCGAAAAGTAGAACGCCCAAAGCAGAATTCCCAAGTAGACCACATATGTGAGCACTTGGGCTGCAAACCCAGGGTTCGCAAAGACACCCATCATCGTCATGAGCCATACGAAGGTAGGGAATATGCTGCCGTTGAAATCGACTGTGTTGATTGCGAACAAAAGACCGTTGAAGAGACTCAGGCCCATGGTAAGAAGTGGAGCATAGACGACGACAACGGTCGCTAGAAAAATCGTTGTCGCTCGCTTTCCCCAGCGTTTGAATACATATGGAAAGAGAAAGATTGGATAGAATTTGGACACAACAGACAGCCCCAAGACATGTGCAGACAGAACATTCTTCGCTCGCAGAAACAGTAAGAAGAACACGAACAAGAGAAAGACCACCATGGGGTCATTGTGACCGCTCTGGGCAACTTCAATTATCGGAAGCGGAGCCCACGCATACACAATTACATTTTTCGCATCAAGATTCAGCTCTCTTAGCACTAGGCAAATCATCCCAATTAACGCCAGATCGAAGATGAAGAAGACTACCTTGTAACCGAAAACTGACCGGAAAATTAGGTAAACGAAAGCGAAAAACAACTCGAGAAGGGGCGGGTAACTTGCCGGAAGAAACTTGAGATTCAAGAATCCCCACACAGGGTCTCGAAGAGAAGCAAGTTGTGGAGCATCGGGTGGGTAGAGATATGGATTGAAGCCGTTTGCAACCACTTTACCCTCCCAGTAATAGCGAAGGATATCAGTTGACAGGATTGGTCCAGAGAACAGCAGAGTCAAACGAAACGCAATCGCAAACACAGCGATGGCCATGAGAGCGGAGTTCCCTCGCAGACTTCTCTTGACATAGATCAGGGTCACGACATAAGTTGCAAACAACGCAAAGAAGAGAGGTGTTAACACAGCCCACATGCTGGTTCCAGTGACGAAAAGCCATCCAAGGAACTCCGACTCTAAACCCAGGCCGAGGGCAATCAAAACTGAATTTCGTTTTAGAATAATAAACGCCTTCGTCAACAGTGAGTTGGTCGGCTCGTCCAAGTCACTCATCAAACTTTCTCTCTGTTTCATGACAGGCTAAATGCGTTTCTCAACTCTGCGGCCAACCTGTTCTTTCTAAGAGCGTTCAAAATTTTCGAAGTGGTGATACTTGATTTCCTTCGCTTTCACTGTCGAGATTGTTGGCGAAACTACATAAGAGGAGACTGGAGGGAGCTTGATTAGCGGTTTGCTTAGGGACTCTCGACATGCACATCCAGCAGTCTCATGGCGTCGGACCGCCACGGGATCTCAGGGCCAAGATTCTTACGCATTGGACACTCTTGGCTCTGATATTGCTGGTTGCTGCGAGTTTTCTCCTCAAAGCGTTCCCTCTCCTGCAATATCCCAGTAATAGCGGAGACCCCCTCGTTCATCACCAATATTCCATGGCACTGCTGAACGGAAAACTCAGTATCCCCGTGAAAACCGGGACCAACGGTAGTTCAGTGGAACTCTACTACCCACCACTCTTTCACCTTGTTTCTCTGGGATTTTTCATAGCCTTTCCAACCGTCGACCCTTATTTGATCATGAAAATTCTCGCCAGCACAATCGATGCTCTGCAAATCGTTCCGATCTACTTGATAGTCAGACGAGTGTCAGGTTCAAACATAGGTGGGATTCTCGCATCATACTCCCTAGTAGCAGCCTCAAACGATTATCAGATGCTATCGTGGGGGGGTTATGCAAACATAACCGGTTTGCTGCTCGCCGCATTTCTCGTGTACTCGATCATAACGGAAAAGGTCATCCTGTCAGCAGTATTCAGTGCAGCACTTGGCCTGACACATCATTTGACAACCATTTTCATGGTGGCAGTTCTGGTACCCTACTTTGCGCTTTTCCTCTTGACGAAGAGGCAAGTGCCCAAGTCCTTTATCGGAGTAAGCATGGGAGGCTTGTTTGCTTACGTTACATTCTATCGGTTCGCGTGGCAATCGATCTACTATTACTACTCCAACTTCTCGCCCATCTACAACCAAAGCCTGTACATTACACCCTACATTATTCATCAAGTGGGACCACTCCTCCTGCTGTCTGCCCCAATAGGCCTCGCGCTTCTTTACACTCATTCTCGACGCGAGTTCTTTCGAGGAAATGAACTTCTCTTGATCTGGGGTATCGTGCCGTTCCTTCTGGCCTACGCGTACTTGCTCGGTGTGCATTGGCACGGAGTCAGGTGGATAGCGTTTATCCCAGAGCCACTGTCTATCTTGGCGGGCCTCAGTTTGGGGAAGCTATACCAAAGGAAATTCATACTCGTAGCCTTCGCCGTGCTCGTCACTATTCAACTGTTCTTGACAATTGCCGGTTACCCCCAAGAGATTCTAAGCAACGGCCTTTTGTGAGATCCGCGGCGAGTTCACGATCAGGCTGCGTGGGTGATCCAGGATCTCTTCTAATCGTTCGCTAACGTAATATTCCTGATGAAATCCGAAGCCTAGATCAGGGGTTTTGGGAGATTACGACTAGCCATTTCAGAAAGGCTCTGAAGTCATAGTCATCCTGTGGATTGTCAGTGGTCGACGATACTTGGCAGCCCAGCCTGGCCATCTATGGTTTTGGGGGCCCTTGTACGAATTTGGTGTCTACGTTCCATCGAGTCTGGAATACTGGTGCTCCGCTGTTGTCTCTTAGCTTTGTTCTTGAAGCCGAGGTGAGTTTGAACGTAGAATTCATGACTGTTCCGTCATCGAGAAGGTAGACGCTACACGTTTCTGCGCTATCTTTCATCCTTTCGAACGTAACTGTCTCTTCTGGTTTCATTTTCTCGAGTCGTCTGTATGTGATGCTTCCAATGGACGGTGCCCTTCGCAGGTTTTCAGGGAATGATGACAGCGCCATGACTGGCACGATATCTACAGAGTAGATGGGTCTTCCTTTTTCATCTGTTCGAGTCTTTGAACGGAAAACCATCCTCGCAACGAGTTTGAATTTCATGCGTGTGCCGTCAGACAGCTCATAGTACACCCAATCTTCCCTTTGCACTTTGAAGTCTACAAGCACCCAATCTCTAAAATCTTCATCAATCTTCGACAAGGTGTTCGCCTGTGTCTGTTCTCTTGGCACATCGAGTATTATCGTTAGCCAATTCTCATTGGCTTTTATGCCTGCCGCCTGAGGGCCTCGCCCTTTTCCTGACTATTCAGCGAATCGTATGGACAAAGAACAATTGAACCGTAATTGACGATTAGCGCGGAATAGATCGCGAGCTAGACAGTTTTCAGACTTTGACTGAGCCTCCGGTTTCGAACGGACGATTGCCAGAGGACGAGTCGGAGCTGGGTCAGTCTTCGAAAATGGACTTAATGATCTAATCTCTCCCCGAATAAAGGAAAACCCAAGCAATGCACAGAAACAACTTAGAAAATCTGTTCAATATGAAAGCTGCTGCAAAGGGGTCCTCCACTACCAGCAATCGCGGCAACTGGAATGTCCGGTCAGTGTATTGTGGGAAACCGAGCAGCAGCCAAGTTGAATATAGTATCAAAAAAATGATTAAAGAAGACCAGAGAAAGTAGTTACTCTTCGTCCTGATGTATTTGTGGCCTACTATTACAAGAAGAGATAGAGCACCGTCCATGAGGAGGGTGCTCGTGTCAGAGAATTGAAAGAATGGATATCGGAAGTAATTCAAGTACCCAATGAACGAGTAGTGATAGACGAGTTCATAGAGCCATATTGCGGAGAGCGTTGTTGCGAGTGCGATTGAAAAGGTCTCAAGGTCAGGAACATTTCTTCTTGCAAGTTGTATTGCGACGCCTACAAACACGATGGAGAAGAATATTGCCGATGAGGATTGAGCTCTGAAGAAAGGGCTCCAGTAGTAGTAGCCTTGCTCGGCCATGATGACAGCTGCATAAACCGATAGAGCGATCAGGAGAAGCGTCACAGTTACTGTAAGCCTGTATTTTCTTATCTTCTCGACATGTCTTGGGTAGAGCATTGATGACTTCACACCAACCACAGGACACGGATTAATTCAGTATTCTGGTCAGCATCATCCGGAAGCATCGCCAGTGCTTCTGATGCTTCACTTCCTTGACGGTTCTATGAAACTTGTTGAGCGTTGGCCCAGATAGCTGCGTTGTAGGTTTGCATGGTTCCGATCCACTGCAGGACGAACGCAAGCAGAATAATGGCAACGATCAATTTCCTGTTCTTGAAGTGGGCAGTCGCCATTCCGCACAAGATACATGCCGGTTGTTGGAGGAAGTAAATCCAACGCACTGAATCCCATTGAACCCCGAACAAATAGGCATATCCAAGCAGAAGCGGCATAAGGAACCACATGTAGAGGAGCAAGTTAGATTTCACTAATTTCACGCTAGTTCGATACACTTGCAGCACAATCCCACAGATCGCGGCAACGAGAAGGGGATAACCAAACAATTGGGGCCAATTAGCGGGCAAGATAAACGCTGAGTAACGTGGAGCATACGACGTGTATAGCTCGAATAGTGGAAGCAAACTATACCAGTAGAAAGTGGCATAGGCCACACCCATCGCAGCAGCCAAAGCAACTAGGGACATTGGAAGTTTTCGGGTTTTCAGCCAAATAATAAGAAGGTAAGGAAGAAAGAGCCCTATAGCAAACAGCATGGATAGATGATGTGTGAGGAAGAGAGTCGTGGATACGATGCCTACCGCAATAGTTCTCTCTTTAATTATGAAATAGGCTAGGATTGCTATAAGCAGGAGTCCTGCAATGTTCGCGTAGCCTCCCCACGCGATCATATTGAAATCACTTGGCGTTATCATCGCGACAAACGCGGCCATCGTTGCGCCGATATTAGATTTTGAAATATACTTCACAATGAAGTAGACTGGAAAGAGCTGGAGGCTGTCAAGCACTGCAACGATGATTTTCATGATCAGATAAGGGTCAACGGTTGGAAGTGCTAGGAAGAAGGCGAGCGAAAACATGTGGAATAGCGGGGGATAGTAGACTGTAGCGTGCTCACCGAGCTGGCTCACAATCACGATGCTGGTCCTACCTTGAAGCAGTGCTTGCGCGAACTCGTAATGTAAGAGGGGGTCAAATCCCACGCGTGGAAATTGAAGCAGTGGATAAAAACGAGATAAGAAACCGAGAGAGAACAATAATGGCAGTACTACTTTCTCGCTCAACCAGAATTGGTAACTTGTCGATGTCGCCGCCTCACGATCCTGAGTTAAATCATATTCATAGACTCGATAATGTGCTCTTGAACGTTCGCTCAGCAGTGATTTCAGAATCTAGGCGTTTGCCGCACACTAGCACACTGTAAAGTGAAAGAGATCTTGGGAGGAACGAAAATGGAAGTGTCGTTGACTTTGTGTGTGGGAATTTTCGCGCAAGCAAGGTCTCTACGTACACTCCGCTGTGGAAGTGATCGCTTGGCTTTTGGAGACCCGTTATCGCTCGTGAAACCTGATATGCGCGATTTTCTGTAGGTATTCCTACCACGAGTTTACCGTCGATCTCCAAGATCCGGTCTAGTTCTGATAAAGCTGGAAGAACGTCAGGCAGGTGTTCCAATAGGCTTGCGCAGAACACGAGTTGCGACGAGTTGGATCTGAATGGGAGACACGTACAATCGGCTTTGACGAAATTTGCATTCTGCAGTTTCCCAAGTTTCGCTTTTCTCTTTGCCTCCTGAAGATTAGTTCCAAGGTCCACTCCGACGTACTCGGATCCTGAGGACCTATCAGCGACGATCATGAGCAATTCGCCTTTGCCACATCCGATATCAAGTATTACCCGCGCACTACTTGATTCTGCAACTTGTGCCATCTTTTTCAATCTTGACCAGAAATAACTCTTCAGAAATGGATTTCTTGATGAATATGTCTTGCTGGAATAGCAGATCAGCATGAGACTAGCATACCTCCTCGCTGATCAAGTCCGATCGATCGCGCAATGAGCACGACTAAAATACAATTCTATTACGACATGATCGAGCGTAGTTGTCGTGGCGCGGAGATTGAGCGGATGTCGCTGCCTCGTGAGCGTCTACGGCCATCTAATATCCTCTGGAGTATATGGTCGAATCGGTGACGAAGAAGAGGACCGAAGACCGATGCCCAGCTCAAGCTTGAAATCCAGCTTCTGGTCTCCGGAGATTTGTCCGCGCCATCCAAGTGCCTGATACTCCGGCGCTGTGAGGAGGAGACCATAAACGCCTGGGACGACGGAGAATTCGTAGCTCCCGGTTTCCGCGTTTGATTGTATCTTCTGGAGCATTATTCCGGTTCCCGAGGACAGCGCAATTTCGGCGCCTATCGGTCGGTCGTTGTCACCCAATACTATGCCACTGACCTTGCAGTCTGCCTGCACCAGGTGAAATTCAAACTTTGTCTCCTCGTCTTTCTTGGCATCAAAATCGCGCGTCTCTCCCATGTAGGCTTGTGCGTTGACTCGGATGAATTGGTATCCGGGCCGTGCATTTTCGAACTTGAAGTATCCTTTCTCGTCAGTCACCGCGGTTTCCTCATCATTGCCGCTCCTCACGCCTGAGAGTGCAGCCCCCGCGATTGGTATTCCATCCTTGTCGTAGACATGGCCGTGCACGAGAGTTCTCTCGAAATCCAAGTAGAAGTCTACAACGCTCCTTTCTCCAGCAGCCACTCTCACATTCTGAGGAATTGTTTCGTAACCTGGAAAGTTCACCTTCACTGTGACACTGTAATCTCCTGGAGTTAATCCTAGAAGCTGATACTTGCCAGAGTTGTCTGAGACTGCTGACTTTTCTGCAGCCACAATCGTCGCTCCAACAACCGCTCCCCAGTGGTACTTGACCGTTCCCCCAATCCCTGTCTGGTCTTGTTTGGGGTCAACGGGCTCGCCCGCACCGAGTGTCACTATTTTCTTGAACATCTGCCGTCGGCTAATCCGCTGCTTACCAACTGGGGCTCTCTTCTCCGCAGACATATACACTAGCTCCTTTCGATCTGCAATTTCCACATAGTTCTCGTGCCGCTTTTCAAGGTTACCTGCTTGCAAATAGCCAGTTCCAACGAATTTCATTGGTCGGTAAATAGACTTCGTATTGCGTTCGTTCTAAGCTCGATGCATGACATTCCGAGAGTGTTGAAGGAACTTGGAAGTATCGATCCGGCTCACATCGCCATTGTGCATTAAAGCGCCCTATGGGAACTGGAAACCAACTTAGGAGTGACTAGGCGTGTTTAATATCCGACCCGCGTACGAATATGCAGAGTTGAGAGTTCACGCAACCCGAAATCATTCAAGAACTAGTCTCAGCAAATGAGAATCGAAAAGTAATCTACGGGTTCCTCGCGAGAACATACGCCACAGAAGCAACGGTAGACTACCTACGAGAACTGTCTGAAAAGAGAGATCTTTTTCTAGCTTCGGCCCAGGATCCAGAAGTTCGCGGAACTGGATTGGCTGAAGGATTCAACCAGATCGCTGAATTTGCCTCGAGTCTGAATATAGACGATCTAGAGAAGGCTAGACTAGAGCTGGCAGTGGAGTACGCCGGTTTGTTTCTTGGTGTATGGCGCGTGCCAGCCCACCCATCCGAATCCGCCTACTTCAGTGATGGACAGCTCATAATGCAGGAACCTCGGGACGAAGTGCTCAAGCTCTACAGGAGTATGGGTGTTGACAAGGCCGGGCAGTTCAAAGAGCCTGAAGACCATATCGCGCTCGAACTGCAGTTTATGACTCATCTTTGCGAGAAGACCAATACAGCTCTCAAAGATGGCAATATTCTGGAAGCCATGAAGTGTCTTGAGGTTCAAAGAAACTTTCTGGACGAACATTTAGGCAAATGGGTTCCTAGACTATCAGCTGACATACTGAAGTCCGCGAGAGGAGAGTTCTACAAATCTATCGCGAAGATCACTGAGGGGTACGTGGAAATGGATAAGAACCTAGTCTTAGAGCTTATCGAAAGCCTAGCACCTGCGTCCGAATCACAATCACATTCTGAGAAATAGCATAGCAGTATGAGTTCTGCTCAGCAGATACTTGTGCCGGGTAAGGCAATCACAAGTAACGTCTTTCCGACAAAGCCGCTTTCCCGCTATGGATAATAAACTCCCTCAAAACAGTGCACCCATTCAGGCGCGGTCGTTGGCTTCGTACGACGTTATTTTTCTACATCCACCATCATTTGCGGAATATGGAAAAAAGCCCTGGTTTCCCGGCCCGATAGCGAGGACTGTAGGCATATTCTCTCCACTCTTCATCATGATTCCTTTTGGAGTTCTGAGCATTGCAGAGCATCTCGTAAAGAACGGCTTTCGTGTGAAAATTGTGAATTTGGCGGAGCGGATGTTGACCGTACCAAGCTGCACGATTGCGTCACTAGTCAAAGATTTGGATTCGAGGGTTTTTGCGATTGACCTTCATTGGGGCATCCATTCGGACGGGGCCGTGAGGACCGCTGAGATATGCAAGCAGTTGCACCCGAATTCTTCGGTCATACTGGGAGGACTAACCGCGTCATACTTCAGTCAGGAAATCATGAAATCATCCCGATCTGTCGACGGGATCATCAGAGGCGAAGCCGAGGAAGCGATGGTTGCTCTTGTTGACAGCTTGATCAAGAACGGAAAATTGGGGGAAGTCCCGAATCTAACCTTTCGTGACTCGAACGATCGAGTTAGGGCTAATCCCCAAGTTCGGCCCAGGTCCAACTTGGACGACTACGACTACACGAATCTCAGTCTGATTGAGCCTCGTAACAGACTGCTGAGTCTCACCATTGGCTCGAGGACGCTACAAGTCTGGAACCTCCCTGTGTGCAGAGGATGTGCCTTCAACTGTATCACTTGCGGCGGATCACAATACGCAGATCGAAGAATACTCATGAGAGAAAAGCCCGCCTTCAGAAGCGCACGGCGGATGGTAGAAGACTTCCAAAGGCTCGACGAGCAGGGCATCAACTATGTCTTCTTGTTCCAAGACTGCCGACTCGGCACCAAGGCGTACTACGAGGATCTCTTGAAATCCCTCCACAAAGAGAAATGGTCCAAGATCGAACATGTCAGCTTGGAGCTTTTCAATCCTGTTGACGATGAATTCATACGATACTTGGCCGCTAACAAACCCGCAGATACAATCGCTCTAACGTTCTCTCCCGAATCGGGCTCCGACGAGGTCCGAAGGGCATTTGGCAGGAATTATACGAATCAGGCGATCTTGGAAACCAACATCAAATGCGCAACCAGCTCCATACCGATTGATTTCCATTTCATGATCGCCCTGGGACAAGAATCACCTGAAACGCTCAAGGAGATGTGGAGTCTATGGGATAAGATCATGAGTCGGAAAACACCGACATTCTTCACATCGGTAGATTTCGGCCCCATGGTGCTGCTAGATCCTGGGTCGATTGCTTACGAGAACCCGACCAGATTTGGTTACAGAATGCTTTTCACGACATTCAACGAGATCCGGGAAGCACTCTCTAGCCCGAGCTGGGTAGGTTGGATAAACTATGAAACTCGATACCTAACGAGAGATCAGTTGGTCCAATCGATATTTGAAACCACAGAGGTCTGGATAGATCTATACGAGAAGTACGGATTATTCAATCAAGAAAGAGCATACGATGAAAGAATCAAGCTCCGACTTGAAAAAGGAATTACCAGAGAGGTGCAGAGAGCGTTGAAATATCCCGACGTGGAAGAGAGGTCCCAGAAGCTGAAAGAGCTCGACCAGATATATCGAGACCCGCTGCTTGCATATTCCTATGTGCTAACTGCTGAAGAGAAGTCTGTTCCCTAGCTCACTTCGTACTGGCCCTTCCCATCCGAGTTTACAAACAGCAGACTCACGGAGACACGTCCATTTTTACGGCGAGATGACAGGGAATAATCCTTCGAAAAAGAATGAAACGAAAAAAAGAAAGAGGAAGAAGCGCGTATCACGCTTCTTTCCTAACTGAGCTGTATGTCTCCAAGATTTGTGTCCGTTTTAGGTGAGACTGATACTGTTTTGGTTTTGCCCGCAGCGGCAACTGTGATGTCGTAGCTTCCGTTCGCGACAAGACCGTCGACCCAGAAGTCTCCGAACGCGTCGGAGGCCACGATGGTCACGATCTTTTTGGCGTTCGTATCAGTGCATGTGACCGAAGCCCCTGCTAAGCATTCCCCTTTGCTGTCCACTAAGGAGCCTGTGATGAAGGTCTTAGGAAGTCCTATGTACAGAACACGGTTCTGAGTTTTATACTCTGGACGGTATGGGGCTGGAGGCCCATAGTTTTGGAAGTCTTCCATGAGCGCTGTGCGATCGCCAATGTTGATCGCGCCGCCTGGACATGAGAGCATGCATCGCGGGGATTGGCCCTCATCGAGTCTGTGAGCACAGAAGGTACATTTCTGCGGTATCTGTAGGTCAGCGTTCCAAGATATGACTCCATATGGGCATGCGTCGGCGATCTGCTTCTGGCCTTTGCTTTTCACTGGATCGATGATGACAATTCCGTCGGGTCGCTTGTAAACGGCTCCGCCCGTCGCGGCACTCATGCAGGGTGCATTATCGCAGTGCATGCACATTACTGGATAACTGGAGAATTTCACTTTCGGAAAGCTTCCTCTCTCAAGGTTCTCCACGTGCACCCATTTCTGACCAACTAGAGGCATGGCGGCTGAGTATGGCGAGTAGTCATTGATGGAGAATTCATCCTTGCACGATATGACGCAGCATCGGCAGTCAACGCATTTCGTGACGTCGATTATGGCGATGTAGTCTGCCATCTTTATGCAGCCCCCGTGTACTTCTCGATCTGAGCTACCGCCTGCACTGACGCCTGATTATCAAACGGCGAGATGAACCCGCCAGTGCAGATGTTTTCGACGTTTCCTGACTTGTCCAAGGAACCTGGTACGCCTGGTTGAACGAAGTCGTTGACCCTGCCGTAGGTGAGGTGAGCTACGCCTGGCATGTACCTCTGGCTCACTTCAGCCCAGCAGAGGACCTGCCCTCTGTCGTTGAAAACCCTTACGAGATCCCCGTACACGATGCCTCTGGCGTCAGCGTCTGCCTTGCTCATTTGTATGGGATTATATTTGTAACCGTTGATCACTCTTTTCTCCTCGTCCTGGAGCCATGCCACGTTCTGGTATGAAGTGTGGTAGAAGTACTTGGGGTGGTTTGAGAGGACCGCAATCGGGTACTTTTGGCCCCTGGGGGTTCCCGGCCCTTCAGGGTTCGGAATGTATGTTGGCAATCCCGGGACGTTTGGATCGGGTCCGGGGTTCGGACTCTCATACTTCTTGGTGTTGGGGTCGGTCATATCTGGGTCTAGGAACAGATAGTATCCGGACTGTCCCATAGCACCAATCTTGACCGCTGATTGCGAGTAGATCTCGATCAACCCTGAATCTGTAAGCCTCGGAGCACTCTTCGGGTTCTGATAGAAGGCTTTCATGTTCCAAGTGTTGGTGTAATTGGAATGCCATGTATCTGGCACCGGGAATTCGTACATCCCTTTCTTCTTGAAATCTTCCCACTTCAAGTATTTCGGCATTGTAGTACTTACCTCATAAACTGCCTTGAGCCAGTCGTCCTCAGTAACCAAAGGCGTGTGCGCTGCGTCAGGTCCCTTAGTATACTTGTCCCAGACGCCCATCCTCTTGGCAAGTTCAGCCCAGATGTCGAAGTCGCTCTTCGCTTCGAATAGGGGTGTAATGCACTGTTGGCAGTAGTAAACCATCATTCCCCAGTTAGAGACATCGTTGCGTTCGAAGTTGGTGACGGTGGGCAGTAGGAGGTCAGCGAACATGCAGTCAGCTTCCATCCATGGATCCAGCGACATTATGAACTCCATTTCAGGGTGTATGAACGCGCTCATTGTTTGGTTGGAGTTGGGATGTCGCTGTAGGTAGCTTCCTCCGAGGGGGAAGTACGCGTGAATCTTCGAGTGGCCGGGGAGTGGGTATTGGTAGAGGTAGGTATCATTTCCGATCGTGTAGCGATGGTAGACGGGTTTGTCGGGTGTGGCTTTCATTGAGACCCCCCATAGCACATCGCGTATCACCTGTTTGATTGGGTTAGGGTTGCGTGCTTCCGCGAGGCCGGGCCATTTGCCGGGCCAATTCTTAGGGTCCGAACCAGCTGGAACACCTGCTAGTTCGGGTGGGATTACGTGATAGAATGGGTATGTGTTCGGATGGAACATCATGCCTGACGTGTCATGTTGTGGGAACGTCTGCTCTCCCACAGCTAACGCGCTTACGTATCCCTTCATTCCGTCTCTCCATAGCCTGGACTTTGCCTCTCCCCTCTGTGTCGAGTAGCCGCCTACGCCGGGCTTGCCTAAGCCCTGCATTGCCATCAGAGTGTAGAGGAATCGGACCAGCTGACCGCCGTGGATTCTTTGTCCTCTAACGGACATTATGCCTGTTGGTTTTGAACCCCATTCTCGAGCCAAGGCCCTTATTATTCTAGCCTTGACGCCGCATATCGGCTCAGCCCATTCAGGAGTTTTCTTGACGCCGTCGCTTAACCCTAAGATGTAGCTCTTGAAGGACGCACCCTTAGGAGCGCCTGCTGGCATGTGATCTTCATCGAACCCGACCGTGTGAGTGTCAAGATAGGCTTGATCATAGGTTCCTTCAGTGATCCAAGTGTAAGCGACCGCTGCTGCCAGTGCCTCGTCGGCATACGGGTGGCATGGTATCCAAGTGTCGGCGAAGTTCTTCGCAGTCTCCGTCATGTCGGCCATGATGAAGACCAGTTTGATTCCTGCAGCTTTGAACAGGCGCATGTCGTCGACGACTTCGTAGTGCCTGTCATTGATGAGCGGGTCCTGGCCCCAGATTACCATCATTTTGCTGTATTTCAGGAACCAGCTAACCTGTTCCTGTGGGCCAACTCCTTTGTTGGTGTTTCCAGCTATGGATGCACCAGATGGTCTGGAGCCACCCCAGCTGTAGCCGTCGCATCCTAGTGACGTGTATCCGCCAAGTAGGGAGAGCATGTCGTGGCCGTACATGTAGCGGTTGTGAAACATCCAGCTGTTGGAGTGTTCTCCTGGGGCGTAAAGGAATGCTGAAGGTCCGTATGTGCTCTGTATTCTTTTGAGCTCTTGTGTCGCCGAGTCGAAAGCTTCATCCCAGGTTATTCTTACGAACTCGCCCTTGCCTCGGTTAGCTATGCTACTCTTGCCGCCGGGCGCCCAGCCCACTCTCTTCATAGGATATTTGATCCTGTCGGGTGCGTAGACCCTGTAGCGCTCAGCCAATTGGAAGACATAGAACGGTTCGCCTGTTGCGGATTGTGTCCGTGTGATTCTGCCGTCTTTGACGAACACTTTCAGAGCGTAGTATTCTTTCGGCAGGTTGTAGAACACTTGTTCTCCTGCCGCGGTGGTTGCGACGCCTGTGCTAGTCGTCGCAGTTGCGGTTGTGGTTACTCCCGGACCAGTGAGTGACGCAGGTTGGAGTAAGTTGTTGGCTTCGAAGCCGATGCCGACGCCTACGACCGCTGCCGCGGCGAGTGCGCCGGTCCATTTGAGCATTGAACGTCTACTGATCTTAGTGTCTGCAATTTCTTCCTTCTTTTTTTCAGACAACTTTCAAAATTCCTATTCTGTTGGTTTGTTGCATGAACACAACTCCGCTCGATCCTTCGCAGCACCGGCTCGGAATCGAGATAGGCGCCGTTTAATCAGGCAACGAGAAGAATGGTTTTTGTTTGAACGATAAAGGACCTTGCTACTTGCTTTACTG
>Ga0182021_10003796_pt1 | contig 17740 bp, 10 predicted proteins | sample 612E3MmetaG_FD_120493 | JGI IMG/M metagenome (GOLD analysis project Ga0182021, IMG submission 120493) | Permafrost microbial communities from Stordalen Mire, Sweden - 612E3M metaG (Illumina Assembly) | ecosystem: Environmental > Terrestrial > Soil > Wetlands > Permafrost | place: Sweden... | reverse complement strand
GGCGGATCCATCACCCTGCAGGTATCGATGTCGTCGAATCCGATCAGGGCGATGTCCTCGGGGATGCGCACGCCCTGCTGTTTCAGGAACTGCATCCCGCCGATCGCCATGGCGTCGTTGGCCGCAAAGACCGCATCGGGCCTCACCCCCCTGTTCCAGAGATCCTGCATGGCGGAAAAGCCGTTCGCGGACCTGGTTTCAGTCTCGGCCGTGCTGATGAGCTCCTCTTTTCCCGACTCCGCGATCACTTCACGGTATCCCTCCAGGCGCTCGGCGATGGATGGATGATCGATGTCCCCGCCGAGAAATCCGATCGCAGACCTTCCCGTGGCCAGCAGATGCCGCACTGCGAGGTGTGCGCCGGCGCGGTTGTCGATGAGCACGGCGGAGTACCGGCGCCGTTTGACTTCATAGTCTACAAGGATGATCGGGACGCCGAATGATTCGACGTGTTCGATGAGCTTGTGGCTGACTTTCCCGGCGATAATGACGCCGTCGACATGGCGTTCAAGGAGGAAGCGCGGCGTTTCGATGTGGGAACCCACGGAGGGGACCGTGGTCAGGAGGATGTAATAGTGGAAGTTGCGCGATTCGAATTCTGTGCCGAGAAATATCCTCGTGTAGAACGGCTCGGCCTGGGAGAAGTGGTCCTCGGTGAGGATGAACCCGACGTTGCCGCTCGTCCGGGAGGCAAGACCCCTGGCGGACCGCGTGGGGTGATACCCGAGGCGGCCGACGACCTCCAGGATCTTCCGGCGCGTCTCGGCGCTGACGTAGCCCCGATCGTTGATCACCAGGGAAACCGTGGAAAGGGAGAAACCCGACTGGCGAGCAACATCGTCAATAGTGGGTCTCTTCACGGCCGGCTCACGAAAAGACGGACGAAGAAGATCGTACCAAAACTCACATGGTGCCCAGGGACTGTGGTGTTCTTGTCAGGGAACTCAGGAATTTCAAGTGGCCTCGAAGCGCTTCGATATATTACGCTCCGATAACGTCAATGTCAAGGGACTAATCCCAAAACCATTACAAAGGATGATGCTTAGCGATCGAAACGTTTCGAGAAGCTGAGGTGTTTTGCCAGTGTTTCTTCGGTGTTTCACAGCCCATCCACCGGAGGATCTAGTTCCGAAGGATGGCAATCTTCAAGGGGGGACGGCGGGGCAGGTCGGAATAACGGGAGGAGAACGGGGACGTCAAGGGAGCAGGTCCGGAAGCCCCGGCTTGATCCGGGGAAAAAGAGGACCTGACGATGGCATTCGTCCGCCGATCTTCAGCAGCGGGATTGCCAAAGGACCTGGGTTCACCGGAAGGCGCAACAGGGGAACTGGCTGGGGGAGGAGTCAGTGCCGCGCAGATCCGTCGCTGACCTCAACCGGCGCATTCAGGCGGGGGGTCGGCCCGATGTGTAGTGGACGATGTGGGCTCTCTCCTCGGTGATCATTCCGCCGCAGCCGGCGCGCTCGAGCATCTCTCCTGCAACGCTCATGAATCCCTCGATCTTTTCCGCGGTATCCACAATCTCGATCACGATCGGCAGGTCCTCGGAGAGCCTGAGGATCTTTGCCGTGTGCATGACCCGGCTCCTGGCGCCGAAGCCTTCGATCCCCCGCAGGACTGTTGCCCCGGCAAGCCCCAGCTCTCTTGCCTTAAGGACAAACTTTTCGAACAAGGGCTTGTGGTCCAGACGGTCGGCTTCGCCAACAAAGATCCTGAGAAGTTTTCCCTCGCCTTCGAGTTTCATGGGTCTGCTCCTTTCGTCCCGTATATTTAGAGGAGTCTGCCGAGAGCGTTTCCAAGCAACGTCGCTGAGAGGCATCCTCCCAGCGAGACAAGAATGTTGAGGATTCCGCTCATGCTGCTCCCCTCCTGCAACAGGGAGACGGTCTCATAACTGAATGTGGAGAATGTCGTAAACCCTCCCAAAACCCCGATAGTCAGGAAGACGCGGAGCAAAGGCCGCACCACAAAGCGTTCTTCGAAGAATGCCATCAGGAAACCGATCAGGAAGCAACCCAGGACATTTACCGTCAGCGTGCCGTAGGGGAACGTGGGAGCTACAAACCGGTAGACGCTTCCGGACAGCCAGTATCGGAGGGCGGACCCGGCTCCGCCTCCCAGGAACACCGCGAGGACTTCTTTCATTGAGCCCCTCTCACAAATGACTATAGAAAAGGCCCCCCGCTCGACAGCCGGCAATCGCCAGGGCAGGGTCGCTTCTGCGGCAACTACACATTCACTGACCACGCGCAGAGAGATTGCACGTGCACCGCCGGTCCGTCCCCGAAGCCGACCTCCCATCTGCACGGTGTGACCTTCACGCTCATGATGGACATCCCGTCAGCGCCGTCCGGCGGGCAGAGCGACACCGTTCCCGCTTGCGAGGCGGTTGTGCTGGCGGCCCACCCCGGGACGGCCAGATCATCGACTATGGCGACCCTGCTGTGCGCACTCGGCCTCTGTAAGCATGCAGGCCGCGTTGTCGGGATCTTCTCGGTTACTTTGCGCTCATCACGGTTGTAAAAGCGAAATCGTCGAGTGTGAATCTCGCGTTCCCCTCCGACACGCGCACGCGTCTCCCCTCTTCCATTGCGCGCCTGGCGTCCGTGACATACACGCGAAGTTCTTTGACGCTCTCCGGAAGCCCGCTCACGACGACAGGCCGTGACGCGCCGCCATTGACGACATGAAGAGTGTACGTTCCTTCGAGCAGATCTCCGAAGGCCGCGCAGCTGATGCCTTCCTGATCACACGTCGTAGGAAGAATGAACGAGCCGGGGGGAACCATGCCCAGCTGTTTCACATTCCAGAACCGCTGCGTCGGATGGAGCGGGCCCTCGATTCCGCCAATTCCTCCCCCTGTCAGCAACGAGTAATCCGAGGTGAGCTGCCACTGCAATATCGACCTCACATGAGCGACATTGATGGCACGTACGTAGATGTCAATTTCGTCCTGCGCAAACGCAGGTTCTTTGAAAACATCGGGATACTCGTACGCATGGGCATCTGTGCCGCCTTCGCCGATCAGCAAGGGCACGTTGAGTTCCTTTGCAGCATCACCCCAATGGGAGAGCGTCCAGTTATCGCAACCACGCCATGCGTGGAAGGATATCGCTCCGATATACTCATGGGTTGCAGGATCCCGCAACGCCGGTTCGATGAAATCGATGGTAGTTGCGTCCGAATTGTCCCCGAGAAGCACCTTTGTCCTCAACCCCTGCGATGCGAGATACGCTCCCAGCTTCTTAATGAAGTCGGCGTGTTCCTGCCCGGTCATGCGGATGCTAATGCCGAGATCGGATTCGTTGAAGGAGAAGAGTTGAGGCTCAACGCCGGCCGCTTCTTTGAGGTAGACAAAATAGTCTCCGATCGATTTGATGATACTTCTCATCTTCTGCGGATTGAGAGGGTTTCCGTATACTCCGTTCTCATTCCTGAAATTGAATTCGCCGACAATGGCCCATGCCGGCGGATTCCAGGCACTGACGACGATCGGAATGTGCCGCCTCGCGAACTTGCGCGCCATTTCCATCGCAGCGCGGACGTTCGCATTGAGTTTGCCGGATCTTGCCGCATCCAGTGGATTCACGCTTTCGATCAAATGCCAGCTTCGCCACGGTAATTCAACGCGAGCCCACGTCACATTGAGGTTTTCCAGACAGTAGTCGATGATCTGCGGGTCGATCTTTTCATTCTGAAGACGGAAGTTGCCGCCGATGCCGTCAAATGCTCTGCCCGGTTTCCGTGGATCAATGGAGATGTGAACAGGGGACCGGTCGATCTCCCCGGACGCTTTGAGCAGAAATGTTTTCTCGGCCGTCTGTCCGTCTCTTGGTGGACCCGTCATGACGGCGAGGTACATCTTCACATTCGGATTCCCGAAACGGGGATTCCCTTTTTGAACGATGATTTCCGTGGGCTGCTCTGTTCTCACTTCAAGCCGGCGTGCCGCGGACCGTACGCGAAAACCCTTCACCGAAGCCTGCACAAGAAAATTCCGCATCCGGAATGATCCGGGCAATCTTCCCAGTCTCACGGGAAAAAGAGAAAGCGGGGCTATGGTGGATGCAGTCGAATCAATGAGCTGGATGTCCGCGTCGGGGTATTCATCGGCCGGGAGCTCAAAACAGAGGAATGCTCCGGTAAGCGCTGTATCGGCTACGGCTTGTACGTTGATGGTGATCGCTGCCATCCCATGTCCGGTGTCCCGGACGGTTTCCGTGAATGAGAATTGCGAGAGCTCCGTCGTGACGGTTTGTGTTGCACCTTCGCGCGTGTACCTGGGCCGCTGCTTTTCTTTGACCGATGCCGTCACGTCTGCCATCGAAGAACCGATCAGACACATGCTTGTGGGGACCTTCATCAACTGACCGTCTATCCGCATTCCATTCAGATTGCCCCATGCGGTCAATTCAGCCTGTGCATATGAAGTGCTGGCGCAGAGCACGACCAACAACACCAGTGTTGCGGCAGCGAGGAGGACATCCCTCGCCTCATGCACTCCTGTCACATTCCCGACAGAACGGTGTGCTTGACTTCCCGGGGAATACTTCACGTGCAGCGTATGTGCGAATCCGTTCATCGACAGTCTCCCGTGTTAGTGCGTTGTGCGTTGGATGGCGTTTCCGGCTGCCAGGGCGGAGAGCGCGCCAGGATTGTCCGATGCGTCCATTCATTGGACCTCCGGTCCTGTCTCCTACCACGCGCAGAGTGATTGCACGTATTCCGCCGATCCGTCCCGCAGCCAACCATCCATCTGCGCGGGCTCCTTCAATTGCTGGCCGCGCTCTCGCGGGACTTCAATGTAGGAGCATTGAAGTTCCGGCAGCGTTGTCATGTCTCCCCAGAGTTTTTCGTATTGGAGTGTGGGATACACATCTTCCTGGCCTTTCCCCCAGCGCTTCTTCACGTTCTTCAGCGTGATGTACGTAGGCATCCGCGCCGCAAGAGAACGAACGGCCTCCGTGACGGTCTCCGGGCTGGCCAAATCGCTGCGGCCAAGTCCAAACACCTCAAGAACCTGATCAAGATCAATCCAGTACGTGGCCGAATTATAATAAGAGAGCATGAATTCGTACTCCTCACGGGGAAGAGCGAGTCCCTCGATCAGCCGAAGCCTTCCATCGGTTCTCGCCAGTCCGCCGCCCCGATCCTCCAGACGCCTCGTGATGACTTCGACCGTCATCCCCGCCTTGCTTTCAATGTGATATCCGAGGATGGCGGGATCGAGATTCGCCCCCATCGTGTCTATGTTATGGACGAGGATGTGTTTCAGGTCCGGATACGCTGCAAGGACCTGCAGCAGCACGCCATTGCGGAAGAGATTCGGAATCTCGTACCAGTGCCCGACAGGATGGAGGCACTGAAGCGGAAGGTTGTCGGTATAGTCCCCGGCCTCTCCGCTGCGTTCCGCCCAATCCATCAGCGAGGAGCGGAGGCTGTCGAGCACCTTCTGGGCTTGTTCATCCAGCAATTGCTGGGGCATTTCCAGCCATGCGAAGCGCAGATCCCGCACTGTCGGAACCAGCCGCAATCCGATGCTGCTGCCCGGAGAAAGGAGGACGTCGCCTTCGTAGCCGTAGTGCTCCACCCCCTCGAGATATTCCCTGATGGCTTCGTGCGTGAGGTAGCCTGTGGAGATCAGGTGAGGGATCTTCGTACCGAAGAGGTTCATGGTCCGGCGGCTCTTTGCCAGATGGGTCTCGATGAACGTACGGTGCGCGCCGCCGATCCGGCAGAAGGGATTCAGGGCCTTGACCGTGCCCGCGCCCCTGGTCCACCGGCTGCCGGCGCCCGCCGCGAGTGTCAGCACCGCTAGTGTGCCGGATGCGATAGCAGCAGACCCCACCGCCTGATACCGTGAGGAAGCTGCTCCCGTTACATCGGCCACATCGCCCTCCTCCACGTCGGCAATTGAAGTCGTAATGGGAAGCCGGTTCTGCGAAAGCCCGATGCGGCCAACACGCAAATCCGCCCTGACCTGGTCATGTTGTATCTGGTCGAATCCGTAGCGTGCGAGCAGCTCCTTCAGGGACCTGTGCTGCAGCGTCTGGGTCTCCCCTTCCGGAAGGATGCGCTCGAAGATGTGCTGGAGCATCCCCTCAAGAGCCGGATTGGTCTTGCATGCGGCCGAAAAATGCTCCAGTTCGTTCCGTTGATGGGCCGAAATCGTTCTCGGATCCCGCCGGAGAAGCGACGGTATAGTGAGGGCATAGTAGGGTTGCGGCAGGACCGTGTTCTCGCCGCGGAGGAGTTCCGCCGAAGATCCCTGTTCATTCACCAGGAAATCGTAGACGACCGGCTCCATGGCGAATGGCACGCCGTGCTCGTGGCGTTTCTTCTCCGATCGCATGATTTCCCACAGACGAAGCTGAGCCTCGGCTTTTCGCGACGGATGGAAGAGGAATCCCATTCCTCCCCCGGACATGCCCCCGAGCATCCAGAATCCCCAGAAGTCCTTGCCGAACTCCTTTTCGACGCGTCCGATGATCGACTCAGTGTACAGATTCGACGCCCACGGAATAATCGTCTGTATCGGCCCAAGAAAATTCCTGTGGGTGGACTTCCCGATCCCCTGGATATCACCGCTCTTCAACTGCGCCACGATGTGATCGAAGAGCCCGAGGGCCTGCTGGCGTGCAACCCATTCAGTTGTGGAGCGGAGCAGATAGCGCTCGGTGACCATCTCCAGAATCGGGCCCACATCCTGTGCCATTCCGCCATGAACAAGAATCAGGCTGTCCTGCAGCTGTTTTCGTGTGGCTGGAGAGACATCCTCCTGAGTCAGAACCGTATGACGGGGCAACAGACACCCTCGGCTAACACCGTATTCGATATCGCCTTCAGTGCTCCGCACGCCTTCAATGAGCTTGATGCCCGGCCAGATCCCTCCGGAATCCTGCCAGCCGCCCCCGGACCCGCTCAGCCATTCGCCGAGGATGGCCCGGGCGGCAATCGTTCTCCGCTCGATCTCGGTCAGCGAACCTGCGAGGGATGAAGTCTGCGCGGTAGCGCGCATGCAGACGGCAATGATGCAACTGAGGAGTGTCGTTGAAACCGCAAGCCGCGACCCCTTCGGGATATTGTTTACCTGGCTCACAATCTCGATCCCCAATCCCGGACCGACCAGGACCGACAGGAGGTCTCCCAGGGGTTGATTTGCGCCTTCCATGCTGGGCGGCACGATTCCCGAGGCGATCACGGCACCCTTGAGCAGACCGAGGTAATCCACGGCGAAATCAAAGACCTCGGACAGTGACGTGATTTCGGCGACCGCGCCAAGGTCCGTGCTGATCAGCCGGATCATCGGTGTGTCGATAACCCTGAAGTACGCTTCTACGGGAGGCCGCGGCATCGATTGAGCATGTTGATCCCTGACGGCCAGATTGATCGAGATATTCAGGACACGGGCGCCTTCGGGATAATCCATGCCCAGAAAGAAGATGTCGCTCCAACCGCTGTGCGAGAGATCCATCCTCACCGGGGTGCTTTCGTGCAGAAGCGGGTAGAGATCGTCGGTTTTCCGGAGCAGCGAAGGAACGACTCGCAGCGGGTGATCAGACGGATGACCGGCTCTGAACATCCATTGGTTGCCGCGCACCGAGCGGACACTCGCCCTGACCTGATTTGCGAGCGTCTGGAAGCCGAGACTCCGGTAGGCAGCGGCAAGGGCGCTCGAGAGTCCGTCATGGGGTCCGAGGCGGGACTGCACGGACAGGAATCGTTGAATCGCCTCCTCAAAACGGCGATGCAGGAGATCCTCGTATCCGTTGAAGGGAATGAGTCCTCGTGACGGCAGTCCTTTGTTGGCGGGCAGGTGGAATCGGTGGATCGCATACAGAAAGAACAGCGCCCGCACCTGCTCATACAGGTTCGAGCTCTTGTGACGGAACTCCTCGAGGCTCCGGCATTCCATGAGCAATTCCTCGAGCGACGCCGACACGCAGAAGGCGTCCAGCGCCTGATCCCGGATACCAGGGTCCTCTGCCGTGATAATGGCCGTCAGGGTACTCATTCCTTGTCCCTTTCGCCGGCATGGTGTTCGCGAAGGAGGAGCAGCTCCATGAGCATCGTATTGACTTCATCACGATCCCCCCCGCTCAGTGCCAGCGCAAGCTGTGCATTGAGCAATCCGTATTTCACACCCACATTGTACCGGTAATCGTGCATCTCGAGCGCCAGGTACTTCTCCTTGTGCGCCAATTCATGAAGGGCGCCGGATATGGTCGCAAGGCGGCCGTCTGCAGCACTCTCGAGCTGACGCTCCAGAATCTCCATGACGCCCGGTGTCAACACGTGAATCCCGAAGAAACAGAGATAGTAGCCGGCACGAAGCCCCGAGACAAGCAACCGCTGCTCGGCTTCCGTAGGCGTCGGTTTTTCGATGACATTCTCAATCGCGTAGAGATCATTCCTGCCGTGGACGCGCTTGCCGCTGACGGCGCCGAAATTCGGAAGAAGCCCCTCGCGAGTCGCCTGGACTGCCGAGACTGCGCAGGATTCCGCCTCCGCAGTTTCCACAACGCGTTGAGCGCATCCTTTCTGCATCCTGCTCACATAGAGATGATCCCCGATGAGATGAAGGAACGGTTCCTCCCTGACGAAATCCCGGCCACACAGGACCGCATGTCCGTACCCGTGGGGCTCGTTCTGGTGGACAAACGACAGATGCCCGGAATGATTCCCCGCGACGGACCGGAACGCAGCCTCATCGCTGGGATGAATCACAAGGCACGTATCGCCGATTCCCGCCCGCTCCACCTCTTCGATGATCACGCCGAGGACGGATTTCTGTTGACCATCACGATCGATAAGGGTCTGAAGAGGCAGATGTCTCTGCCCTTTCCCCGCTGCCGTGATGATTGCCTTTCCGATTTTCATACTCTGAGTCTCCGGCTGTGCATGCCTATCCCCATGAGGTGCCCCTGGATTGCTTCCAGCTGCATCATGGCGTTGCCCCAGAAACGAAGCCCCGGCTCAAGGTCGGGGCTCCTGCTGGGCGGGCCTATTCTACAAGCCACGCCGTCACTTCATGCTGATTTCAGATTTGTAGAGCGCCTTGCAGAACGTGTTGTACAGCCAGGCAACCAGCGCCCCAAGAATGAAGCCATACACAATTCCCCATAGCAGCCCCAGAAATGCCCCACCGAAGCTCACGGTGAAGCCGAGGCAGTACGCACGAAGGTACGCAAGTGTCTGCCCTCTTCCATCGATGACAGCCCACAACGTTCCCACAAATATCCACACCCCCAGAGCGATGCCTAACGTCAGCCCCAATGCTCGTACGCGGAGTTTCATGATTACCTCCAAATGGTGATCGAGGTTATGAGCTCAGGTGGATCGCAAAAGCGAAGCGCACTGCGAGGTTTGATACAAGCTGGGAAACAAGGAGCACCACCGCCCGGGAGAGCACGCGTTGTACCGGTGTATCCACGGGGCAAAGCCGTCTCAAGTTGTCTCAGATTCGGGGACGCGAGCCATGGAACCGTCCGCCGTTTTCCCAGACCATTCAGCTCTGCGACGAAGATACCATCCCATTTCACAAGAAGCAAGGAATTTAAGGTCACCGTGCAATGCACCTGCCATGCTCCTCGCAAGACATCGACACTGGAATGTCCTTCACATGGAAAGCAAGAACCAGATCGACTCCTCACGTGTTTACTCAATGTACTGCTGAGAATCCGTGTACCCGTTCCCGCCAAAGCCGGCGAATCCCAGGCCCCCGTGTGCTCTTGAGGAGACTGCCTTGAAGCCATCGTCCTTCCGATCCCTCTGTCTTCTTCTGGCTTCCGTGATGCCACAGATCGTGTCAGCCCAGATCCACTTTACGTCGACTCTGTACGGGGTGCAGGAGGTGCCACCGGTTGTTTCGCCAGCAACAGGCACCGGTTCTTTCGAGTTGAGCGAGGATCGTACAGAGCTCAGATACTTCGTGTCATATCAGGGCATGAATGCGAGTGATGCGGGCTTGCACGCGGGCGCCGCAGGAGTAAACGGCGCTCTCGCGAGAAGTCTGGCGGCACCCACGCCGCCATCCGGGACCTTCAGCGGGGTCTGGACGAGCGGCGACGCTTCGCCATTGACACCGGCTTTTGTGGACTCTCTCCTGTCAGGAAGATTGTACCTGGAGCTGAAAGCTCCCGGCGGCAGCAGCGGGATCCGCGGTCAACTCGAACTTTCCACCTCGCTCCATTTCCAGGCCGTCATTGACGGCGCCCACGAGAATCCACCCGTCTCCACTTCGGCCGGAGGAACAGGCGTGTTCGTCCTGGATGAGACGAGAACCCGGCTTGACTACTGGGTAACGTACCGTGGGCTCACAGGCGCATTGAGTTCCGGGGGGGAGCTCCGCACTGGCGAGGCAGGAGCGAATGGCCCCGTGGTGCATATGATCGCCTCTCCTGGCGATGCTGCATCGGCCACTATCGCGGGATCGTGGAAGGCAACTGACAATCAGCCGCTTACCGGAGCTCTCGTCGATTCGCTTATCGCCGGGAGGATGTATGCCAATTTCACCACAGCAGGCCATCAGGGAGGCGAGATCTGCGGCCAGCTTGTCCTGAGCGCCGGTATCGGCTTCGTCGCCTTGCTGGACAGCGCTCAGGAGAATCCGCCGACGAGGGCCCGCGCATCCGGTACAGGCTCCTTTGTCCTGCACGAAGGACGTGACGGCGTGACGTACGTCCTGACGTATATCGGGCTCACCGGCGGCATCTCCGGCGGTGGCCATGTTCATCTCGGGAGAGCCGGAAGCACCGGCCTTGTTGTGAAGACCCTCGCACCCGGTAGCAGCGTACCTGAAGGAACGATCTCGGGGACCTGGAATAGGGCCGGGCTGACGGAGAGCTTTACTCCGGCGCTGGCGGAATCTCTGATCGCCGGCAAGCTGTACTCGGACCTCCATACTGCTTCAAACGGTGGAGGCGAGATTCGCGGTCAGATCAATCTCACCACGGGCGTCGGCTTCACGTCGCAATTGTCAGCCAAAGAAAATGTCCCGCCGATCGTCCATAGCAATGGCACCGGCACCGCCTCTGTGATCCTCAGTCCAGACCGTCAGAGTATCATGTACAACCTGACATATCTCGACCTCGTCGAAGGGATCTCGGGGTCAGGAGGGCATTTTCATACAGGCGTGAGAGGCATCAACGGTGGGCTCGTGAAATTGATTGTTCCCCCGAACGCCCCCACTGCACTCACCATCGCCGGCAAGTGGAGTTCCTCGGAAGCCGGGTCTCAGCCGCTCACGCCAGCGATCGTTGACTCGCTCATTGCGGGACATATGTACATCAACCTGCATACGGACGCATACATGGGCGGCGAGATACGCGGACAGCTGTCATACGACTTCGATGCGCTGACCTCGTTACACGGAATCTCTCCATTGGCCCCCCCGCAGTTCCGACTCGAGCAGAATTTCCCTAACCCGTTCAACCCATCGACGACCATCCGCTTTACAGTGCCGCATCGTTCACGAGTTCAGCTGACCGTCTTCAACGCGCTCGGGCAGAAGATCGCTGACCTTATCCAAGGAGACATCGACGCCGGCGTCCACGAGGTGAAGTTCAATGCCGGCAACCTGGCCTCCGGCGCCTTTTTCTACCGGCTGCAGGCAGGCGATTTTGTCCAGACGCGCGCGCTCGTTGTGCTCAAATAATTCCGCGATGGGATCCGCTCGAAGGGTAATCCTAAGGAGCACTCATCCGCGATATCCTCATCCGCTCGGGTCAGACAACAGGCTGGTTCTTGAGCTCGGCTCCAAAGCGCCAATGGAGTTCTCAATGGTGACTGGCATCTTCTCCATGATCCCGCAGGACTTCTCTTGGCCATCGGTCGTCACGCTTTCGCTGTCTCTTCCTTGAGAGCCGAAATCCGTTCCCCCAGTGCGAAGAACGCATCTTCCTGTCTGCTAAGTGCCTCTCCTCGAACCAATCCGCTCGTGAAGCCGAGCAGCCACACTTCACAGCTGCCTATCCTGAACGGTTGGAGACCAAGTGTACCGCAGGCGGCGGGATAGCGGCTCTTGAACAAGTCAACGAAGATTTCAGGGCCTGTCACAAATGCGAGTATGTTCGGATTTAGCTTCTCAGCGTTGCCGATGAACTGTCCAATGTCTTCTTGAGTAGGGCGGGCGGATCTGTCTTTATCGCCTCTGGCAACAACTCGCCGGTTCAAATGAGTGAGACCGATGCCGAGCCGCAACAACTGTGAAGTCTTCTTCTGAGTGAAAATCGATCTCACGGAATCGCTCAGACTCCCATCCGCGTGACCGTCCGTTAGCGCTTTGCGCTCTTGAGGTGAGATGATTCGTGTGGGAGTTATTTCACTAAGTTCCAGTAATTCCCAGAACCGGTCTCTTGGGTGGAGGTAATGGAAGCCAAGAGTGTCCGAAAGTTCCCCGACGGCAGTCCCAACGAAAACGACCATCAGTTCTGGTTCCCAGATCTCTGGTAACATCTCATTCTCCCGGTGATTCAATGAATATGAAATGCTGTACCTTGTGAGACCCTTTCTTGACAACAGCAAGAAACAAATGAGGTGTGTCTGGTCAGAACTCCATCCGCATATAACATAATGAATTCACATCGAAAGCGATACTTCGGTGCTGAGTTCATGACCGCATGGATCATAACGGAGTTTCTGCCCGGCTGGAGTTTTGAAAATGGTAACCGTGGGACTGGGAACAGAACGACCCAGCCGTCTGGCCGGGTCAGCGGGATGCACCCTGACAGAAAAAAGCCCCGGGATATCCGGGGCTTCTCAGGAAAGCTCGAAGATAGACGTTCAAAGAATTCCACTTTGCCTTTAGTTGGTACTCACTTCCGGCAGATACTCCATCATGTCCTCGACGATATGGTCGACGTATTGACCGAGGTCCTCCAGATAACGGTCGTACGCTCCCGCCCCGGCAATCTGATCATACGTCTCACGGAACATGCTGGGTTTTATATTCTCCAGTTCGGTCCATCCCTGCCGGAGCCGCGAGGCGACGACGTACTGAGGCTGACCTGAATAGAAGGAGGACCAGACGGTGACCTTCAGGCCCATCTTTTCCCAGACCTGCTTCCATGTCGGCAGGGTGTTCATGAAACGAACGCCTTTCCCCGGTTTCATGTAGAAGTGCCGGAGCAGCACTTTCTTGAAGGTCCCAGCCACAGAATCGGAGCTCAGCTCCTTCTGGTAGCGCGTATACAGCGTCGGGAGAGTCTTCTCTACCAGCGGGAGAACGGTGGTCTCGTAATCGCGCGTGTGTTCGTCGCTGATATCCTTGCGACCCTCCAGGGCCGTCCATGACGCAGGGCCCTCATTGACCTGATACGAGCCTTCGTCCGGGCCGGAAACAACTGAGAACACGCGCCATTTCCAATCCCCCTTGTGGTACTTTGCTGCGTGTGCTGCAAGCGCTTTCTTCAAGTCCGTATCCTTGCCGGTCTTCGGAAAGATCCGGTATGAGCTCAGGATGGCCTTGTCTTGGGCCTGAGAAAACGCCAGGAACACTGCGATACAGAGGGACAATAGGACAGCGATTCTCTTCATAGCGGACTCCGTTTGATGGTGGTAGGATGTGTATGTGAACAGCGCCCCCCCCGCTCTGCGGGTTCTCTGCGCGTCAGGAAGTTGGAACGCACTATCAGCGTTGACAATGACCGGCCGAGCTATGGGTGTTGAGGCCCGGGAATTCAGTGGAGCACCGGGGGTTCGGCACACGCCACCAGGGACTGCCCCTGCGCTCAGGGCTGGACATGTCGAATCTCCCCTGTAACCAGGTGGATGAAGACCCGGTTCCCGAAATGAGGGAGAATTGGCAATATTTTAAGCTGTGAAGCGGCAAAGGAGGTGGCACGGGCAATTTCCGGCCACCTGGACCTTTCATCAGGATGCCGGGAGTCTCGCGCCTGATATGTGTGGCAGGATCTATGAAGCAGGCAAACCAGCCCACAGTGTTGCGGAGAAAACGGCTCGACCCAGCCTCTCAGCCGGGTCGATGAACCAACGTAAATGTCATGCGGGCACTACTCATCAGATGTGCACCCAGCGGGACTCGAACCTGGAACCCACTGATTAAGAGTCCGACCATGACCGCTCAATGCGCGCAAAACTGGGCACTTCTTGGCAGTCGGGTTGCTATACACTCTAACAGATGAGCACGGAGTTGCACACTTTCATTAGACTCATTCGGGACTCTCGGCTCCCGTCTCCGAGTTCACTAGTCTGCGAGATGACTTGCCTGAAAAACCCTTCCTGCGACAACGACAAGTCGCCAACAGCGAATCCCTGGTTGGTTCGAATACAAGCCTATAGTGTTTCTCTCGCCCCGCATCAATCACAGGATTTCCGGTGCTCTTCTTCGTCCAGTCAGACAGGGTGAAGTCAAGCGAGCGACGCAATCTCGTCATCGATGATCACTGGCCCTCGTTGTTGCGCGTGTTAATTGCAGTTGCCCGTCACCTCAGCACGATGAGTGTTTTCGTTTCAGTGAATGTTCCTGCCAGCAAACGATAAAAATAGATTCCGCTAGCCAGTGTGCTCGCATCAAAAGCGATTGAATGACTTCCTGCATTCTGTTGTCCATGTATGAGAGTTTTCACCTCTCTGCCGAGTACATCATAAATCTTCAACGTGACAAAAACAATTCGGGGTACATGATAGCTGATCACCGTCGACGGATTGAATGGATTCGGATAATTTTGTGCGAGTGTGAACTCCTGCGCCCCGGATAGAGTCGGTACACTCAGCGGAGATAGTCCATCAATATTATCGCTCAAGATTCCTTCTGTTGTCGTTTCGCCGAGCAAGATGGTAATGCTGTCTTTAGCACAAGTCGTATGGATGTTCTTCAGGCCGGCACGATGGTCGACCTTTGGGGATAGCTCCCACGTATACCCGTTGTCGGTACTGACGACGACCGCACCGTCGTACGTCAGGGCATAGACTATTTGGTTTCGCTTTGGATCGGCGGACAAGCTCTTTATTTGAAGAGCGCCGATGATCTTTTGGAATGTCTCTCCTCCGTCGCCACTGATAAAGGAACTCGGGTCGCCGAAGGATTCATTGGAGTAGTAGAGGTAGTGCGAACTCCGCGGGTGGAGGAAAAAGTTCGCGACGCCGTCTGCAAGTTCTCTCCAGTGATTCCCTCCGTCCGTGGATTTGATCAGGACATCTCTGTTGGAGGATCCTCGTATCCAGATGAGCGCATAGACGGTTTCATGGTCAGCAGGATCAACGGCAATCTGGGTGATGAAGTTGACTGCGCCCATTCCAAGATCCACAGTTGTCCAGCTTTGCCCGCCGTCAGAACTTTTCACTAAGCCGCCGATGGAGAGTCCATTATTGCCCGGTTGACTTGTATTGCCGTATATCGTAAGGTCATCCGGACCAATGTCAAATTCTGAGAACAGGCACGTCTGGCATGTATAGGTTTGCCAGGAGATGCCTCCATTAGTACTAATCGACAGTCCACCTCCGTTCATGAAGACGTTGGTGTAAATGAGTTCATGGTTGACGCGCGACGCAACAACCTTGCCGGCTTCACTGGAGCGATCTTTGACAAGGATCTTCCATGCTAGACCGCCGTCCGTCGTCTTTTCAAGGCCGATGTTCCCGACACCGGCATATATGACCTTGTCACTGATAGGTAAACACGAACTTACATTCGATTGCGAGAGTCCTTGTGATATGTTCGTCCAGGTTTGACCTTCATCGCTCGTGCGCAGCACGCCGTATGGAGAGGACGCAGCGTAAAGATAATCTGGATGGTGGATGTCAACTGCCAGACAGGAAAGATATTGTGAGGGTGCGACGCTTCCCCAGAGACGCCAAGAATTGCCGCCCGTCTCGCTGATGTAGATATCGCATTGTTCAGGAGATTCTAATGCGATGAATATATAGAGCACACCGGAGCTTGCCGGAGAGATGAAGAGATTCCTCGAACCGCCATTTGGCAGTCCGCTTCCTATTGGTGTCCAGGAATCTCCAGCGTTCGTCGACTTGAGCCACTGATTTGAATTCGAGAACAGATAGACGATGTTCGAATCTCGAGGATCAAAGATGACGTTGTCATAATATACGGGGGTATCAAGATTGAGTTTCTCCCACGTTGCCCCGGTGTTGAAGGTTTTGAATACATTGCAGCCGTCGATAACGTCTCCACCAAAACTGATCATCTGGATTGCGAACATAATATGCGGGAAGGCCTTGTTGACCCATACCCTCGTGGGTCCCATCGTGGTGTCGATGCCCTCCACGGTTGTCCGCCAGTGTTCCCCTCCATCGGTTGACTGCGTTATTGTCTGTACATATGATCCGGCAAATCCCGAGCCATGGCTTACATACGCGAGCAAGTGGTTCGGGTTCAGTTCGTCCACAAAAGCAATTCTCCTTGTAGAGTCGGAATACTTCAGCGTCCAGGAATCACCGTAGTCTGTGCTCCTGTATATGCTCATTTCGCTTACCGCGAAGACCGCACCGGGAACCGACGCGGAGATCGCTAATCCGCATTCTCCATTCATTGGCCCGGTTGGAGGGGTGACACTCCGCCAGGCTTTTCCCCCGTCATCACTTCTGAACAAGGTTCCATCTCCGCTGGCGAACAGCCTCCCTGGTGACCATGGGTCGAATTTCAGGATAGTACTGTAGCCGGAACCAAATGGTCCGATGGACTGCCATTGCGCAAACAGCTCGTCCGCGTTAGTGAGCGCAAGAAAGAGCAATAGTTGAAATCGGAGAATCGTTTTCATATACCTACAGATCTCTTGTTCCCCGGGTGGGCCGGGCGAAAACTATCTCATCGCTGGGGACAATGTGGCTCTTCGCATGGAATCTGCGCGCACTTCCCTCTTGTCGACTCCAGAATTCTCTCCCACTTACCTTCTCATTGAACAGAACATCGCTCTCAACTCATGATCCATGGGCGCATTTTGCAGCGGATGGAATATTGCAGAGGGACAGCCTCGGATGAATGGAAAACAATACTGCACTTTCACGTCACTCTACGCAGTTCCCCGATGTTCAGTTAGCCAATAAAAGAAAGAAGCCCGAATCCAAAACAGATTCAGGCTTTTTCGTGCACCCACCAGGACTCGAACCTGGAACCCACTGATTAAGAGTCAGTTGCTCTACCAATTGAGCCATGGGTGCAGTCTATGACAGAATGTCAGCACTCGTGGAGTGAGACATCAGCATAATAATATAATCATGACAACTGATTTATGCAACCCCGGATGGGAAGACGATTGTCCAGAAGATGATTGTTCACGGCAATCGCCGCGCGCCACTTGGCAAAACGAGCACCCATGTGTAAGTATTCTTCCAGTCGGTCGCGCATCCCATCCAGGCCTCGGTTATCCTCTCGCCTGGCTGACCCGCCGGATCCTTTGCGCCTGTGTCAACCTTGATGCCGGGAAAGATTCCGGCATTGCTGATGACTTCAGTCGTTCCACTTCCAGTTTCTGATCTCGGGCATGTCTTGGCCGTGCTTGTCGATAAACTGCTTGTGCTCGATAAGCTTGTTCTGAACCATCCGCTTTAGCGTGGCGCCACTCGCGCCCAACTGCGGCAGGCGATTGACCACATCCTGCACCAGATGGAACCTGTCAAGATCGTTCAAAACCGTCATGTCGAAGGTCGTCGTGATGGTCCCCTCTTCCTTGTATCCCCTGACATGCATGTTTTCGTGGTTGGTACGGCGGTACGTCAACCGGTGCACCAGCCAGGGGTAGCCGTGGAAGGCGAAGACGATCGG
>Ga0182021_10003795_pt1 | contig 17742 bp, 16 predicted proteins | sample 612E3MmetaG_FD_120493 | JGI IMG/M metagenome (GOLD analysis project Ga0182021, IMG submission 120493) | Permafrost microbial communities from Stordalen Mire, Sweden - 612E3M metaG (Illumina Assembly) | ecosystem: Environmental > Terrestrial > Soil > Wetlands > Permafrost | place: Sweden... | reverse complement strand
GTGACTGGGATCATGTCGTCGTCGGCCACCGTCGAGAGGTCACAGCTGCCGTGCTGGATCTTCAGCTCCTCCGCGATCTCCAGGCCGGTCTTGAGTCCGATGGCCAGGTCGTTCGTCACATTGTTGCCACCGACCGGCAGGACCACGGTCTTGAACGGCGATCCTTCGACGAAGATTGCCAGGTCGATGGTCCCGGAGCCGATGTCGGCAACCGCCACGCCGAGGTCCTTCTCCGTCTCGGACAGCACGCACTCCGCCGAGGCGAGCGAGGCGGCCACCATCTCGTCGATCTTCACGTTGGCGGCCTGGACGCACTTGGCCAGGTTGCGGACCGGGGTCGCCCCGGCCGTCACGATGTGCGTCTGGATCTCCAGGCGGATGGCGCTCATCCCGAGCGGGTCCTTGACCCCCTCCTGGCCATCGACGATGAAGCCGCGCGGCAGGACGTGCAGCACCTCCCGGTTCGACGGAATCGTCACGGCCCGGGCCACTTCCAGGGCTCGGTTCACGTCTTCGCGGGCGACCTCGTGGGTATGGCCGCTGACCGCGACGGCACCGCGGGAGTTCTGGCTCTCGACGTTCTGGCCACCGACGGCCACGAAGGCGCGGTCGATCTGGTATCCGGAGAGCCGCTCGGCTTGCTGCACGGCTGAGGCGATCGACCGGACCGTCTGATCGATATTGACGACTACGGCCTTCTTGAGGCCGCTGGCCGGGACCGAGCCCTTGCCCACGATGGTCAGGCTGCCGTCGCGGGCCACCTCGCCGATGAGCGCGCAGACCTTGCTGGTGCCGACATCGATCCCGACGAGCACCGCCTCGTGTTCCACTGGCTTCGTCCTCGGTCAGGCCTGCAAGGGGGGCTTCATCGCCGGGAATCGGCCCGTTCCCGCGATGGCGAGGTCAAGGCTAACCGACCCGAGCTTGGAGGGGCAACCCGGACACGACAATGAGACCCCGCCCGAGCCGGCAGGTGGGCCTGCAACGCGGCGGCAAGCCGGCCCAAGCGGGCCAGCTGGTGCGCCTTCACCTGGGCAGGTAGGTGTTGACGTGGCTGTCGGACACGTCCGCGACGAGCCAGACCCAGGCCACGTGGGCATCGCCGTACTGGAGCAGCAGCGAGCGCAGGTCCCGGACCTGGCTCGGGATGACGTCCACCTTCCGGACCGTCGGGGCATAGAAACCGAACTCCGCCACCCAGCCCGCCGGAACCGAGCTCAGCGTGAAACCGTGGCGGTCGTCCAGGACCACGACCAGCCCGGAGACGCGGCTGCCGACATCGGCCGGGCTCAGCCCCGCCAGCCTGTAGCCCGCATCGAGGTTGACGGGGTCCACGATGCCGCCCAGTCCGAGCCCGGCGTCGGCGGCACGCCGATCGATGACGACCGGCAGGTTGAGCGCGAGCGGGCCCGCGGTGACGGCCGGGTTCCGCGTGGGGACGGGCAGCAGTGAAGGCAGCTGCGACGCATCGGCGGTCGCGCTCGAAGCGGCCGGCGCCGGAGGCGCGCTCGCGGACGACTTCGTCGCGGGCTTCGTTGGCGAGGGGCCTGGCGCGGTCGTCTTGGGCGTCGGCCGCGGCGTCGGCGAGTCAGTGGCAACGCCGGCCGGACTGGCCGCCGCGGCCGCGGACGCCGTCGAGCCTGGGCCGGGGGCGGTGGCACCCACGGACGCCCCGGAGGGCACCGCGCTGCCGAGCGGACCCGCCGAGCTTGGCAGCGGGTTGCCCGCGCCGTCGACCAGCCCGAACAGCAGGCCGGCCTCGTCCACGGCATAGCTATGCTCGCCGATCAGCCAGATCAGCCGTGGCTCACGCTCCACCAGCGTGACCTGGATCGTGGATGGGAGCACCACCCTGACGCTCGCCGATGCCACTGCGGGCAGCATTGCGAGCTGCTCGGCCGCGGCGTCGGTCCGAAGCGTGAACAGGTTGGGCGAGCTGTCGAGCCCGACGATCGACCGTACGACGTCCTCGCTGGTGAACCTGGCGCCCCGGATTTCGAGCCTGTTCGCGGCGAAGGACGGTGACGTGCCGAGACCGATCACGGCCAGTACGCATGCCGCCATGACCACGCCGGCGAGGACCTGCACCGCCCTGACCGGGGGGCCGTCGCGGCGCATGGGCCGCACCCGGACCTGGGGCAGGGAGCGGCGGGCCTGCGCGCCGCGGTTCATCCGGCTACCCCTTAGCGCGGCAGGTCGGACGTGGTCAGGCTGCGCCTGACCCGGCCGGCGTGGCGCTCACGTGCCAGTTCGACTATGTAGGCGCACACGGCGCCGAAGCCGCCGAGCGACGCTGCCGCGAGCTGCGGGAACAGGCTGATCGGCGTGAAACCTGGAATGGTGTTGATCTCCGAGAGGTAGACGTGCTGGCCCGACGCAAGGAAGTCGACGCGGGCGAAGCCCTCGCAGCCGATCGCGACGTAGGCGGCCCTGGCCACTTCGCGAATGCGCTCGCCGACGGCCGCGTCCACCTCCGGCTCGACCGTGGTCCGCGAGACGCCGTCCGTGTACTTGGCCACGTAGTCGTAGAACTCGCGCCCGGGGAAGACCTCGCCGGGCCCGAGGGCGAGCAGCCCAGTCAGGTCGTTGCCGATGACGGCAACCTCGAGCTCGCGGGGATGGTCGAGGTACCGCTCGACCACCGCGGCCGTGTCGAACTCGAAGGCAGTGGCCAGGGCCGCGGCGCGTTCTCCGGCCGCGTGGGCGATCGTCATCCCGACCGAGGAACCGAGTCGCGACGGCTTCACGATCAGGCGCGCCTCGCCGATCTTCGACGCGAAGGCCTCCAGGCCGGCAAGGCCGCGGGCGCGATCCCTCGCCCAGTCGGCAGCACGGACCTCGACCCACTCGACCACCGGCAGCCCGACCCCTTCGACGAGCCGCTTGAAGATCGCCTTGTCCATGCCCACGGCCGACGCGGCCACACCGGCCCCGGTGTAGGCGAGCCCGTAGGCCTCGAGCAGGGCCTGGACGGTCCCGTCCTCGCCAAAGGGGCCGTGCAGGGCGACGAAGACGACCGGCCGCTCTGCCCGCCCGGCCAGGATGGCGAGCGCCTCGGCCGGAGTCCACGGCCCGTCGGCGCCAACGGCGGCGGGGCTGTCGAAGATACCTGGGTGCGGGCGGCCCGAGGCTGCCGATGCCGGCAGCCGCCACCACGAACCGAAGAGATCGATGAAAAGGCGTTCAACGCCGAAACCGCCGGCCTCGAGCGCATCCGCAATGGCCCAGCCGGACACGACCGAGACGTCGTGTTCGGCGGAGGGGCCGCCGAAGAGAACCGTGACCGGCCGCGGAGCCGGATCAGCCTCGTGGGCCGGACCGCCGCCGGACGCCGAGGGCGGCACGCCCGACGCAGAGTCCCGACCGGTCATCCCCTCGCTCATGGTTCCTTCTCCTCCCAGCCGCGCCAGTCGCCGGCGTACTGGATCTCGAACTCGAGCTCCGCTCCGAGGCGCTCCAGGACCACGGTCCGCGCAAGCTCCGCCAGGCGACGGACGTCGGCCGCGGTCGCGCCACCCACGTTGACGATGAAGTTGGCGTGCTTCTCGCTGATCGCGGCCCCTCCCCGGCGCGTCCCCTTGAGGCCGCAGGCCTCGATCATCCGCCCGGCGCTGTCGCCGGCCGGGTTGCGGAACACGCTCCCCGCGCTGGGAAGCTCGAGGGGCTGGTGATCCCTCCGCCAGCGACGGATCTCCGTCAGCCGCTCGGCGATCGCGGCCGGCGCCGCCCGGTCCAGGGCGAAGGTGGCGTCGAGGACCACTTCGGCCGCCATCGCGTCGACCTCGAGGGAGCCGGCTCCGGCCCGGCCGGGTTGTCTGAGCCGGCTGCTCCGATACGACAGGGCAAGGCCCGAGGCCGGCACGGCGGTCTCCCGGCCTTCCGCATCGAGCAGCGTGGCCGACTCGAGAACCGCGGCAACGTCGGAGCCGTGGGCCCCGGCGTTGGCCCAGACCGCCCCGCCAACCGTCCCGGGGATCGCCACGCCGAACTCAAGCCCCGCCAGCCCGGCCCGCCCGGCCACGAGGGCCGCCCGCGCTATCGGCAGGCCGGCCTCGGCGATCAGCCGGGTTCCCTCGATCCGGCTCCCCTCGGCGCGGCAGAGGATGACGAGGCCGCGAACCCCCCGGTCCGACACGACCAGGTCGCTGCCTCGGCCGACGACCATGAACGGAAGGCCCTGGGCCCGGGCGAAACGAACCAGTGCCGACAGGGCACGGGCGTCGCGAGCCGCCACGAGCAGATCGGCGGGTCCGCCCACGCGCATCGTGGTGTGGCGTGACATCGGCTCGCCGAGCCGGACCCTCTCCCTGACCAGGTCCCGGATCTCGTGCGCGAGCGCCCGCGCCTCGTCCGGGTCGGGCAACCGGCCGGCTGCCGTGGCGGATCTCCCGGACGTCATCACGCCGCTCCCCGCGAGATCGCGTCAAGGTGCTCCGGGTCGGGCAGCGGCCGGTGCAGCGCCTCGGCCAGCACCAGCTCCGCCACCGCGGCCGCGGCTCCGGGCCGGGCCAGGGATCGAGCCGCTGCCGCCATCTCGGCGCGCTCGGCCGGCCTCTCGAGGATGGCCGCGGCGTCCAGCAGCGCCTCTGCGTCGAACGCGTCGTCCTCGACCAGCCGGGCCGCCCCGGCCCTGACCATCTCCTCCGCGTTGCGCCGCTGGTGGCCGGCCGCGTGGGGGTAGGGCACGACGACCATGGGCAGCCCGAACGCGGCAACCTCGGCCAGGGTCGAGGATCCGGCGCGCCCAACGACCAGGTCGGCGCCGGCGAGGGCCAGCGTCATCTCGTCGTCCATGAAGCGCTCCGGCCGGTACCTGCTCCGCAGCCCGGCCGGCAGCGCCGCCCGCCCGGCCACCGCCTCCTCATAGCCCGCCGCGCCGGTCACGTGGATGACGTGGACGCGCTCCGCCAGTCTCGGCAGTGCCGCCGCCACGGCCGAGTTGAAGCGGCGGACCGCCTGCGACCCGCCGAAGATGAGGATCAGGCCGTCGTCGTCGGCGATGCCGAGCGCCGCCCTCGCGTCCTGGCGATCGACCCCGCAGGGATCCCGGATGGGCGTGCCAGTGACGAAGCACGGCCCCGACCGCCGCAGGGCCCGGCACGTGTCGGCGAAGGTCACGGCAAGGCAGCCTGCCAGACGGGCGGTGACTCGCACGCTCCGGCCGGGCACCACGTTGCCGTCCCACATGACCACCGGGATCCGCAGGACGCGGGCCGCCAGCAGGACCGGCAGCGCCACGTAGCCGCCCGTGGTGAAGATGGCCGCGGGCCTTCGCCAGACCAGCCAGGCCATCGCCTGTGGGACCGAGAGCGAGAGCCGGATCGGGTCGAGGACGACGTGGATGTCGGGCTCGACCGATCGGAGCGACCGAAGCAGCAGTCGGTGGAACGGTATGCCGCGGCCGGGCACGACGTCGGCCTCGAGGCCACGGTGCCCGCCCATCCAGCTCAGCTCGGGCGCCTCGGAATCAGCCTGGAGCGCTCGGGCCACGGCGAAAGCCGGGTATATGTGTCCGCCCGTACCCCCGCCCACTATCAGCAGACGCACTCGTCCAACCTCGTTCCACGGTCTCGCGGGATATCGACAGGAGGATGCCAACCGCGGCCAGGCTGACCGTGAGGGACGATCCACCGGCCGAGACGAACGGAAGCGTGATCCCGGTGACGGGTACCACTGCCACCGCGACGCCGACGTTGATGAACGCCTGGAAGCATAGCCAGGCCGTGATCCCGGCGGCCACGAGACCGCCGAACGTGTCGGGGGCCCGGATGGCCGTACGTACGCCAGCGTAGGCGAGCAGCGCGAACAGCGCGATGACGACGGCCCCGCCGACGAGGCCCAGCTCCTGGGCAATGACCGAGAAGACGAAGTCGTTGACGTCGTACGGGACAAACACCTTGGCGTTACCGAGTCCGGTTCCAAAGAGCCCACCGGCGCTGATGGCCTCGAGCCCCTTCACGGTCTGGTAGCAGGTGTTCTGGGCATCGGCCCACGGGTCGAGGAAACACTGGATCCGCTGGAGGGGGTAGAGGCCGAGGTCCAGCATCGCGAACAGGCCGGCAGCTCCTCCGATCACGAGCGCGAGCAGCGCGTGCAGGAGCCTCGCGCCGGCGGCGAAGAACAGGGTGAAGGCGATGATGACGAGGATGGCGGTGGTGCCCAGGTCCGGCTGCCTGACCACCAGCACCAGGAACGGCAGCACGATGACCCCGAACGGGATCACTCCGTTGGCGAAGCTGCGAATCTGGGTTCCTCGCGCCGCCAGCCAGTGGGCCAGGTAGACGACCAGGGCCAGCTTGGCGATCTCCGCCGGCGCCACGTCCGGGAGGGGGCCGAGGTGGATCCAGCGGGCCGCGTTGTTGTGGACGACGCTGAGAGCCTTGAGCGGACCGACCGGCACCAGGACGATCACCAGCATGGCGATGGCGAGCAGCGCCAGCGGCAGGCTCACGACGCGCAGGTAGCGGTAGTCGAGGCGCATGAAGAAGATCATTGCGGCCAGGCCTACCAGGCCGGCCAGCACCTGCGGCGCCAGCAACTCGAAGGTGTTCTGACTCTGCGCGTACGAGGGGATCGCCGACGCCGCGTACACCATCAGCATCCCGATCGCCGACAGGGCCACGACTGCGACCAGGATCATGTATTCCGGCTCGTGGGCTTCGCGGCGCAGGACCCCGGGATCGGCCAGGATCGTGGCCTGGCGGTCGATGAGGCTGGGCCCCGAACGGCGGCGAACCCGCTCCAGCGGCGGAGCGGTCGGCCCCGATGCCAGGACAGGTCGCCCAGGCGGCAGCGTTCGATCGCCCAGGCCGCTCATGGCCGACCCTTCGCGAGCCCGCGAGTCGAGTCCGGGCCGCCCCGCGAGTGCCGCTCCCCGGCAAGCCGCGCCACGGCCGCCTTGAAGGCCGCTCCCCGGGCCGCGTAGTCGACGAACATGTCGAAGCTGGCGGCTGCCGGGCTCAACAGGACGGTGGCGCAGGCCGACGGATCGAGGTGTCGGGCGGCCGGCAGGAGATCTCGCGCGATCGCCTCCGCCCTGACCACGGCCTCCTCCAGACTGGCCGATCGTTCCACCAGGGCCAGTCCCGCGTCGCCGAAGAGGGCGGCGAGCGCGGGGGCCGACTCCCCGATCAGCACTGCAGCGTCCGCCCGGGCCGACGCGACGCGGGCCAGCCCCGACAGGTCTACCGCCTTGTCGCGGCCCCCCGCTATCAGCACGAGCGGGCGGGCGAAGGCCTCCAGCGCGGCGATGACCGCGTCCGGCTGTGTGCCCTGCGAGTCGTTGACGAAGCGGATCCCCTCGATCTCCGCCACCGGCTCGAGGCGGTGCTCGACGCCGCGAAACGCGGCAGCCGCGGATCGGATGGCGACCGGCGGCAGCCCGAACAGCAGGCCGGCCGCGATGGCGGCCATGGCGTTGGAGACGTTGTGGCGCCCCGGGATGGACAGCTCGGAGACGGGCATGATCTTGCGAGAGGCGGCCGCCGCTGCCGCGACGCCGCCCGCGGCCGGAATCGGCTCGACGCCCCCGGCCACGATCCAGTCATCTTCGAGCCCGAGCCCGACGGCGGGGGGCGGCCCCAGCCCGTACGTGACGGTCCGGGCAGCCGTGGCCGAGGCGTAGGTCGAGACGACTGGATCGTCCCGGTTGATCACCAGCGCCCCGAGCGGATCGACAAGCTCCGCCAGTCGCCGCTTGACGCGCCGATACGCGTCGAGGCTGGCGTGGCGATCGAGGTGGTCGGCGGTGACGTTGGTGTAGAGGGCGACCGTCGTGCCACGCGAGAGGGTCGGCAGCTGCAGCTCCGACAGCTCGACCACGACCCGATCGCCCGGGTCCATCGCGGTGACCCGTTCGACCAGCGGGAGCCCGATGTTGCCGCCCAGGATGGAGCGGTGCTCCGGGTCGGCGGCCAGGATGGCCGCGGCCAGGGACGACGTGGTGGTCTTGCCCTTCGTGCCGGTGACCCCGATGGTCGGGCAGGGGCACAGCCGAAGCACCAGGTCGGCCTCGCTGACTAGGGCCGGGGCTGCGACCGGGTTCGCCAGATGGGCCGCGACGAGCGTGCGCAGCGCCGCCCGGAGGCGTGGTTCGGTAGTCGGGAAGTCGGGGCTGATACTCGGCGAGGTCGCGACCAGGTCGGCCGCGGCCCAGGCGGACGTGGGATCGACGTCCGGCCCGAGTGCCAGCTGAACCGGCCGGCCCTCGAGCGCGGCGACGGCCGCGGCCAGCTCGGCGGCCGTCCTGCCGTCGTAGACGGTCACCCGGCAGCCGGCGTCGGAGAAGAAGCGGGCGAGGGCGATGCCGCTGCGCGCCAGCCCGAGCACGGTCACGGCTCGCCCGCGAAGCGCCCCGGCGCGGACGTCGGCGGCGATCAGGCCGTCTAGATCGATGGGCTGCCCGGCCACGGCTACTTCGGGATGGAGGAGACGAACAGGGTCACGCCGAGCAGGCCGGCGAGCGCCCCGACGATCCAGAAGCGCATCGTTATCTTCTCCTCGTTCCAGCCGCTCAGCTCGAAGTGGTGATGCAGTGGCGCCATCCGGAAGACGCGCTTCTTGCGCAGCTTGTAGCTGCCCACCTGGATGATGTCGGAGGCCGCCTCGAGCACGAAGATGATGCCGATGAGGGGCAGGATCAGGACCTGCCCGGTTATCAGCGCTACCACCGCCAGCATCGCGCCCAGCGACAGCGAGCCCGAGTCGCCCATGAAGACCTGGGCAGGGTGGACGTTGAACCACAGGAAGCCCAGGATCGAACCGATCACGATGGCGTTCAGCAGCGCCAGCTTGGGCAGCTCGGGCTGGTTGAGCAGGGCGATGATCATGAAGCTGACGAAGGCGAAGACGAGCGTGCCGCCGGCCAGCCCGTCGAGCCCGTCGGTCAGGTTGACGCCGTTGCTCGTGCCCACGATGGCGACCACCGCCACCAGGACGAAGAGCACGGCGCCGACCTCGACGTCTCGGCCCAGGAACGGCAGCGGGATCAAGGTCGTGTTCTCGACGTCGCCGACGAAGGGGACCCGGATGCCGTTGATGCCGAAGTGGTTCTGGACGTAGAGGGCCACGGCCGTCGCCACGACCAGTTGCCACAGGATCTTGTGGCGGCCGCGGATACCGATCCCCGTGCGAGCGTTCAGGTAATCGTCGGCGGCGCCGAGCGCCCCGACCAGGGCCAGCACGACCAGCGGCGAATAGGTAGAGACGTCGAGCGTGTTGAAGACAACTGCCAGCACCAGGATCACGGCCACGATGAGGATGCCGCCCATCGTCGGGGTCCCCTGCTTGTGAAGATGGCTCTGCGGTCCCTCTTCGCGGATCTGCTTGCCCAGGCCGAGCCAGCTCAGCAGCTGAAGGAACGACGGCATGAGGATCACGACGCTGGCGAACGCGAGCAGCAACCCCTGAATGATCTCGACGCCGTCGCCCTTCACCCGGCTCTCCCATCGGACGGCTGAACGCGAGCCGGCCCCGCGGCGCGCCTCACGGCGCCGTTGCGACCGGTCGGCGCCCATGCCCCGGCTCGCAGGCCCTCCACGATCCACTCCAGCCCCGCGCCCCGCGAGCCCTTGACCAGGACCGTGTCGCCCGGTCTGAGCCGCCGCTCCAGGGTTTCGAGCGCGGCCTCGCGGTCGGGCACCAGCACGACCTCGGGGCCGAGCCCTGCGGCGGCCTCCGCAATACCGGCTGCTGCCGGGCCGACCACGACCAGGAGTTCGACAGCGGCGGCGGCCTTGCCCACCTCGGCGTGGCCCCGATCGTGGGCGCTGCCCAGCTCGAGCATCTCGCCCAGGACAGCCACGTGGCGCCCGGGCAAGGTGCCGAGCAGCTCCAGGGCCGCCAGCATGGAGGCGGGCGAGGCGTTGTAGGAGTCGTCGACGACCGTCACGTCGCCGCTGCGGACCAGCTGGTCTCGGTGCTCGGCCTGCCAGCCTCGGGCCAGCCCCGCAGCTATCGTGTCCAGGTCCAGCCCGGCGGCCAGGCCGACCGCGGCGGCGGCAAGGCCGTTGTGGACGCCGTGGCGGCCGAGGGCGGGAGTCTCAATGGCCACGCTTCCGGCCGGCGTCGACAGCCGGAAGGACATCCCCTCCAGGCCGGCCGATCCGACGTCCTCCGCGCGCACCTGCGCCCCCTCGCCGAAGCCGTAGGTCAGGACGGCCGCGGCGGTTCGATGCCGCAGCCTGGCTACCCGTTCGTCGTCGGCGTTGAGGACGGCCGTGCCGTCGGGCGGGAGGGCCTCGACCAGCTCGCCCTTGGCCCGCTCCACGGCGTCGATGCTGCCGATGCGCGACAGGTGAACCTCCCGCACGGCCGTGACCACCCCGATGCGGGGCAGCGCTATTCGCGCCAGCTGGGCGATCTCGCCGCCCACGTACATGCCCATCTCGAGGACGGCTGCCTCGTGCCCCGAGCCGAGGCGCAGCACCGTCAGGGGCAGCCCGATCTCGTTGTTCTCATTGCCCTCGCTTCGCAGGGTCGAAAACCGCTCGGCCAGGACTGTGGCAACGGCCTCCTTCGTGGAGGTCTTGGCGATGCTGCCGGTCACCCCGACCACAAGTGGCGAGAAACGCCTGCGCCAGGCCGCGGCCAGGGATTGCAGCGCAACCAGCGTGTCGGGGACGGCAACCACGGCTAGGTCGCGGCCGGACATCCAGGTCGAGTCCGATCCCGGCCCCGCCGACCAGGCGTCGTCCCTGACCAGGACGGCGGCCGCGCCCGCGGCCACGGCCTCGCCCAGGAACCGATGGCCGTCCGTATGCTCGCCGGGAAGCGCCACGAAGAGACTGCCCGGCTGGACCAGCCGCGAGTCCACGAAGACCCCCAGGGCGAGTTGACCGGACCGCCGGACCAGGCGCCCGCCCGAGGCGGCAGCGATGTCGGCAGCGCTCCAGCCGGGCGAGCCGGCGCCGGACCGTGGTTCCGCGGGGCGCTTGTCGGTCACCCGCGCAGTGTCGCACAGGGCAGTTGGCACGTATCTGCCTCGGCTATCAGCCCAGCGAGCCCGCTTTTCGTCCGGCCGGGGGCGGCGGACCGTTGGGGTTGGCGGGAACGCGGAGGCTCACCACGGCATCGGTCGCCACCCTCCGGAAGAGCTCCGACGACTGGATCGGCATGTCGAGGACGCCCTGGGCGACGGTCGTGGGCACCCCTTGATAGATGACGACCCCCACGGCCAGGTCCGGCGAGTTGTTGCCGACCCAGCCGTAGAAGCTGTAGTTGTAGATGTCCGTCAGCCAGGCGCCTTTGCCACCGTCGAGCGTGGGGTCCCAGATCTGGGCCGTGCCGGTCTTTCCGCCGACGTAGTAGCCGGGAATCCAGGTCGCCTGGGCGTACGACGGAACTGTCGTAACCACGTGGGTCATGAGACTGGTCAGCGAGCTCGCCAGCGACGTGGCGATCACTGGAGGCCCGACGGGACTCGGCGAGGCCGCGCCCGGGCTCCCCTGGGCGACATGGGGCGTGATGGCGGAGCCGCCGTTCTCCATGATCGCGTAGGCCCGCATGATCTGGATGGGCGGAACCGCCACGCCCTGACCGAAGGAGGCGTTGGCGAGGTCGATCTGGCGCCAGGGCGCCGTCGCTGGATCCCGCACGATGCCGCTCGACTCCCCGGCCAGGTCTATGCCGGTCTTCTGGCCGATTCCGTAGCTCTTCCACGTGGAGTACAGGGCCGCCGAGGCCGTGTCCACGGTCTTGCCCAGCCTGAACGCTGCCTGGGTTGCGCCCACGTTGCGCGACCACGCGACGATGTCGGCGAAGGTCATGAGGCCCTTGGCCTTGCGATCCGCGTCGGCCACCTCCTGGCCGTCGGGCAGCTCCATCACGCCGTAGTCGTTGATCTTGGTGGTCAGCGCGGTGGTCCCCGTCTGGAGAGCCGCCGAGGCGGTGAGCATCTTGAACACGGACCCAGGCTCGTAGACGGAGCTGATCACCGGGTCCACGAACAAGCCCGGATCCTGGGTTGCGACCAGCGAGTACAGGTTGGCGTCGTAGGACGGATAGCTGGCCTCGGCCAGCAGGGCCCCGGTCTGCGGGTCCATGACCACGGCCGACACCGTCTTCGCCTTGTCCGCGATCCAGGCGGAGAAGGTCTCCTGCTCGAGCTTGAGCTGGAGACCGACGTCGATCGTGGTGCGAATGTCCTGGCCCGGCGTGCCGGCGTCCACGATGGTCCTGCCGGCCGGGCCGGGGGTGCCGGGGTCGACCTCCATGATCCCCGCCCTGCCCGCCAGGATGGAGTCGTACGCCTGCTCCAGCCCGTATTGCCCGTGCCCCGCGGCGTTGACGAAGCCAAGCAACTGGGCCGCGAGCGAGGTGTGGGGCGCTCCACCGGCCTGCGGGTAGACGCGCACGGGCGTGGACTCGAGCGTCATCGTGGGCAGCGCTCCCGTCTTCTGACCCTGCGCGATGTCCGACGCCACTGCCGCGTCCACGTTCGTGGCCACCACGACGTAGTAGCCGGTGCTGGTCATGGCCGTGCGCAGGGCAGCCTCGGCGTCTCCGCTCAGGCCGAGGTAGTCCACGAGGGCGTCCGCGTCGCGCTTGCGCTGCGTCTCGGTCATGGCGTGCAGGTCGCCCACGATCCGGTAACGCGACACCGTCTGGGCCAGCACTATGGTTCCCGTCCGGTCGTAGATGGTGCCTCTCTCGGCCGGCACGGAAGTCCGCATGGTCGAGGTCTCGGCGGATACCAGGCTCACCAGCTGCTCGTGCTGGTTGAGCTGCCAGTAGGCGAGCCGCGCCACCATGCCGCCGGAAATCAGTGCCAGCACGAAGAACAGCAGGAGGAGACGGCCCCGGGAGTCGGTTCTGCCCAGCATCGGGCGGCCCTCAGCGGGCAGGCAGGACCAGGGGGGCCGGCAGCTGGGTCAGCCCTTGCGCGATGGCCTCGCGGCGGATCGCCGACTCGCGATTCAGACGGCCGATGTCGGAGAGGTCCTGCTGGCGCCGGGCCTCGAGCTGCCCGTAGGCACTGGTCAGCTGGTCCATGTCGTAGCTCGAGGCAGAAACACGGACGGTCTGGATCAGCGAGAAGAAGCTGAGCATGAACGCGATCACGATCAGCCCCATCGAGACCGCGAAGACGCGGGGCCGCCCCCCGCCCCGAATCGCGGCGCGCGAGGACCGACGCGGGATCGCCGGCGCCAGGGGGCGGAGGAGGAGCACCTCCTGGCGTCGGCGAGGAAGGAACGTGGAACGCGGCCGTGCGCCCTCGTAGACGGCCATCAGTTGGAACCTCGCACGGCCGCCCAGGAGCTGACGGCCTGGGCCGAGAGCATCTCCCGGACCGGGCGCAGCGTCACGCCGGCGGCAGCGTGCGACGCCTCCAGCACTCCGAGGAGGCCGAGACGATGGGTCGGATGGCAGCCCGCGGCGTAGTCGCGCTCGTGAACCTCGTGCTGGCGCCGGCCGTAGCTGTGACGACGGCTGACCTGGTGGCGCTGGCCCATCTCTTCCTCCTCTCCCCCTCCCACTCAGACGTACGTGGCGGTACGCTCGGCCGCGCGCAGGCGCGCGCTGCGGGAGCGGGGATTGGCCCGGATCTCGTCGGCCGATGGCGGCAGCGACCTGCCCAGCGATCTCAGCGACGGCTTGCGATCGCAGACGCACACCGGCAGCTCCGGTGGGCAGACGCAGCCTCGCTGTGCGGTCGCGATGAACCTCTTGACGATGCGGTCCTCGAGCGAGTGGTAGCTGAGCACCGCGAGGCGGCCGCCGGGGGCGAGGAGCGCGATGGACGAGGCCAGCCCCGCTTCGAGCGCCCCCAGCTCGTCGTTGACGGCGATTCGGAGAGCTTGGAAGACGCGCGTGGCCGGGTGGCGGCGCCGTCCGGCCGAGGCGGGCACCGCCCGCACCACCAGCGCAGCCAGGCGTTCCGCGGTATCGACCGGGGATTCGCGGCGAGCTTCGACGATTACCCTGGCGATCCGGCCGGCGAAGGGCTCCTCCCCGTAGCGGCGGAAGAGGTCGGCCAGCTCCTTCTCGTCCATGGTGGCGAGCAGATCGGCAGCGGGACGGCCCCGGCTCGCGTCGAATCTCATGTCCAGCGCGCCGCCGGCCCGGAAGCCGAAGCCGCGGCCCACGTCCGCCAGCTGGTAGCTCGACAGGCCCAGGTCCATCAGCAGGCCGTCGACCTGTCCAAACCCGGCGGCGGGCGCCACATCGGCCAGATCCCGGAAGTCGGCCTGGCGCAGAACGGCGCGATCGCCGAAGCGGGCCAGCCGCGCAGCGCTCCTGGCGATGGCCGCCCCGTCGGCGTCGAGTCCGAGGAGGCGGCCATCAGGCGCGCTGGCTTCCAGGATCCGCTCGGCATGACCGGCTCCGCCGAGGGTGGCGTCGATCTGGAGGCTGCCGGGATGCGGTGCGAGGCTCCGTAGAACCTCGTCGGCCATGACCGGCAGGTGCCCTACCTCCTGTTCGGCGCCCCCCTTGGAGGAGCCGGGTTGGCGGCCGCCTCGATCCTGGGGACTTGGGAAGCACATGGGTCTCACCTAGATCCCGAGGCCGCTCAGGTTGGCGGCGAGCGCGTCGGGTGAGTCGACACCCTGCTGGAAGGCGCCCCAGCGTTCGGGCGCCCAGATTTCGACGTGGTCGAAAGCGCCGACCACGACGGCGTCCGCCCGCAGGTCGGCCCATTCGCGGATGGCGGCCGGCAGGACGATCCGGCCCTGGGCGTCGCGCTCAACCTCGAACGCACTCGAGAAGAGGAACAGCGAGAACGCCCTGGCCTTCTCATCGGCGAGCGGCAGGACGGAGACCTTGGCCGCGAGCCGCTCGAAGGCTCCCTTGGTGAAGACGGCCGCGCAGCCGTTGATCCACTTGGCGACGACGGCGCCTTCCTCAAGTTGCAGGCGGAACCGGGCCGGGATCGCCACCCGTCCCTTCGAGTCCACCGAGTGCCTGTACTCGCCGGTGAACATTGGCTGCCGTCAAATCCCACCGCGGTACGCCGCGGAAGCGGGCCGGCGGGTTGGTTCGTCGGGTCCGGTGGCCTGGTCCCCACCCTGGGGTCGAGTCTCGCGCGAAGCCTGGCCGCCGTTACCCACTTCTCACCACAACCCGCCACTTGGCGGGATGATACACCCACTTGTCGAGTGGTCAAGCACGATTTGGGGTTGCGGATCATCCTCCCCCGACGTCGCCCGCAGAGGGACGTGAACCAGGGCCCGCATGACCCGGGGAGCTGGCCGTCGAGGCCCCGACCCTGGGCCCCTTGCGCAAGAATCGAAACCGCCTGGCACGGGCAGGCCGGAGCAGGGAGCGGCGAGATGCGGATCCTGGCCATGGAACGGCGGTCGAAGGGATCGGCGACGAACGATTCACGCCCGAGCTTGCCGCGGCGGAGGCCCGGCGTTCCTGGGAGCTGCATCAGGCCGGCACGATCCGCGAGCTCTGGTTCAGGGCCGACCGGGCGGCCGCGGTCCTGGTTCTCGAGTGCGAGGACGCCGGGCCGCCGATGAGGTCCTGGCCGGGCTGCCCTTCGTGGCCGCCGGCCTGATCCAGTTCGAGGTGTTCCCGCTTCGGGCCTACCCGGGCTTTGCGCGGCTGTTCGCGTAGCCGGCTGCACCACGCGATCCAAGCAGGGCAGCTCCGTAGCGCTCGGGCCGGGGGGTGGAGCGGGCGACCGTCTCGGTGAAGCGACGGGTCAGGTCGTGACCTTGTGTCCGGGTCCGGGCCGGACCGCAGTCCGGGCCTTGCAGAGCGGCAGTCAGCGCGTGGGTGGTGGTATGAGCAGCTGCTGGCCGGGAGTGATGCTGGAGCCGTCTCCGAGCGAGGGGTTCAGGGCCCTGATGGCGGCGATATCAACGCCGAAGTACCCCGCGATGCCGTCGAGCGTGTCGTCGATTGGAGAGCCGTTCTGGGCCGCCCCGCGAACGACGTAGATGTAGCAGTTGGCCCCGTTCGGGCATGGCGTGACCAGGCTCATTCGCGAGGCAGTCGCGCCGGGCGGCCACGTGGCCGGGGCGACCGCGGTCGGGCCGGGTGTGGCCGGGCCGGGTGTGGCCGGGCCGGGAGTGGCCGGGCCGGGAGTGGCCGGGCCGGGAGTGACCGGGCCGGAGTGACCGGGCCGGGAGTGACCGGATGGCTTGCCACCGGGGAAGGGGTGCTCGGCTGGGTGGTGCTCGGCTGGGTGGTGCTCGGCGCCGGGGCCGTTGATGCGTGCGACGAGGGCGACGCGAGGACAACGATCGGCGAGGAGCTGCTCGAACCGCCAAACGGGAGCAGCCCGAGCACCGGCCCGGCGATCAGGATCCCGATCGCCACCACCGTCATCAGGAGTCCGAGCAGCTGGAGTCTGGCCGGCCCCGACCGTCGCTCCGCCGGGACCCGGGCCGAGACGACCTCGCTCGCCACGGCCTTCCCGCGCAGGAAGCGCGGGCAGCTCGCATGGACCCGCTGCAGGCAAACAAGCTCCTGCTGCCTCAGCGAGAGCGGCAGAGGACCGCCAAACGCGGCGCAGCGATGGTTCGCGACGGCGGTGCCCGACGGCTCGCCGAGGGTTCCATCCGGCGCCACGCTCCGCAGGAAGTCGCAGATCGGCTGCTCGGGTTCGGTCGGAGCGCCCTGCGTCGGCGCCGAGCCAATCAGGTCTCCGCCGCCCGCCGGGGCGACGGCCATCTCGTATGTCCGGGCGCCATCGCGGGCGCTGGCCATCGGGCGATCGTTCGGGGACCCGCCCTGGCCGACGCCATCTGGCCGCGCCGATCGCCCCGTGCCCGATCCGGCCAGGTCAGCGGCGGCCGATCCCGGTTCCAATCCCTCCGGGCCGTCCCAGGGTGGACCTGCCAATCCATCAACTCCTGCCGCGGATGGCGCTCGACGCGCGAACGCTGACGCGAACGGGCCGCGTCGACAATCCGGCGCTCGATCAACCGAGTCTAGTACCTTTCGGAGGGTGCCGTCCCCTCGGGTCCGATGGTAGCCTGCGGACCCTTGGAGGTTGTGCCGAGACCATGGCCCTGCCACAGAGAGCAATCGAGACCGCGCCGCTCGTGTCCGTGACCCCACCGGCACTGCGTCGCTGCACCTTCAGGCGTCTCAGCCGGATCGGGCTCGATGCCGATTCCGGCTACGAGGTCAGCTGCCTCTATCCCGACAGGCGCATGCCCTTGCCGCTCGGCGACTTCGAAACCAGCCTCCAGATCTGCGGCCCCTGCGCGGCCACTCACATCTTCCGCCCCGACGAGGACTGAGCCGACCGAGCGACGAGGGCCGGACCGGCCGAGCGACGAGGCGGTCGCTGCCCTCCGGACGTGACCTTTCGCCCCAATCGGATGCGGGCAGCGTTTGCGTGGACACGACCTCGACGGCGGCCCGGCGACGCGTAATCGGCCAGGCGGCGGTAAGGGCTGGGCTGGTGGCGAGCCGGCCTGTAAGCCGAGTTCTGTACCGCGGCCGAGGCCACGGCGACGACCATCCATCTCAGGCCGCCGGTTGCCCGGCGGCTCCAGCGGCCGACCCGAGGACTGGGCAAGCGCTACCTCTTCCGCCCGAACGCCCGGTTGCCCGTGCGTACGGACCGCGTCCTCCTATTTGGCCTTGCTCCGGGTAGAGTTTGCCGCGTTTCACCAACCGCGCTCGGGTTGCCCCGGGCCCGGCTACGTCTCTGTGGCACTTGTCCTCGCCTCGCGGCGGACGGGCGTTACCCGCTACCCTGCGCTGAGGAGCTCGGACTTTCCTCGGGCTCGACGCTCGCAGGTTCCGAGGAACCGACACCGTCGAGCACGCGATCGTCCGGCC
>Ga0182021_10003794_pt1 | contig 17745 bp, 10 predicted proteins | sample 612E3MmetaG_FD_120493 | JGI IMG/M metagenome (GOLD analysis project Ga0182021, IMG submission 120493) | Permafrost microbial communities from Stordalen Mire, Sweden - 612E3M metaG (Illumina Assembly) | ecosystem: Environmental > Terrestrial > Soil > Wetlands > Permafrost | place: Sweden... | reverse complement strand
CAGGGGAACATGGTCTGCGCGTCCGCAACCTGCCAGATCGGTTGCACGGGCCAGCAAAGCTGCCCGAACAGCGTTTGTTGTTGGGCGGGAAGCTGCACGCTTCAGCCTTCAACGCTCCACTGCAGTCACTAGTTAGCAACCAGGTGGCGGCACCCCGACGGGCAAGGATGGCCGTCGTTGACGCCGTCGTCACAATCCTCACTCGGCTGCACGATCCCGTCGCCGCAGTACGTACTCAGCTTGCAATCCGGGCCGCACTGGCCGTATGCGCCTGCGTTGACGCCGTCGTCACACTCTTCCCCGAGCACTACGATTCCATCGCCGCACTTGGGCGTGCATTCGCTGGAAGCCGGATTGAAGCCGCTGAGGGTCAGCCTGTAAGATGACCCGGCGGTCTGACGCTGGGCTTGGAATACCACGATTTCGTAGAGATTGCCGTCGGCGAGACCAAGGCTGGAAGCGGTGTCGGCAGCAAGCGTGCCCCAGCCCTCCACCGGCGCATGGACGCCGCCCAGATCAACCGCCAACTTCCGGTTGATGAAGATCCAGGCATCATCGCTTCCGAAGAAATCCAGGCGGTATGAATTACTCTGGTCATAGACAAACCAATAGCGGACTTCGCTCGTGAAACCGAAATTGTGCATCCGAGCATTCCCGCCGGCGTCCACGTCACGTGGCCCGGTCCCATCCGGGGCGTAGTAGGCCGGAATCACCGCCGAGTGACGTTCAGTCAGCGGCGTGAAGAGATCATCGTCGACCGGGAAGAAAAGAGGATTGCCTTCGACTTCTTTGATGAGAGTCGCGCTCCACTTCTGTCCGTTCTGGTAGCAATTGAGCATCTCGTAGCCCAAGTCCATGGCGGTGTCGCAGTCGGTCCGGCCTTGTGTGGAGGTGCAAGGCTGAGCATTGCCATCCGCATCCACAGTTTCACTGCCGACAAGGCCGCAAGAAAGGGCCGTAATAGTTGCCGGCCACAACTCCCCATTGGGCCCATAGTGATTGACGTAGTCACCTTGGCTATTGTTCCAAAGCGTCAACTTGGATGCAGTGGCGTGGTTGACCCCGGGCACGTCTCGATACCACTGTGAAAACGTGTCCGCACTTTCGATATTGAAGGCGCCATCAATCCCCTTGAACATGGGCTTTCCGTCGGCGTCGAGATAGTCGTTGACCATGCCCAAGGAAGTAGAGGGGGTGTCTTGGCCCAAGATCGAGGCCCCGAACTCCGGGGGGTTCTGATAGCGGAAGTCCCGATAGATGACCGGAACCATCATGCGGTCTCCCAGGGTCGGCTGGCTGCAGGACCAGCCCCGTTCGATCCTGCAGTCTTTCGAGCAGCCGTCGCCATCGACGTTGTTGCCGTCATCACACTCCTCGCCGAGCACGATGCCATCGCCGCACCTGGAGATGCATGAGTCGCCCTCGCAGTTGGGCTCGTTCTGGCAATCCGCCGAGCAGCCATCGAAGGGCATGGTGTTGCCGTCGTCGCAGCCCTCCGTGCCTTCGACCTTCCCGTCGCCGCAGGTGGTAGGGGTGCAAACGCTTGTGCTTGGGTCGTTGTGGTCGTTTGGGTGGCTGCCGATGCACTTGTAGCCAAACTCGATCTGGCAGGCGGGCGAGCAGCCGTCGTCTGGGACTCTGTTTCCATCATCACACTGCTCGGGCGGGACCTTGACTCCGTCGCCACAGCGGGCGACTTGATGACAGGGCTGTCCGGCAGGGACGCAGGAGTAGCCCGGCTCTACCGTGCGGCAGTCGGCGGAACAGCCATCGTTCGACACAGTGTTGTGGTCGTCGCAGGCCTCGTCTTCGGTGAGAATGCCATTACCACAGCCTCGCGGGCGCGCGCTCAGGTCGGCATCGGGCAAGGCTGATTGCCCGGTGCTCAGAAAAGAACCTCCGCCTCCGTTGCCGGCGGTGCCGCCATTTCCACCATTGCCGGACGGGTTCGAAACTTCGGCCGACGAACAGGCGAGGAGCAGCCACGGACTCAGAATTGCGATGAGCCGCGCAGGATGTTCGGGTCGCATGGTGATTCTCTGAGAGCGCCCATAATACCCGATAAAGCGTCACATGTCGTGAAAGCTCGCACTTAAGCGGTGGATTGTCGCCGCCGCGTCGCGATGGCAGAATTAAGTTGTGAATTCAGGTTGATAAGACGAAGTGCGGGACCGCAAACGCTGTGTGGCAAAAGGTCTATAGCGCAATGCGCTTGAGATCGTCTGCCAGCCTAAGGCGGCTTCGCGATGGCAGCGGACCACGCTCGAAAGAGATGGTGCTCCTGAACTTCGATCTCAAGACTCGATAGTGGAGATCAGCCGCCGACCACCTTGAGCATCACCACGCCGTGGGAGGGAACCGTGGCGGTGTACTGGGTGGCGGTAGGGCCCAGATCCGTGTGGGACCAGAGGTCGCGCACAGTGGCGGACGTAGAGGTCATTCCAAGGCTGGACCAAGTCACCGTGATGGCGGCACTAGCTGCCGTGCGATTGAACAAGACCACGGCATAGGTCTGGTCGCCAGAAAGCTTCTTCGACCACACTTCCAGCGTCGTGCTCGTGCTGATGGGTTTGCCCTGGATGCCCAGCGGATCCTGGTCCACGGCGATCACGTCAGCATTGGTCAGGACGTTCTTGGTCGTTGTACTCATGCTCCTGATATCGTTCCCGGCGATGAGCGGTGCAGCCATGATGGCCCACAGGCTGAAGTGCGACTGGTACTCGGTGTCCGTCATGCCGCCGTTGCCTACCTCAAGCATGTCGGGGTCGTTCCAGTGCCCTGGGCTGGCATACTGGGCTATCCCGGGTGAACCGTAGTTGGCATCGCTGTATCGAGGCGTCCAGCCACCATTTGCGTCGAGGTTCGCGACGAAGCTTGTCCAGGTGTCTTTGATATCAGTGGTAGCCCGCCAAAGCTGACCGATGGTCGTCTCCCAGGTATAGAACCACCAGGCGCAGATGCTGAACACGATGGGGCGTCCCGATGCTTTCAATGCGGTGGACATGTTCGTGTAGTCTGTCTGCATGTTCGAACCTGTGGCGGGGCTGCAGTTGTCATACTTCAGGTAGTCCACGCCCCACGACGCGTAGGTTTGCGCATCCTTGGTCTCGTAGCTGTACGAACCTGGTTTGCCGGCACAGGTCTTGGTGCCGCGGTCAGAATACAGACCCAGCTTCAGTCCTTTGCCGTGTACATAGTCAGCAAGGGCTTTCATGCCGTTCGGGAACTTGGTGCCGTCAGGCACGATGTTGCCACTCGAGTCGCGGCTGGATGCCTGCCACATGTCGTCGATGTTGATGTACTGGTAGCCGGCCGCCTGCATGCCAGTCGAGACCATTGCATCGGCGATGCCTCTGACCAGCGTGTCCGTGATGCTGCCACCGAATTTGTTCCAGCTATTCCAGCCCATGGGCGGCGTGGCTGCCAGGGCGCCGGTTGAGGTCGTGCCTCCAGAGGCCGTGGTGCCTCCGGTGGTTTTCGTACCTCCGGTTGCGGTGGTCCCGCCAAGCATTGTACCGCCGCTTGAGCTGCCGCTGCTCACGCTGCCGCCGGCAGCCGCGCCGCCGGTCGCCTTGCCGCCCGTGCTGCTGCCGCCGCCCGCGCTACTGCTCTTGGTGGCGGCCCCGCTGGCACTGCCGCCGTTCACGCCGCCACCGGTGGCGCTGCCGCCGGTCGCCTTGCCGCCAGTGTTGATGGCGCCGCCCGTGCTGTAACCGCCCGTTGCTTGGGTGGTGGCACCGGCAGCAACGCCGCCAGTCGCGGCACCGCCGGTGGCGCTTCCGCCGACCGTTTGAGCAATGCCTCCGCTGCCGCCAGTGTCAGTGCCTCCGGTTACGCCTCCGCCGATAGTTTGAGGAATGCCTCCGTTGCCGCCAGTCGCAACACCGCCGGTGGCGCTGCTTTCCGTTGTTTGTGGTGTGCCGGCGTTGCCGCCAGTCGCAGCGCCGCCCGTTGCGCTGCCTGCGCTCGCGTCACTGCCGTTTTTCAACGTCAGGTCGTTGCACCCGGCCACCCACACAACACCAGTCAAGCAGGTCAGCAGCGCCAGACGAAGGAGGGATTCGTGCCTAGAGCGCCGAACGGTTTGCCGGACCGAGTGAAATTGCGCAGTTGCGAGCGGCCCGAGGCGCGACGAGGGAGAATACTCGACGTGTTTGACCGAGGAGCAACGAAGGGACGCGACGCAAATCCGCGATTTCACGACGGGAGGCAAACCGTTCGGCGCTCTAGAGGCCTGGCGATGGTGGGGAATTCTGCCCTGGCGAAGTGTCATGTTTTGCCCGTCCTGTGTTGTTGCCTGCTGGCCACGATTCAGAGAAACCGCGCTGTTACCGGATCCTACCCGCTCGCGAGATCGACCGCAGAATTTCGTGTTCCTCGGTTGCAGGCCGGCAAGTTAAGCAGACTCTGGCGTGCCGTTCTGCCGCCATTCACTCAGGGCATCGAGCAGCCCACAGCTTCAACAAAACTCGCCGGAGTGCCGGAAGTTGAAGCGTTGCGGCTCGCCCGGGCTCGGGGCGCCTATCTCTGCCGCGGTCGGCCTTGCGGCCGGAGCAATTTCGCTCGGTCCGGCAGACCGTTCGGCGCTCTGATATGGGAACCCTGAAAGGGTTCGCTCCGTCCTTCGGCCCCCCGCGCCACCCCCACCCCGCTCGCTTCCCCCTTCGGGGACTTCGGGACCTGCACCTTCCCCACCCCGCCCGCTCGCTCCGCTCGCGCCCTCGCGCTCGGCCTCGCACGATGGTGCGCCGCCGGCGAGGGTGCGCGCGAAGCGCGCAGGGCGGGCAGGGTGGGCTTGTCCGTCCCGAAGGGCCGGCGGGCTGCCCGGGCGACTAGCCGCCGTCCAATTTGGCCTGAATCACGAATTGCGAAATGGGGAGATTGAGCGCTTGCACCCCCAAGGCCACCAACCTGGCCATCTCATAGGCTCCGTGTGCCTGGAAGTGCAATACATTGGGCTGGCCACCCGAGACCAAGACGATTGTCGTTTGGACTGCGGTAATGCCGACTTGCGTGTAGTAGGCAAGCGCCATGGTTTGCAGGTCGATGAGTGGGGTGTTGCTTGACGCCGCCACGGCCGCGTCAGCCGCACAATAGGCCACGTAGTCATTGTTGAAAACGCCGTTTTGATAATCCAAACGCGGTGTGGGCGTGATGATGACTGGTATGGCATTCTTGCCGCGGGCGCCATCGATGTACTGTTGCAGGTAGGTTCTGTACGTGGTGGCGGGGTTGGTATAGCGAGTCGTATCGCTGGTGTATCGATCGTTGATTCCCCATTCGGCAAATAGGTAGTCGCCGGGCTTTATCAGAGCCAAGATCGCATCCAAGTGTCCCTCGTCAATGAATGACTTCGAGCTTCTGCCGCCGATAGCATCGTCCACGACGACCACATCGCTGGTGAAGAAATTCTGAAGCTCCTGCCCCAACCCCTCTTGGTTGTTCGGGTTGGTGGCGTAGTACGAGACGGTTGAGTCCGACGCCAGGTAGATGGTGGGTTTCCCAGACGATACGGGGTAGGTACCCGTGGCTGGAGTGACTACGGCTCCGCCCGCGCTGCCAGTGGATGTCTTGCCGCCAGTCGCCCCACCGCCCGTGGTGACACCGCCGGTCTTGCTGCCACCGGCGACGCTGCCGCCGGCCTTGCTCCCGCCAGCGACGCTTCCGCCAGCGATACTGCCGCCAGCGACGCTTCCGCCGGCTATACTGCCGCCGGCTATACTGCCGCCGGCCTTGCTCCCGCCCGCGATACTGCCGCCGGCGACGCTTCCGCCGGCTATACTGCCGCCGACCTTGCTACCACCCGCGACGCTGCCAGCCTCTGGGCTACCACCGGTCTCGCTGCCGCCAGTCGTACCGCCTGTGGCGCTGCTGCCAGCCACGCTGCCACCTGGTGCTGTCGTCTGTCCGGCAGCACTGGTCATGGCGCCACCGGTGTCCGAGCCACCCTGAGCAACCGAGCCGGCTTGGGCGTGGCCACCAGATGCAGATGTGCCGGCGCTAGGCAGAGCCCCTCCTGAGGCGGGGGCACTCGTGGTCGTGCCGCCTGCGCTCACGCCGCCAGTGGACGTGACCTCGCCGCCGCTGCTGCCTCCGGAACCGGACGGGGAGTTGCTGGCGCTACAGGCGAGCAGTGAAAATGTGGTGAGAGCGAAAGCTCCGAGGAAGAGTCGGGTGAGACAAGGTTTCATCATTTTGAGACTCCAGTGCAATGCAACATCGTGGGTCTGAAAGCTGCTGGTGGCGACATTCTAGCGAGAAACAGCCTCCCGAAATGACCCGTTTTGGTCGGGCGCTCCCCCGTTACTAACTCTGGGGCAGTGACCTGGCGTAGGGCAGGCGGCTCAGAGAATCTAACAACGCGACGAATCTAACAACGCGACGGGCAATCAAGGGCCGCCCACCTGGCCCCTTGGCGCTTCTCGGCCAGCGGGAACCAATTCGTCGTCGCTGTCTCGCGCATGAGCACGCCGACGTGCGAGGCAATCGTGCTCTTGTCGCCATAGCCGATGAGGAGACCGGACGGCTCAAGAGGGTGAGCGGCCCGTCGGACAGAATCCATTCCACCCTGCTGACCCCGCGCGATAATGCCCACGCAATAATCCGGCCAGGGCCCGCACTTGACCCAGACCACGCTATCGGCGACGCTCACACGCCGATGACAGACACGCGTGTCTTGGGCAAAACTGGTGTTCACGTTCCGCCGGTGATTTTCGCAAACAATGCCTTCGGCTCAGGCTAGTGGAGCGACATGGTCGTCGACTCTCATCATCACTTCTGGCGCTACAGTCTGGCCGAGTACGGCTGGATAGACGACCACATGGCGGCCATACGGCGGGACTTTCTTCCCGCGCATCTGCAACAAGAGATGGGCGCCGCGGGTGTCGACGCGGTGGTGAGCGTGCAGGCGCGCCAGAGCGTCGAGGAGACGCGCTGGCTGCTCGATCTCGCCACGCAGAATCCCTTCATTGCGGGCGTGGTGGGCTGGGTGCCTTTGGCTTCTCCGACGGTGGCCGCCGATCTCGCGCAGTTCGTGGTCCATCCCAGGCTGGTTGCCATCCGTCACGTCTTGCAGGACGAGCCTGATCCGCGCTTCATGCTGCGCGAAGATTTTCAGGCGGGGATTCGAGCCCTGCGGGCCTACGACCTCGCCTACGACATTCTCATCTACCACCGACACCTGCCCCAGACCATCGAACTCGTGGACCGGCATCCTGCGCAGCCGTTCGTCGTCGATCACATGGCCAAGCCTGCGATCAAGCAGGGGACCATCGAGCCCTGGGCGCGCGGTATGCGCGAGTTGGCGCGACGGCCTCATGTCTGCTGCAAGCTGTCTGGCATGGTCACTGAGATCGGCCGTCCGCACTGGAGCCTCGCCGACCTTCGCCCCTACTTCGATGTGGTGCTAGAGGCGTTCGGGCCCGAGCGCGTGCTGTTCGGCAGCGACTGGCCGGTGTGCCTGGTCGCCTGCGGCTACGCGCGCTGGATGGAGATCGTGCAGGAGCTCATCGCGCCCTTGTCGTCTGGAGAGCGCGCTGCCATTCTCGGTGACAACGCCCGGCGTGTGTACCGGCTGAGAGACCCATGAAAGCGCTTTTCATCACAGCAGCAGGAAAGACCGAGATGCGCGAGATTGCGCGGCCCGAGCCTGGGGGCGGCGAGGTGCGCGTTCGCGTACGCTATCTGGGATACTGCGGCTCCGACCTCAACACATTCCGCGGGCTCAATCCCCTGGTGAACTACCCGCGCGTACCGGGCCATGAAGTAGCGGGCGTGATCGATGCGGTCGGGCCCGAAGTCTCACCGGCCTTCGCTCCGGGGACTTCGGTGCTGGTGGTTCCCTACACGAACTGCGGCACATGCTCCGCGTGCCGCAAAGGGCGCCCCAATGCCTGCCGCAACAATCAGACCCTCGGTGTGCAGCGCGACGGTGCCCTGGTGGAGCAGGTCGTGGTCCCCGCGGCCAAGCTGCTCACGTCGCGACGGCTGTCATTGCGAGACATGGTTCTGGTCGAGCCGCTGTCAGTGGGCTGGCATGCGGCCAGACGGGGGCGGGCCGCTGCGGGCGATACCGTGGTGGTGTTCGGTTGCGGGATGGTCGGTTTGGGCGCCATCGCATCGGCTGCCGCGGCCGGAGCGCGGGTGGTCGCGGTCGATGTCGACGACGGGAAGCTGGACATCGGGCGCGCCGCAGGTGCGGTTGTGACCATAAACTCGACGAGGGAAGACCTGCACCAACGCCTGCAGGCACTGACCGAGAACCATGGTCCCGATCTGCTCATCGAGGGCGTGGGGTTGCCCGCAACCTACCGCGCCTGCGTCGACGAAGCGTGCTTCGCGGGACGCGTGGTCTACGTCGGCTATGCCAAGGAGTCCGTCGAATACGCGACCAAGAATTTCGTGATGAAAGAAATCGACATCATGGGCTCGCGCAACGCGACTGCCGACGACTTTCGCGGCGTGATCGCCTACCTCGAGGCGGGACGATTCCCTGTCGACGCGGTCATCACCCACGTGGTTCCTCTGGCCGAAGCCGGCGCGGCGCTCGACATGTGGGCCAAGAATCCAAAGACTGTAACCAAGATCGTGGTCGACTTCGGAGGACAATAATCGTGCCCAAAATGTTCCGCGGCGAAAATGGACGGAGCCACCTGTTCACGTTCCTGCTGGTCTGCTCTCTCTTCCTGCTTTGGGGATTGTGCAATGGCATGATCGATGTGCTCAACAAGCACTTCCAGAATTCGTTGCACGTCTCCAAGGCACAGTCGGCCCTGGTGCAGTTCTCCAATTACATGGGCTACTTTCTCATGGCGATTCCGTCTGGAATGTTAGCCCGGCGCTTTGGCTACAAGGGCGGGATCATCATTGGCCTCGCGCTGATTGCCGTCGGCGCTTTCTGGTTCATTCCCGCTACCCAAATTGGCACCTTCGGCGCCTTTTTGGTCGGTCTTTTCATATTGGCTACCGGCCTGACCTGCCTCGAGACAGTCGCCAATCCCTATGCCACCGCGCTGGGCCCGCCGGAACTGGGCGCGGCCCGCATCAACCTGGCGCAGAGTTGCAACGGCATCGGCTGGATGCTCGGTCCTCTGGTGGGCGGCCATTTTGTGCTTTCCTCCACCGCCGAGGTCAATCGCAGCAATGCGACCCTGTATTTGCCCTACCTGGGCATTGGATTGCTGGTGACGGTGTTGCTGGTTGCTTTCTTGCTGTCCAAGGTGCCGGAGGTGACAGCGACTTCGGAGCAGAATGCGGACGGTGGTGCGGCCGACCCAGGACGATCGATCTGGACGCGGCCCCACTTCGTGCTGGCCGTGGCTGCGCAATTCCTCTACGTGGCCGCGCAAACCGGCGTGTTCAGCTTCTTCATTAACTATGTCGTATCCGACATGCCCAGGCTGAGCGAGGGAGCAGCCGGACTCTTGCCTCGCGAGTGGACCTATGCCAAGGCGGATGGCTTCCAGATCACCGAGCGTGCGGCGTCCCAGCTGCTTTCCTTCGGCGGCTTCGGGCTGTTCCTGCTCGGTCGCTTCACCGGCAGCCTGGCTTTGAGCTGGTTCAGGGCCGAAAAGACACTCGCTCTCTTCGCGGGCGTGAACGTGCTGGTCATGGTCCTGGTGATGGCGCCGCTCGGCTGGATTTCGGTCGGCGCGCTCTTCGCCAGCTTCTTCTTCATGTCGATCATGTTCCCCACCATCTTCGCGCTCGGCATCCAGGGGCTGGGCCCGCAGACCAAGAAAGCCTCTGCCTTCATCGTGATGGCCATCGTGGGCGGGGCCATCATGCCCATGCTCATGGGCTGGTTTGCCGACGTGGCCTCCATGCGCGTCGCATTCGTGGTGCCGCTGTTCTGTTTCGCCGGAATCGCTGCCTACGGTGGGCTGTGGAAGCGGCTGGCCGCAGCGTCCGCGCAGCGATAGGCCCGCACGGGCGCAAGAGTCGGAATTGGACTCGCGCAATGAAGAATTTGCCGAGGAAGGGGTTGTTATGAAATTGCACGCTTTGCTGGTGACCGCCGCGATGGCGTTTGAGGCAAGCTCTGCCGCCAGCGCCCAGACCCAGGCCCCGTACAAGATCCCTGCATTCACCGGCCGTTTCGCCGGCCAGTCATCGCCCCCCGACCAGCCGCTGGCACTGTGGTACCGGCGCCCGGCTGTCGAGTGGGAACAGGCCTTGCCGGTCGGCAACGGTCGATTGGGCGCCATGGTCTTTGGTGGCATTACCCAGGAACACCTCACTTTGAATGAAGACACGTTGTGGAGTGGGGGGCCCTACGACCCAACCAATCCCGAGGCGCTGCCGGCTCTGCCCCAGGTGCGCGCCTTGATCTTTGCCGGGAAATACCGCGAGGCGCACAAACTGGCCGAAGCCAAGATGATGGCTCGGCCTTTGTGGCAGGCAGCGTACCAACCCGTGGGAAGTCTGCTGCTGACGTTTCCCGAGGTCACCACCGTCGAAAACTACCGACGCGACCTTGACCTCGACACGGCCATCGCGCGAGTCAGCTACCAAGTCAATGGCGTCCATTTCGTGCGCGAGGTTTTCGCAAGCCCGGTCGATCAGGTGATTGTGGTGCGGCTGTCGGCGGACAAGCCGGGCCAGATCACATTTTCTGCGCGCCTGACCACGCCACAGACGGCGACGGTCGCGACCGCAGCGGACGGCACGCTGGTTCTCACCGGTAGCAATGGCAAGAGTCCGGCGGGCCCGGGCAAGCTGAAATTCGAGGCGCGAGTGCGCGTAGCTGCGGTCGGGGGAAAGACGACGGTCGGGAAAGACGAAATCACGGTCGTGGGGGCGGACTCGGCCAGCCTGCTGGTAGCCATGGCCACCAGCTACAAGAGCTTCAAGGATGTGTCGGGCGATCCCGAGGCGCAGAGCAAACGCCAGCTCGCGGCGGCCGCGGCGAAACCCTACGCCGATCTGCTTGCGGCCCACGTCGCCGAGCATCAGCGACTGTTCCGCCGCGTGACGCTGGACCTTGGAAGCAACAAGAGGGTGCAATTGCCGACCGATGAGCGACTGCTGGCCTTTGCCAAGGGCGGCGATTCGCAATTGGCCGCACTCTACTTTCAGTTTGGCCGCTATTTGCTGATTTCAAGCTCGCGCCCGGGCGGCCAGCCGGCCAACTTGCAGGGTCTTTGGAACTATCAGATGGAGCCGCCTTGGGGCAGCAAGTACACCATCAATATCAACACCGAGATGAACTACTGGCCGGCCGAGACCACCAATCTCAGTGAAACCGAGGAACCGCTGTTCCGCCTGATTGAAGAATTGTCCGAGACCGGCAGCCACACCGCCAAGGTCCACTACGCCGCGCACGGCTGGGTTGCCCATCACAACACCGATCTGTGGCGCGCGTCGGCGCCCATTGATGGTCCCACATGGGGCATGTGGCCAATGGGCGGCGCATGGTTGTCGCTGCACATGTGGCAACACTACCTCTTCAATCCCGACCGGGCGTTCCTGACCAATGTGTATCCGGTTATGCGCGGGGCCGCGCAGTTCTTCCTCGACACCCTCGTGCCAGAGCCCAAGCATGGCTATCTGGTGACCAATCCCTCGCTGTCGCCGGAAAACGAGCACCCCTACGGGGCCAGCGTGACCGCAGGACCGGCCATGGACGGGCAGATCCTGCGTGACCTGTTCGCGGCGTGCATCCAGTCGGCCGAGATTCTGGGGATCGATCCTGAGTTGCGCAGCCAACTGGCCGCGACCCGCGCGCGCTTGCCGCCCAATCAAATCGGGGCGCAGGGGCAATTGCAGGAGTGGCTGGAAGATTGGGACCAGGCCGCGCCCGAGATCCACCACCGACATGTCTCGCATCTTTGGGGTCTTTTCCCCAGCACGCAGATTTCTCTGCGCGACACGCCAGCCTTGGCTGCGGCCGCGCGACGCTCGCTGGAAATTCGCGGTGACGATGCCACTGGCTGGGGTCTGGCCTGGCGCCTCGCGCTTTGGGCGCGCCTGCACGATTCCGAGCATGCGTACAAGATTCTCACCGCGTTGCTGCAGCCCGAGCACACCTATCCCAATCTCTTCGATAGCTGCCCACCCTTCCAGATCGACGGCAATTTCGGCGGCACGGCGGCGATTGCCGAGCTGCTGCTGCAGAGTCGCAGCGGCGAGATCGAGCTGCTGCCCGCGCTGCCCGCCGCTTGGCCCACTGGAGCTGTGAAAGGCTTGCGCGCGCAAGGCGGATTTGAAGTCGACCTGCGCTGGAAAAGGAAGCGACTGGAGAGCGCCACCCTGCGCAGCAACCTGGGCGGAAAGGTCGTGGTCCGCTACGGCGATGGCCGGCAGACAATCGACCTAGTAGCAGGCAAGAGCAAGACGCTTGCGGCAAAGGATTTTGCCAAAGTGGGCCCTCGACGCTGAGTCGTCTGTGCTCGTGCGTTTGCAATCCATGTAGACATGGCAAACCCGTTCGATTCTCGTCTGCAAGAGCGAATTGACGACCAGCTCCGCCTGGCGCAGTTGGCACGGTCGCTGTTGCCCGATGCCAGGGTCCCGTGTTTCGCGCACATGCGACTGGCAATGGGGGACCGGGTGCGCGACGTGCTGCTAGGGCCGCACACGCGAACCGGGGGCCCGGTAGCCATCATCGACTGGCGAAGTGCGCCCCTGGCTGAGGTCTTCTTCTCCTGCGCCGAGGGCGACGACTACGAGATTGACGATGGGGAGCGCACCCTGACCGGGACGCTCATCGAGCGAAACCTGGTCGGCTTTGCTGCGGGCGAGCTGTGCGAGATCGAGTGCGTCGAGGGACGGCTGCGGCTGATCGATGGCGCGTGGCACCTGGAAACCGGGGCGACGCCTGGGCTGGTCCTCCGGGACGAAGCGGCGCGCCTGCACTCCAGTTCGCCCGCTGACGTGATTTTGGACGCTGCCCAGAGGCGCATCGTCGAACTGCCGGCGGGTAGGGCGGTCCTGCTGTTGGGCGAAGCCGGATTCGGCAAGACCACGGTGGCCCTGCATCGGCTGGCGCACCTGCGGGAGCGGAGCGGGTCCGATTTGCGTGCGGGGATCATTGTTCCCACCGAAGGCCTACGCCGTCTTTCGGCAGCGTTGCTCGAAAGAATGGGCGCTCGCGGCGTCGAGGTTTGGCTCTATGACCGCTGGGCTGCGGTCGAGGCCCGGCGTGCCTTTCGCAAGCTGCCCGAGCGCGAGAGCCAGGACGCCAGCTCCGGGGTCATTCGTATCAAGCGGGATCCGGCGTTGCGATCCGTGTTGGCCGACTTGGCGGCGCGACGGCCCGGACGGCGCACGCGGCGGCGGGATCTGCTGCACATCTTCGGGGATCGCGAGTTGATGGAGAGGCTGGCGGCAGCCTCGCAGCAGGGCCTTGGCGCGGGAATGGTGGCCGAAATCCTGGAGCACACGCACGTGCAGTTCAGCCACACCGCCGAGGAGGAATTCGCGCATGTGGATGCGGAACGGTTGGAGACTCTGGACGGTCGGCCCATGGATGACGGCACGCCCATGGAGGATGCGGGCACCCTGGATAGCGAAGATTACGCCGTGCTGTTCGAACTGGATCGGCTGCGGGCCGAGCGCGCGGGCGAGCAGGCGGCGCAGCCGCGTCCCTACCACTGCCTGGTGCTGGACGAGGCGCAGGAGTTTGCTCCGTTGGAGCTGGCGCTGATGGGTTGCGCGCTGGCGCCGGGTGGCAGCCTGATCGTCGCTGGCGATGCGGACCAGCAGGTGGATCCCACGGCCTGCTTTTCCGGCTGGGCCGGCAGCATGGCCGAGCTGGGCTGCGCCGCCTATGAGACCGAGGTGTTGGAAATCAGCTACCGCTGCCCGCCCGACGTGACCGAGTTGGCCCGGCGAATTCTTGACCGTGGAAATCTGCCCTGGCCACCCGGACCATCGACGGTGTGTGTGCAATTTCCCAGCGAATGCCACCAGGCCGATTGGCTGACCCGCGAGCTGAGCGTTTTGCAGACCAGCGATCCGCGCGCGTCGGCGGCTCTGATTTGCCGTACGCCCGAGTCTGCGCGGCGTCAGTTCCAGCACCTGCGGCGCGGTCTGGGCTTGCGGCTGGCACTGGACGGCGACTATCAATTCGTGGGCGGCATCAACGTCACCAGCGTGCAGGAGGCCAAGGGCCTGGAGTTTGACTACGTACTGATCCCCGACGCCTCGGCCGCGGTCTATCCCGCCACACTCGCCGGCCGCCGCGCCCTGTACGTGGCAGTCACGCGCGCCTCACACCAGCTGCTTCTGTCCAGCGTGGGTCCGTGGACGGAAATTCTGCAGAGCTGACAGATCCTTTCTAGTCGCTCAGGACGCGCGAGAGAACATCGAGCAAAGCCTCGCAGTCAAACGGCTTGGTCAGCGCACCCTTGAAGCCGTACTGCGAATATTCCTGCATCACCTCGTCGTCGCTATGTCCGCTCATCACCACCGCGCGAACCTCGGGATCGAGTGCACGCAGCGCGCGCACCGCCTCCCGTCCCCCCATGGCGCCTCGAACCGTCAGGTCCAGAATCGCCGCATCAAAGCAACGGCCGCCCTGCTTCGCCTGGGCGTACAGTTCCACGGCCGTCTCCCCATCCGCCGCCAATTCCGGCTGGTAGCCCATCTGCTTGAGCACCCTTCCGAGATTGGTGCGCACGACCTGTTCATCGTCCATGACCAGGATCCGGCCCTGCCGCTGCCCCGTCTCGGGCCGGACGGTGTCAGCCTGCGTGAGGAGTTGTCGGGACGCCGGAAGCAAGACATGAAAGGTTGTGCCGGCGGCCAGCGTCGATTCCACCGTGATGGCTCCTGCGTGTTTCTGCACGACGGAATGGCAGATGGTCAGGCCCAGCCCCATTCCTTTCTGCGTGCCCCGCAATTTGGTTGAGAAGTAGGGGTCGAAGATCTTGGGGAGCACGTCCGGCGCTATGCCACAACCTTGGTCGGCCACGCGTATTTCCACGTAGTCCCCCGGCGGGAGAGCGGGGCCACGGCCCGGGCTCAGCACCAGGTTTTCGGCTCGCAGAGAAACCAATCCGCCGCTGGGCATCGCTTCCCGCGCGTTGAGAACCAGGTTGCGTATTGCCTGCCCGATTTGACCGACATCCACCTCGACCCGCCACAGGTCCGCGGCCAAGGTAATTTCGCTGCGAACGTTGGAGCCACTCAAGGCCAACGGCACCGCCTCTCGCAGGACCGCGCCCAGATCGGTGGCCTGCCGAACCGAGGATCCACCGCGCGAGAAGGTTATCAGCTGTTGTGTGAGCACCTTGGCGGCCAACACGGCGTGCCTGGCTTCCAGCAGGGAGACGGCCACGTCCTGCGCAGAACTTTGACTGGATTGGGCCATCTCCAAATTCATGAGTAGGCCGGCGAGCAGATTGTTGAAATCGTGGGCAATGCCGCCCGCGAGAATCCCCGTGGATTCCAGTTTACCCAGGACCAGTCGGTCCTTTTCTGCCTGCTTGCGAACGGTGACGTCCAGATTGGTTCCGATCATCCGGACCACCTGGCCGGTGGCATTGCGGAAGACATGGCCCTTCGATTCAACCCAGCGTTCCTGGCGGTCGGGGTGCAGGACTCGGTATTCCCACTGCCCCTCCTCGCGATTCGAGCGCAGCCACTCACTGACGCAAGCGTCGAGCCGGGGGCGGTCCTCTGGAACCACCCGTTCCCTCCAGCCTTGGTAGTCGCCGGAAAAACTTCCTCGCTCCAGTCCAAAGATTTCTTCCGACTCGCCCGTCCAGAAGACCCGGTTGTCAAGCAGGTTCCAGTCGAAAACTCCCACGTGCCCCACCTGTTGCGCTAGAGCCGACCGTTCCTCGCTTTCTCGCAGCGCCGTCTCCGCCCGGTTGCGCTCAGTGACGTCGCGGATGATCCCGATGAGGTCGAATTCCACGAACGGCAGCAGGCGCACTTCGTAGAAACGCGTCTGCTCGGGCGGACCGTCCGAGTATTCGAATGCGATGGAGGACTGAGTCTCGCGCACCTGCTGAATGGCACACCAGAATCTACCCGCAGGCGAAGAGCCATCACTGGACGGTGACTTGCGCAGGCTGTGCAGCGCTGGTTGCTCCAGCACCGAGCTGCCCTGTGAGACGTCGCAGATGCGATCGTCGGCGCGAACGCGAAAAATCAAATCCGGGAGCGCCTGTAGAACGCCACGGAGTTCTGCGTTGGCCGCGTGCAGTTCCTCCGAACTCAACGCCAGGGCGCGTTCGACGATGAGCCGCCCGGTATCGAATACCTCGTAAGTGTCACTGACGGCCTGCAGGAAGGGACGCCATTCTTCGGGAGCGACCCTGTCGCGACCGAAACAGCGCCTCCACTGCCGACGCAGCAACGCGTGGAACTCTTCCATCCCGCCTAGTCCTCGGCAATGCTGGTGATGCTCATGGTCTCGTTGTGAAGTTCGGCCGCGCCGCCTGCTTCCGGTGGAGCGATTTCTCCGTAAGAATAGAAGCCGGTCAGAGCGGTTCCTTCGCCCAGGACATCGCGCACGGCCTCCACCTCTTCCTCGACCCTCTGGTTGAGGAAAAAGCGCCGTGCGGCGCAACTGACCAGCAGCGAAAGACTCGGCTGTCGACCGCTCATGCTGTCGAGGCTGGATTTCGCCGCCTTGAGCGTTCCGTCGATCAGATCCTCAATGTGCCCCATCATGAAGCGCGCGTGCGATCCCTCCGGCATGTCACCCGCAAAGATGATGCTTTGTTGAGTTTCATCTACACCGATGAGCGCGCGCATTACGCGTTTCCGATCCGGAGCGAGGCACAGCTCCAAGGGGAACATCAGCCCGGCCGCGGGCAGTCCGACCGCGTGTTCGCCCAGGTACTGCTTGTATAGCTCCAGCGCGGGGCGTCCGTCGATTTCGTAGAGCACGTTCTTGTGGGATTTCGTGATCAATCGCTCGGGGCCAAACGGGCGCCAACCTCCAGTCACGGACAAACCGAAGTGCAGCCGTTCGCCGTAGAAACCCAGCGCGATGGCCATCGATTGTTGCGGTTCACTATCATTCCAGACCAGCGTTGCCTGCGGCGCATGGCCGTCGGCGGCGAACCCACCGGAGACGGTCACGCCCGGTGGGACCGTGGCGGCGATGCCCCTCACCAGATCGCTGGCGTTGACCTGCAGGCCTTCGCAAAGAACGAACACATGGCGCAAGCCGCGTGGATCCAGTTGGCGGATCAAGTGTTCGCCTGCGACAAAACCGCTGTCCACCGTTTCAATGGGGGCTTGCGCCGTGGCTATGCGACTGTGGTCGAACGCGAGGGCGGTGAGCGCCAGGGTTCCGTTATCGACACACGACCCCTGAATTTCGCCAGCCGTACTGCAACCAAACAAGTGGGCATTGGGGAAGGCTTGGCCTATTCGCACCACGCACTCCTGGGTCCTCACCAGATGGGCGTGGCCAAAGAGAAAAACGACTTGGGCGGAGGCGGCCAGGGTCGTGGAACTCAGCGGAGGGTTCCAGCCACCGGCGACTGTCCACTGACATTGCTCGACTCTCATGTTCATGGGAATTGCCTCACCAGAATGGGGGAATACGCGCACTCACGGTTTCACGCCCAACGACGCTGACATGACGAGCCGCACGCTTTCGTGAGCGTTCACTACTATACGATTTCTTCCGGGCCCAGAAAAGCGGCTTGTGAGTCGCGCCGGATCCTTGCGTGAGCGCAGAAAGTACGCATCATGGAGACCCATGCTAGTCGGCGAATGGATGAGCCGCGATGTCGTCTCGGTGGGGGTCAACGACAAGATCTCCCGCGTGGCCGCTCTCAT
>Ga0182021_10003793_pt1 | contig 17745 bp, 15 predicted proteins | sample 612E3MmetaG_FD_120493 | JGI IMG/M metagenome (GOLD analysis project Ga0182021, IMG submission 120493) | Permafrost microbial communities from Stordalen Mire, Sweden - 612E3M metaG (Illumina Assembly) | ecosystem: Environmental > Terrestrial > Soil > Wetlands > Permafrost | place: Sweden... | reverse complement strand
TTGATGCCTTTGAAGACGAGGCCACATTGAATGCTTTCAAGCAAACAGGGAGGAAAAAGATGGTGATTTCTGGGCTTTGGACAAGCATGTGCTTTGCATACACTGCTATTCACGCCATAAGGGAAGGGTATGAAGTTCATGGGTTAATTGATGCCGCAGGAGACTCGACTTTGGAAGCACATAGATATGGGATTAAAAGAATGTTGCAGGTTGGTGTCGTACCGACTACGCTTGAATGTTTGGTTTCCGAGTGGATGCATGATTGGAACAATCCCAAAGCGGCCGAATTAGTAAAAGAAGTATATTCGCAGTATGGTGCAATGATAGGTTGGCACTAAGGTCGTTTAACCTTAACATTTTAATGACCGTGTAAGTTGTTCTTGCTTGGTGGGCGATGACGACTCTGGCCCCATAGACTATCATGGATGATGAGGATCTTGAGTGTGAGACGGTAAAAATGATAACTTTCAGGTTTACGCCTGAACAGTTGAAGTTACATTGTCGAAGAGCCCACTACTTTCTTTATTATGTAATAGAACCTAAGTTCTGTGTAAAGTTGATAACAAAACAATATAACACTAAGTTTTTTTAGCTTTTATGTTTGGATCCAAAAAAAATATCAATAGGCATCCTCAAATAATCATGAGACATTAGTAAATAAAAGGTTGAGAATATCTTGAGAAATAAAGGAAACAAATTCTACCAAAACACTCACGGAATCATTTTCCGAGTGAAAACAAACACTAAACTCCGAAAGAAAATGGCGTTAATGAAAAAATTACGAAAGGCTAAAGTCCCCTCGACCCCTACTAACCCTGTTTAAATCAATCGGGTTTTTTCAGGAATATCAATGAGTTCTGATAAGAGATAAAACGGGCTTTACACAAGCATATAGCTGTAGCATTCTAAGTCGGCATAAACTAAGAAATATACCCTTGAGAACGTGTCGTGCATTTGATTTTCAAATGCAAGTTTAAAGCCCATCTAACTTTCTTATACAAAATACTATTTAGCAGCGGATTCTGCAATCGCCTCTAAACTTGAAATATTTTCCATTAGCTCGTCTGGAATTTTGTGGCGTTCCCTTAGATATAACGGCGAATTGAATGATACCCATACTTTACCGTTTGGATCTTCAGAAACAAGGATTTTTAGCGGAAAATCGATTGCAAGTGTTGGCGCGGCAATCATCAAGGGCGTCTCAGCTTTCGGATTACCAAAGATGAGCAATTATGCAGGATTCATTTTTAACCCTACACGACCAGCATCTGCACTAAAATCTATGTTCGCGAAGATTGTGAGTCCTCGTGACAAGACAGTGGACTTTAGCCGTTCGAATGTATCTCCAAAAGAATGTTCACTTTGCATCCGCACGATTCCATTCATATTAATTGACAATCGTGAGTCCCGTTAAATGATTATGTTGTGAATTAATTATTGCTTTCGCTGAAGATGTTTGCGTGAGTTATCCTACTGTTAAGTCTGTCTTGGGTTGTTTTGCTTTAATTCCGTCCCATAAGACCATTTTTTTAGCGACTCAACCATTTGCTTCGCATTGATTGCAAGCAGCGAAACAAGCATTATAACAGGTATCCAAGCGGGAGTGTAAAGTGGAGTTGTAGTACCTGAACCTAAAATCATATTCACAAAACCCTGAGCGGCTCCGGGATAAAACACCACAAAATTAGTCAGTGTCAACGCTATCACCATAGGAAGTAAAGCTGCTTTTAACTTGTCTTTATTGTAGAAAATAAACAGCGGCAAAGCCAAAACAGCAAATCTTGGATCAAAAGCCCCTAGCGCAAAAACTACACCCGAAAGGGTTGGTTTACCCTTAAAGCCCAGATAAAATGATACGAGCAAAAGAAATGAGAGCAGTACTTTTGCTTGGCCTTCTGCCCAACTCATGAAGTAACTAACGGATAACCCCCTACCGGGCATTGGGTAAGGCAGCAGCAAGAAAAGAATTAAAATCACAAAAGCGGCAACTGGGTTTTTCTTTTCTAATAGCCTGTAAAGTAGCAATGCCATCAACGGAAGCAGGGCAAATTGGATTGCATCGAAAACCCAGAATGCTTGGTAATAACTCAGGTTGATGAGTGGCGAAATTAAAACGAGGAAAGAAGGCAGATACTTGTAGGGCGTTAGGGATGGATAAATTGTAGGTTCGCCGTCAGGCAAGGGTCCTGGAGTGAATATTTGGGAAGGGTTATGAAACATTCGCCAAGCCGCTATGTAGTAGACTGAAAAATCCCGCGGCAAGTCTGTTCCTCCTAAGTTGAGGGGATGATTCATGGTTGGATAAGCAACGGAGAGCGTATAGAAGTTTAAGCCGATAATGATAATAATAGCTAAAGCAAACAGCGTTTTTTTCGATTTTAGTTGATTTAACATGCCCAGCTGATTAGCACTCTCGATCGTCACTTATCGTTTTGCTTAATTATAAGCTATTTTGATCGAACCAAGTGTTTGCTATTTTAATTTCTCAGTTCGCCCCTACGGTGAAATCACTGGAAACTTGCTTCAAAAAATGGATTGAACGGATTTCTGTTTAAAAATGTGCTTCCCGCAAAGTACTAAAAAAAGTTAATTTATTTTAAATCAAATCATGCTTGTGTTGGTCTGCCAACCAATGCAGAGAAAACAAAAGAATTAAGGAAAATAGCTAAGTCTTCGGTAAAATCAAGCAGATAATTTATTTTTCGCCAGGTGGCTTTTCCCATAACTGAAGTTTCTGCTTCTTAAGTTCGGTGCGTTTTTTCTGCAAGTAATTGTACATTGTATGGTGCTCGCAACCATCGATTATCATTTGCGCAGCATTTCGTGCGGCATCGGACTCTTCAAAACTGCCAATTATGCCAACTGTATGACCGTAAACTACTACATCGGCCTCAGTTAACTCCTCGATCAGCTTTCTTGTTTTGCCCTCGGCACCTATTATTCTGCCTTTTATGCGTTTAATGTCTGATTCTGAGCGCCCAAAAATAATGCGTAAATCTATCAAATCGAAAATGTCATCTTCGTTGCGTATTAGTCGGAAAGCTGTTTCTGGTGGAAAGCCTCTGCCAATTGCTGTTACAACGTCTTTGGCTTTTAAAAGTAAAGAGGGGTCTTTTGCTTTTTCACAAAGTACAAGGGTTACGCTTCCTTCGGTGTTAATTTCAAGTTTAACTTCAAGTTTCTCTTCGATAAACTTCTTGATTTTACCTTCAGGACCAATCAATATTCCGACGCGTTCTTTTGGAATTTTAACAAACATGTCAGGACGGGACATTATTTACCAACAACCATTTTATGAAACTCTTCAACTGGAATAACTTTAACATTTAACCTATTAAAGAACCTATTCACGTTCTCCAAATCTCTGCGCAACATAAAATCTGCCATAGGATGCTGAATTGAAACCGACTGGGATACATCAAAAACAACGGGTCTGCCTTTCCACATCATAATGTTGTATTCGCTCAGATCTCCATGCACAATTTTGGCTTTTTGGTAGAGACGTTTGACATAAGTAACGAGGATTTTGTAGACTTTTTCCGGGTTAGCTGGTGCCTGCTCCTTCAGTGATGGTGCACTAACCCCTTCTTTCCCAATAAACTCCATAACCACAACATTGCTTTTAACAGCTATGGGCTTTGGCACTCGTACCTTTGCATCTGTTGCTTCCTGTAAATTCCGAAATTCCTTTTGTGCCCAAACAGTCATTAGCGACCGAGTATCATGTTTGACATCCTTGAAGCGTGGGTCGCCTTCAATGTATTTGTGCATGCCTCTTTTAAATTCAGCTGAGGAAGTTAAGTAAATTTTTACTGCTAAATCTACGCCTTCTTTGGTTGTGCCCCAGTAAACGCGTGCTTCTTTGCCGGAACTGACAACGCCGTTGAGCTCATAGAATACACCGCTGTTGAGCATGTCAAAGACAACCAGGCGGGTGGTTTGGTCAAAAACTTCTTCGACAGTGGCGCGTTCCTTGGACTTGTCGTGGGTTAGCATTTTGTCTCTTCGTTCGATTCTTCTTTCGGTATGAGATATGCGTTCTTGAGCTTTTCTAGACATATTAACCAACCATGTTAACCGCTGCTGGGTATTTAAAAACAATCAAACAAGAAAAACCGCAGTGACATATGTCAATAAATGAGAGCGTTAAAAAAGAAAATTAAAGGGTTAAAATGCCCTTGCGTCGTAGTGTATCAGCTTGTCCGTGGGTGTAGCGCCAAACAACGTCTCCGCGTTTGTCAGTTTGGAATTCCCAAGGGGAAACAATCACGATGTCGCCTTCACGAATCCAAACACGTCTTTTCATTTTTCCTCTGATACGGCATAATCGTTCAGCGCCATCCTGGCATTTAACTAAGATGCGGTCAAATCCCAGAAGTTTAATAACTACACCTAAGACTTCGCCTTGAGCAGGATAAACTAATTCGCCGATTGCACCTTCGCTTAATACTTTTTTCTTTCCCAAACGCTAAACCTCGTTTGACTTGAAAAATTAATGTTTAGCTTGCTTAAAAGCATGTTCTTAAAATAAGCAAAGAGGTTTTGTTTAATACTCACTAAAAATAGAACAATGAGGGCGGAACAATGAGACGATTTCTTCACTGATACTTTCCGCTCCAATTAAGCTTTGCCAAGCGTTCTGGTTATAGCAGTATAACCGTATTCTGCGTTTTGGATAAATCCTTAACTTCGTGAAGTATAGTCGGATAATACGTCAAATACGTCGACGCGTATTACACTCCTCAGTTGATTTTTAAGTTGTTGGGAACATTTTTTTGAAAACTGTTAGATGTATTCACTAGTTTGGAAAGGCAAATGTTGGAAATTATGCTTACTCGTTTGGTGCTTTTTAACTAAGATTTTGAGAAACATTATTCGCTATGGTTATAATCGTTAAATTAGTTAGCGAAGCTGAATTCACTAATTTAGCAAACTAACTTCGTACGTGAATTACTTAAATAGCGTGTGTAAGTAGGCTTTTTGGTGAATTCGACTTTTCAAAAACCAATAAAACCTTCATGGGTTTGTATGAAATCAAGAAACTCTGGGGAGAGCTTACGTAAAGTGATTGTAGAAGAAAATGTGAATCTCGTTAGGTCTAAGTCTTTTCTTAAAAGAGTCGGCACGAAAACAATTCTTGACGACTGGAAAGATTACCGATGGCAACTTAAAAACTCTATAAGAACTATCGAAGCTTTTGAAAAGGCCACAGAAATTAGATTCTCTGATGAAGAATATGGGAAGCTTGAAAAAACAATTCAGAAATTCCCCCTCAGTATTACTCCTTATTATGCGTCTTTAATAGAAAAAGAGAATTATCGTAATGATCCTATCTTTAAGCAAGCGTTTCCTGACCCGGCTGAATTAATAATTTCGAAATGTGACATGAAAGATCCACTGCATGAAGACAAAGACAGCCCAACAAAAGGTATTACTCACCGATACCCAGATCGAGTTCTCTTTCTGGTGAGCAACTGTTGTGCAATGTATTGTAGACATTGTACAAGAAAAAGAAAGGTAGGTGACCCAGACTATATTCCTTCAAGAGAGCAAATATTGGCGGGGATTCGTTACATAAGAAAAAATCCGCAGATACGTGATGTCTTGCTTTCTGGCGGAGATCCCTTCATGTTACCTGATGAATATCTAGATTGGATTCTTACAGAATTAAATAGAATTAAACATGTCGAGGTCGTACGAATTGGGTCAAGAATACCTGTTGTTCTCCCATTCAGGATAACCAAAGAGCTTACTAAAATGCTAAAAAAGCATCATCCACTTTGGCTAAATACACAGTTTAATCATCCAAGAGAATTAACTTCAGATTCGCAAGAAGCTCTAAAAAGGTTAGCCGATGCAGGAATACCGCTGGGAAATCAATCGGTCTTGTTGGCGGGTGTAAGCGATTGCCCACAAATTATGAAGAAACTAAATCAAAAACTCGTTAAGAACAGGGTCCGCCCTTATTACCTATTTCAATGTGACCTCTCTGAAGGGCTTTCTCATTTTCGAACTTCGATTGGAAAAGGAGTTGAAATTATGGAAAGCCTTGTAGGGCATACAAGCGGTTTCGCAGTGCCGAGATACGTGGTAGATGCGCCTGGTGGGGGAGGAAAAATTCCTGTTATGCCGAATTACATTATCTCTTGGTCAACAAATAAAGTGATTCTGCGAAACTATGAGGGCGTCATCACCACATATAGCGAACCTGAGAATTACAAAGCCACTTCCTGCAACAATAGCTGTGACAAATGTACTCCGAAATCAGATTTCAAAGATAATGATCACCCAACAGGAGTTGAAAAATTGTTAACTGAGGACGACAGAACAATCTCACTAGTGCCAGATGGAAACCTCCGACTCAAAAGAAGGGAAAAAACAAGTAATAAGTGATGCGAATGACTGAAATCAAAGAAAATCTTAAGTTTAAGATTCGAAACTTAGAACTACAAGACATAAAAGAAGTTTACAAGTTACTTACTGCAAACAGACCCTACGTAGGATTAAATTCCCGCTACACATATTTTCTTTTAGCTAAAGACTTCTCAGATAACTGCGTTGTCGCTGAACACGAAGGCAAAATTGTAGCGTTTTCTTCAGGTTACATATCACCCAGTAAGAAAGACACTTTTTTCAGTTGGGAATCAGTTGTTCATGAGGATTTTAGAGGAAATAATCTGCAAAAACTAATGTTACTCAATCAAATTGCCGGTAAACGGGTTAAGTATTTTGAGGGAACAGTTAACCCTTCAAATGAAGCTTCGAAAAGAAGTTTTCGAGGGTTAGCGGAGTTACTAAAAACGAAATGTGAAGAATCCATGCTTTTTAACGGGGATGATTTTGAAAATGACGGGCATGAACCAGAGATTTTGTTTAGAGTCGGCCCTTTTTCAACCGAGCAAGTTAATAACACTATGCTATTTTCTGAAATGTATAATGAGCCCCTCGAAAAATCGATGTTCATACAGTTGGATAATAATGCTATCAATTCAGAATATAAGGGATCAAATCAAACATATAACATAACATCGAAACTGAAGATGAGTCATGCTTCGGGCAATATGGAACTGACTTGTTAAATTCTTAACCCTTATTGGGTAAGAACCAATAAATTTGAATTATTAGAAAAGAACAAAACATTTGCGCACGGCACCGGGTGCTGTTCTTCTGAGGCTTTGAAAGAAGAAGTAGGACAACCGCAGAGAGCACCGTGTCCTCCTTCTTCTAACTTGTGAAAAAAGATGCGTGCACCCAGCAAGCTTCTTCTTCTTTCATTGGTTCGTAGTTCTTGGTGAGCTTACGAGAGTTGAAGATGTGCTTAAGTTTTGTCGGCTGCATTGCTTTAGACATTGAGAGGATTTAAAGAAATGACTTTTTTAGTCTTTTGTAGGATTATGTAAGTTTAAATTTCTCAACGCTTGAATATGATAAATGGTGTATTTGTCAAGTGTCCTACGTCTTCAACATACCATACCGAAACAACACTAAACTCAAACAAATAATGGAGCGAATTAAGGAAGACAAGAAACTGCAAACCTACTGGAAATGCTCCAATGTCATGGCAATTGAGAGAATGGGCTACACCGACCATGGGCCAACGCATGTAAAAATTGTATCCAACATTGCTCTAAGACTTCTGCGCATTCTTATCGAAAAAAAACTCATAACACCTAGCATAGTGGAAAATTACAAAATGCAAAACGATGATGCTGAGGTAGTTGTCGTCTTAGGCTCAATCTTTCATGATTTAGGTATGATTGTCCAAAGGCACAAGCATGAACAATATAGTGTAACTTTAGCATTGGAATTTCTAGAAAAATGTTTAACAGGAACCTACACTGAGGAACAACAGGCAATAATAACTTCAGAGGTCTTGCACGCCATTGTATCCCACGAAGAAACAAATAGAAATGAGCCAACCCATAAAATATTAACAAAAGAAGCAGGCATAGTGGGAATCGCCGACGCCCTTGACATGGAAGCTGGAAGAGCACGAATACCATTTCAAGCAGGCAAAGTAGACATACACGCTGTGTCAGCACTCTCCATTGAAAAAGTTGAAGTGGAATGCGCTGAAAACACCAAAAATGGAGAAAAACCAATCAACATCAAAATTAAAATGTCAAACTCCGCAGGTGTATTCCAAATCGATGAACTGCTAAAACCAAGAATCGTCAACTCAGGACTTGAACAATTCTTCCATGTAATCGCTGAAATCACAGGCGAAAAAGAAAACAGGATTATTGAAAAATTTGAGATCTAAACATTTTTTGAGGAAACCAACACTTGATCCATGAATATGACGTTGTGGTTGTTGGCGGCGGAATTGCAGGATTATACACTGCATTAACTGCAGCTGAACATTGCCGAGTTGCCGTTGTAAGTAAAGTGCATGTTACACGTTCCCATTCAGTTGCGGCTCAAGGAGGAATAGCAGCTTGCCTTGGAAATGAAGAAGAGGACCATTGGGAATGGCACATGTACGACACTATTAAAGGAAGCGATTATCTGGCAGATCAAGACGCAGTTGAAATTTTGGCTAAAGAAGCACCTCAAGCCATAATCGCCCTTGAAAACATGGGCGTGCCATTTACCCGTAACATGCAGGGCAAAATTGAGCAACGCAGATTCGGGGGACACACAAGAAATTATGGGGAAGCACCTGTTAAGCGGGCGTGTTACGTTTCTGATCGCACGGGCAGAGCAATAATGGATACGCTATATGATCGTTGCCAAACCATAGGGGTAGACTTTTTCAATGAAGTATTCATTTTAAAGCTTTTGTTTTCAGGGGAGCATTGTTGCGGCGTTGCAGGCTACGATATCGCCTCATGCAAGCCCGAGGTTTTTCATGCAAAAGCAGTCGTGTTAGCCACAGGTGGAAGCGGCAAAATCTTCAAAACAACATCGAATGGGTTTGCTTCCACAGCCGACGGCTTCGCAATAGCAATGGATTCCCTAATTCCAATTGAAGACATGGAATTCATTCAATTTCACCCCACAGGCATTTACGGTCTTGGAATCCTCATAAGCGAGGCAGCTCGTGCTGAAGGAGGAGTGCTACGCAACGGTAGTGGCGAGCGTTTTATGGAGCGTTATGCACCAACTTTGAAGGATTTGGCGCCAAGAGACATTATTTCAAGAGCAATTTTAAATGAAATAAAGGAAGGCAGAGGCGTGGAAAGCAAAGACTTTGTACATCTCGATTTAACACAAATCGGCAAAGAAAGATTAATGGAAAAACTGCCTGAAATCTCATCTTTCGTAGAGACTTACTTAGGAATTGATCCAAGTGAAAAGCTTATTCCCGTTGCTCCAACATGCCATTACATGATGGGCGGAATCCCCACTGATCATAAAGGCCGCGTTTTAAGTGGGAAAACGGAAACTGCCGTGCCCGGTCTTTTCGCTGTTGGTGAATGTGCATGTGTCAGCGTTCATGGAGCAAACCGGTTAGGATGTAACTCGCTAATTGATCTTGTCGTTTTTGGAAGCAGAACCGGCATAAGCGTCGTTAAGCACGCAGAAGAAAAAGAGTTGCTGTCCCTCCCCCCGCACGCTGAGAACATTGTGATTAACAAAGTTAACAGTTTATTATCTTCTAATGGGAATGAGCGTTCACCAGTTTTGCGTGCAGCAATGCAGTGTGTGATGACTGAGAAATGCAGTGTTTTCAGAAATGGTGATGAACTTGAGCAAACACTAGATCAAATCTGTCAACTGGAAAAGAGAATGCGCAATATTGGGTTAGAAAATAAAGGTAAGGTATTCAACTATGAGCTTCAAGAAGCGCTGGAATTGGAGAATATGTTGAAAACCGCGAGAGCAATAGTTTTTTCAGCTCTGCAGCGAAAAGAGAGTCGTGGTTCCCATTACCGCAACGATTTCCCAGAAAGAAACGACCAGGAGGAACCAAGACATAGTTTAGTCAATTTGACACCAAAGGCGCTCAAAGTCACTTACAAACCCGTATTTATCACGCGGTTTACGCCAGAAAAACGGAGATACTAAAATGAAAATTACATTGAAAGTTTTTCGTTTCAACCCTGAAACCGACATGGAACCGCACTATGACATTTTCAATGTAGAAGCCAACCTCAACGATCGAGTCCTTGATTGCCTAAACAAAATCAGGTGGGAACAGGACAGCAGCTTAGCTTACAGGATGTCTTGTGCTCATGGAATATGCGGTTCAGACGCCGTAAGCATCAATGGCATACCTGCTTTAGCCTGCCAAAAACTAATCAAGGACTATGATTATACGCAGGAGCTTTTGATTGAACCGCTAAAATTCTTCACAATAATTAATGATCTAATTGTGGACATGGAGCCTTTCTTTAAAACAATAAAATCCATACACCCAAACCATCCGATGCAAACCCAAGATAAGCCACCAGAAAAAGAACGGCACCAAAGTATTGAAGAACGCGGCAAAATCAACGACGCCATAAAGTGTATATTGTGCGGCTGTTGCGTAGCTGCATGTCCAGTTATCCTGGAGCAAGAGCAAAGATTCATCGGCCCGGCCGCCATCTTAAGATCACAAAAATATATTTTTGACTCTCGATCAACCGATGTAATTGAGCGCATGAAAATTATGGAAAAGCCCTATGGAATTTGGGGCTGCAAAAGCTATTACATGTGCACAATTGTATGTCCAAAGAAAATTAAAGTAACCGAACAGATACTAAAGACTAAGAAGAAAATAATTCAGGAACTTCATCCTAAAAGCGAGTAGAGAGATCTGAGGCAAATGGATACACGAAAAGAGATTGATCCTTTAGGGGAGAGAGCAATTCTCATGAATGCTTATTATGGAATTCAAACGTTGCGGGCAACTGAGAATTTTCCTGTAAGTGGAATCAAAGCACCTCTGCCGTTCATCAAAGCGTATGTCCTTGTGAAAAAGTCAGCGGCCATTGCCAACGCTCAATTGGGCTGCTTGGAAGAGAAAAAGGCAAAAGCGATCATTCAAGCATGTGATGAAGTGCTAGCAGGCAAACTTGTGGATCAATTTGTCGTTGACGTTTTTCAAGCAGGTGCAGGCACTTCATTTAACATGAATGTTAACGAGGTTTTAGCGAACCGAGCGCTGGAAATTTTGGGCAGAGCCAAAGGCGAATACAAAACCGTGAGCCCGAACGACGACGTAAATTTGGGTCAGTCTACTAATGACACGTTTCCTACGGCGCTTCACGTTTCTGTTCTTATGTCTTTGCAACCGTTATTTTCTGCGCTCGATGAGTTAGCCGATGCGTTTAACGTTTTAGGCAAAAAATATGCTCATGTTTTAAAATCAGGCAGAACACATCTGCAGGATGCGGTCCCAGTAACTATAGGTCAAGAATTCAAAGCATATGGTTCATCAATTGCTAACGCTTGCGGTGAGCTGAGAAAAAGACAGGAAAACTTGAATTCGGTGGCTTTAGGCGGCACAGCAGTTGGAACAGGAGCCAACGCGCACCCCCAGTACAAGCTTCTCGCAATAACAGAATTGGGTAAAATGGCTGGTTTCCCGCTTAAAGCAGCATCAAACAATTTTGAAGCGATCCAAAGCCAAAGGCCAGCCCAGACAGTTTCAAGCGGTCTTAAAGAATTAGCCCTTGAGCTTATCAGAATAGCCAATGACCTGCGCCTTCTCGCTTCTGGCCCTACAACTGGCTTGAACGAAATTGTGCTTCCGCCTGTCCAGCCTGGCTCATCTATTATGCCGGGAAAAGTGAACCCGGTAATGGCTGAATGCCTAGACATGGTGGCGTATCAAGTAGTCGGAAATGATTTGGCGACATCCTTAGCGGTTCAAGCTGGGCAATTGGAACTCAACGTTATGACCCCAACGATTATGTATAACATGCTGTTCTCGATACAAATCCTAACCAACTATATTCCAGTTTTTACAGCAAAATGCGTCAGAGGTATAACCGTAAACGAGAAACAATGTAGTCAATACTTGGAAAAGAACCCATCTTTAGCCACACTTCTATCTCCCTACATAGGTTATTTAGAAGCAGCAAAAATCGCCAAACAAGCCCAAGCAGAAAACCGCTCAATCAAAGAAATTGCGTTAGAAAAGAAACTTCTCAAGCCAGAAGAGATCGAAAAAATATTCAGCCATAAAAATCTGCTAAACGAACAATGAAACAAACAATTCACAATTAAATGGCTAATTGTTAAATCTGTTAGTCAATAGAATCTAATTGAGATGTGACTATTTTTTATGTATCAAAGAGCTTAATCAAATAGGTCTTCGTTATATTGATAATTATCCAGCTGTGCCGTAGCCGCTTACTGTGACTCCAACATTTGATGAACTAGAGCTTGATTGTGCATCAACAACGATGGCCAAAATTATATCCTGTGAAGGATACAACTGCATTAGATCATCATTGCTCAACCATATGGAACTACTATTAGTAAATGCTTTAGCTACGCCGGCGGAAATAACATTATCGATAAACTCCAACCGAATCCTAACGGTAACAATTTCGTTTGTTTGGAACTCGCCAGTAACCTGAAGTTTGGGTGTGAAATTGAAGATTTTGAGAGGATCGGTCTGGATGGTTGTGTTTGTCCCGTACTGGCCGTTTAAGCCTACGGGTACATTCACGTCTTGTCTTTCAAAGGCAGTTGAAACTCCTGAAATCCATATGTTATATGGGTTATGCATCATTGCAGTAAAGTTGCCCAAAAAACTTACGCCACTAAATAGTATGGGAGGATATTTAGCAGTTTGTCCAATGTCAATTGCGTAAATATTGTTGGGTTGGTCAGTGAAGGATTCGAAAACCGCTCCAACTAGCAGAGATTGAGTCATTGTGCCGTCAAGCAAAAGTCCAGTTTGATTTGTTACTCCGTCTTCACCCATCCACATCCTAACATCTTGCATTTGACTGTCTGAAAACTCAGCTAATGGCTCCACATTGATGGCAACACTGTTGTCTCTAAGGTTAAAAAAGCAACGATCAATTTGAGAACTTGCATAAGAGCCAGTTGCCGAACCTGTTGCATTGTCTGGTGGAGTTCGGAAAACTATACCTTCGGTGGCGTTGAAGAAGTTGCAATCTTCAATTTTGGTGTTTTCACTCCAAGTGTTCGTGTTGGCAATTTCAATACCTATTGAAGTATTCTCGAAAATCATTTTGGAAATTGTTGTTCCAAATGAGTTTTCAATTCTTACGATTCCGTTTATAATGGTTAAGCCAGAGATTGTTGCATATTGTGAAGAGGTGTAGTTGTCACCTCTGATGGTAATTTTGTGGCCGTTACCAATTATGGTTGCTTGGTCACCGACGATTTTTGCATTTATTTTGTTTGAGACATTAACGTCCGCGGTTAAAGTATAAGTTCCAGCGTTGAGGTAAACGCTGTTTCCCTTGTCAAATGCGCTTTCAAGAATTGAAGAAACGCTCCCGCTATTTATTGTCGAACCAGTTAACATATTTTTTAATTGATAATCATTACCTGCTTTTGAAATAACAAAATTATATGGAACAGCGCCAACGGGTCCGCTGGTTCGTTCAAGAATCAGAAAAGTGTTGAATGCTGAGAAGGCGAGTAAAGCTATAAGAAAAATAATGATAATACGTTTAGAGATAGTTATGGTAGAGTTAGCTTTCATCTTAAAGGCTCGGACAATTTGGAATATTGTATAAACCATGGTTAATAAAATTTTATGGAATCACATATGCGAGACGTGGTATAGGATAGTGTACATTCAGCGGAAATAATTTATTTAGCGAAAAATTGATCCAGTTAGCATTTTGATAGAAATACGTCTGTTAAAAACATGTTAAGTGAACCAATCAAACAGCAATTGCCAGATTAGAGCTTCATTATTTGCGCGTGAGGTATGCCCTCGATTTTTATTACTGCTTCTGGATGCACGTAACCTTTCGATATTGCTTTTTCAACGCATGTTTTCCCTACAAGATTTACTATGGTTGAGTTATCAATCATGCCCATTGCTTCGTCAACTGTTGCTTTTCGACCATTATAAAATTCATCTTTAATATGGAAAACAATTTTGCCTTCCCGAAGTGTCTTGCCAAGTAGTTCGCAGTCGCAAACAGCTAACAGTACGTTTCTGCCGACTTGCTTTAGGTTTACGTAAACTTCCATTTTTTCGCTCTCACAGCTGTTTAATTGATGATTTTGCACCGCAAGCGTTGCATACCAAAAAAGAAAGTCGTTTTTCCTTAACAATTCGAGTATCTGGGCGCTTGCAAACGGGGCAAATTACATAACTCTCTAAATACCTTTGCAGTAAACGTTCGAAACTATCTCCGCGAAATTTTCCTTGGAAAATTGCTCTTGAATCTTGAAAAGTCGCTGCGGTAGCCATTTCTCGCGTTAAGAACTTCAATATGTGCTGGGGGTCACGATCCAAAGCCTCAGCAACATCCTTAAAATTGGAGATAATCGTTCGCATTCCAACTGTATTAACATATAATCTTGGTAATTCTAAGCGTTCACGTTTTGCAGAGACTTCGGGCATTTGAGCACACGCTTTCTTTAACAGTTCGTCATAATTGAAGGACATAATTCGCATCTCACCAAACCATTATGCTTTGATGTATTTAAAAATTCTAATGGTAAGAGTATTATTTGATATGGGCATCTCATATTTTCTATTGACAACTAATATAAATTCGAAGGTAACAATCATCATAAGCTTGATCTCACATATGGGGCTATCTAATGAGCAATGAACAAAAAACTGTCAGGATAGAGGACATTAATCAGCAAATCGAAAAACTTAGGAAGCAAGCTGAAACAGCTGCCATTCAAATCACGAAGCATATTGAGCAACGAAACCAGTTGAACGATTTGGTAAAGAAAAGCCATCAAGAAATCTTTGACTTAAAAACCGAGCGTGATAGCATAAATGAAAAAGTTAAGCTGCTGAAGAAGCAAAGAGACGAAATTAGAGCAAAAGCCACGCCTATCATAGACCAAATTAACGTTAGAAAAGAAAAAATAGCAGAATATAAAAAGAAAGTACCACGTGAAAGACAACAGGACTTGCAACAAGAACTCGAGGCAATAGAATGGAAGATTCAGACGACATCTCTTGATTTACAAGAAGAAAAACGGCTGATTGAGAATGTTAAGGAGCTAGAAACGCTTCTAAGTGCTTACAAAAAAATCGATAAACAAAATGCGAAAATTAAGGAATTAATAGTTCAAAAAAAAGTCATTGAAGATGAAGCTGACGTATTTCACAATGAATTAACTGATTTAGCAAAAAAGAGCCAAGATTTACATACAAAAATGATCGAAAAAGTCAACGCTGCCAAAATAAGCAGGGCTCAAGCTGACGGTCTTCATCAAGCGTACGTTAAGACAAAAGAAGAAATTTTAGGCATGCAAGTGAAAATTGCAGAACTAACTGGGCAGTTACGCGGTTTGAAAACTGCTTTGTATGAGGAAGAAAAAATCCGAAGATTGGAGTCTCAGCAAGCTTATAGGGAAAGACAGAATGCATATAAAGAACGAGAAAAAGCTGTGGAAGAACAACAACAGGTTGTCAAAGAAAAGCAACAGGCTATTAAAGAGAAACTTGGGGCTGAAGCGAAAGAAAAATTGAAAAAGGGCGAAAAATTGAGTTGGAATGAGTTTCAGCTTGCTTTAGGCGATGACCCTGAAGAAGACTCTGAGACCAAAAATTAAAGTTACATTACAGGTATAATGGGAATAGAGTGAGGATGGCTAAAAAGGAAACGCAAGAACCAACGCAAAAGCGTATCCTAATTTTATGTGTTGATAGAGATGGCGATTTAGAAGTTAAGGCAGGCGTAAAAACACCGCTTCTTGGAAGAACCGCAAACTTGGACGGGGCAGTTTCCTTAGCCTTAAAAGACCCAGAAGAACCCGATGCAAACGCAATGTTTGAAGCGGTCCGACTTTATGACAGATTGCAAAACGAAAAGCAACCTGAAGAAATTTTTGAAGTTGCTACAATATCTGGTTCGGATTTAGGCGGAGTTAGCGCGGACCGAAAATTAGTTTCTGAATTAAACAATTTACTTGATAGTTTTAGTGCAAAGGAAGTAATTTTGGTTAGTGATGGTTATTCTGATGAAGCAATATTGCCTCTTGTTGAATCTAGAGTTCCTGTTTCTTCTGTCCGTCGAATTGTAATTAAACATAGTGAATCAATTGAGGAGACAGCGGCACTTTTTACAAAATATATGAAGTTACTAGTTGATAATCCAAGATATGCCCGCCTAGCGTTGGGTTTGCCGGGCTTACTGGTTTTTATTTTCGGCATCCTTTGGGCTATTGATAAATATGTTTCTCCAGGCGCTATTTACTATTACGGCATAACTATAGTAATTGTTCTTGGAGGTTACTTGCTGATCAAAGGGTTTGGTGTTGACAGATCAGCTAAAGACATCTATAAGTGGATAAGAGAATATTCGCCACCATCAATACCAATACAATTTTCAAATTACACGATTTTCGCGGGAATCTTATGCGTTGCAGTAAGTGTTTACCTTGGAATAGCATATGTTTCTATTAATGCACCGCCGTTTCCCAGTACTTTAACCGGATGGCTATCTGCCACTCCCAGAATAGCTACTTTCTTTATCAAAGGCGTTCAGACCCTTTTAATCTCGGGTTTGGTCATTGTTCTTTTCGGACGAAGCGTACGATTATACGTTGAAAGAGACTCGAGATTACTTCGTAATGTTGCTTTGATAGTTTTTGTTGCGTGGTTCCGTTGGATTCTTGCAGCGACGGCAGACGTAATCTACAGCATATATACCTCAAACGGGCAGTCAATAATAGATTTGAATAATCAGTATTTTTCAAAGTTTATTTTTACTATAGTCGTGGGCATTCTAATTGGCATTGCTTCTGTGCTTTTAATTTACATAGCTAGCAGGTCTACCAAAAACTTCTTCCAGCATCCTGAAAAAAACGAATCCCCAAAATAGTCTTACACACGGTTTATTTTGAATTCAGGGGCAAGATTTAATTGAAACTCTTAAGGTTTAGACTATAATGCATTTAGAAAATGAATTGAATGCTTAAAATGCGAGGTCTCGCTTAGTGCTTAAAAAAATGCTTTCTGTTATTGGTGCCTACAAGGTTTACGAGAAATGGCTTTGGCAACAAGTCAAAAGCGGAATAAAGCCCGAACATATCGCTATAATTCTAGATGGCAATAGGCGTTGGGCAAACGAGAAGGAAGCTAAGCCTTTATTGTTACAGGATAAATGGGGTCACGCAGAGGGCGCTGACACTGTTGAATTGCTTTTAGATTGGTGCCACCTTATTAACGTAAAATATGTTACGCTTTACACGTTTTCTACTGAGAATTTTGCGAGACACTCAGATGAAGTTGAAAAGATAATGCAGCTTGCTGATGAGCGGTTCCGCAAGCTCCTAAAGGACGAGCGTATACATCGGGATAAGATTCATGTTAAAGTTATAGGCAGAGCTAATTTGTTGCCTAAAAGTTTACAGGAAACTATAGCATTACTTGAAAAGGCAACTGCCGATTATGATTGTTATTTCTGGAATTTCGCTTTCGCATACGGGGGCAGAGCTGAAATTGTTGACGCGACTAAACAGATTGCGTTGAAAGTGAAAAATGGCGAATTAGACGTGGATGATGTTACTGAGAGCACTTTCGAAAAGTACCTCTACACGTCGCATATGGACAAGCAGGACCCTGACATGATAATTCGCACTTCAGGTGAAGAACGCTTAAGCGGGTTTTTGCTCTGGCAAGCCGCC
>Ga0182021_10003792_pt1 | contig 17748 bp, 15 predicted proteins | sample 612E3MmetaG_FD_120493 | JGI IMG/M metagenome (GOLD analysis project Ga0182021, IMG submission 120493) | Permafrost microbial communities from Stordalen Mire, Sweden - 612E3M metaG (Illumina Assembly) | ecosystem: Environmental > Terrestrial > Soil > Wetlands > Permafrost | place: Sweden... | reverse complement strand
TGGTGTCCATGTACTGATGCAGCACACGCCACATGTGGCCGCATTCACCCCCTAGAATCCATTTCACACCGAGCCGCTTCGCCTCCGCATAGATCTTGGCGTTCAGTCGTTTCGTCATCTCGTGCGAGCTAAAAAGACCGAAGTTTCCTCCCTCGGACGCAAACGCGCTGAAGGTGTAGTCCAGGCCGATCTCGTGGAACAATAAAAGGTAACCGAGCAGGGTGTAATAATGTGGACTCCCGAAATAATCCGCCGACGGAACCACAAACAGGATTTCAGCGCCTTTCTTGTTGATCGGCGCCTCGATGCGACAGCCTGTCATTTCCTCGAGTTCATCGGCCGCAAAATCAATGCTGTCTTTGAATCCGTGCGGCTGAATGCCGAGATGGTTTCCCGTACGGTAGCAGTTCGCCGCAGGCTCCACGATCCAGTTGATGTTGCAGCCTACAAGATTTAGCAGCTCCCGTCCGATCATCGTCACTTCCGCCGTGTCGATCCCATAGGGGCAGAAAACCGAACAGCGGCGGCATTCCGTGCATTGATAGAAGTAATAGAACCACTCCTTGAGCACTTCTTCCGTAAGATCGCGCGCTCCGGCCAGCCGTCCGAACGCACGGCCCGCAGCAGTGAAGTATCTGCGGTATACCGATCGGATCAGTTCAGCGCGGAGGACCGGCATGTTCTTGGGATCCCCAGAACCGATATAGAAATGGCACTTGTCGGCGCAGGCGCCGCACCGGACGCAGATGTCCATGAAAAGCCGGAAAGAGCGGAATTTTTCAAGTCGTTCTTTCATGCCGTCGAGAATTGTCCGTTGCCAATCGGGGGGAAGTTTCCAGTCCTTGTCGGCCGGCTGCCATTCTCTCGGGTTCGGCAGATCGAGATATTCAAGATTCCTAGCCAGGGCGCTATGGCAATAGGTCCCCTTGCGAAAGACAGCGGGAGTGTCCTGCCAAGTCGCAGCAGGAGGGCGATATTCGATGGCGGTCAATTCGTCGGGCCTCAGCTTTTGCTCGGTCATCGCTATGAGCCCTCAAGCGGCAATCCCGCGGCCTTGATTTTTGCGCGATATTCCTCTTCCCATTGCGCATAGGTGTGCACTTCCACCGGATAATCCCATGCGTTCACGTGCCTCTTCATGCGATTGTTGTTCGCAAGGTTCCGGGTAGGGCTCAAGAAAACACCCCCCATGTGCATCAATTTGCTGAACGGAAAGTAGGCGAGCAATACGCTCACGAGAAAAACATGCGTGGCGAAAAGCGGGGAGAATTCCGCAGGCACATGTGGCGAAAACCTCATCAGGGAGAGCGCGAACTCCTTGATCGGGCGAATATCGACTCGTGAGGCATATCGCATCAGGCCTCCGGTAGTCACCACGCACAAGAGCAAACAAAGCGCAAAGTAATCGGTAAATAGCGAAATATATCGCACCTGCGCATTGCTCAACCGTCTCAGCAGAAGGTATCCGAGGGCAATCCAGAGGATTCCATCGGAAAGGTAAAGCACCGGCATGCTAATCTGGAAAAAACCGTCCAGACTCTGGAGTCCAAGCACCCAGGAGGGTACAGGATTCAAAAAAAGCCGTAGGTGACGCAGGATCACGATCAATAGAGACCAATGAAAAGCCAAAGCTCCCAGCCACAGAAACTTCTCTTCCCCAAACACGAGCCTGCCGCCGGCACGCAATTCGGCCTTATTATTGCGAAACAGGGATCGGAACAAAACAATCTCGAGGGCCATGCGCCCAACGACTCCAAGGCTTGTGCAAGGACTTTCCAGTCGCCCGTATTTGATCCACGGCAAGGATTTCTGCTGGCCGCTGGTTGTAGGAATTCGAAACGGCACGGCAGAGTGCGCCCAAACCATCACGCGGTAAAACACTCCCACAATGAACACCGCCATCGCCGCGTAGGGTGCAATCACCACAAGAGCAAAACGCAGGCCAGGCGATGCCGCGCCGGCAAGGCCAAGTGCCGTCAGTGCCAGTACCGCCATGAGCGCGCAGATAAAATTCATGAACTCAACCTATTCATGGCCATCCGCTCAGCAACGAAGAACCGGCGTCTAACCTCATTGGACTGGATCGCACCTATCTGCTCACGACACTGCATAAAGACCTGATGAGCCAGGCGCGCCATTTCTTCGATGCGGGTATCTACCGCCGACAATCGATCACCACTTGCATCCCGCTCACCGCCTGGATACAGAGCGTGCCTGAAGATCTCTTTGAGCGAGAGAATGAACGATACTGCCTCTGTGGCGCTGAAATCCTGGATCGCCCGTATCCGGAGGATTGTGTCGAGCGCTGGAGCCACCTCACGCAGTTCGCGCCCATCCAGGATCGCTTCCAGCAAGAGCGGCAGTCCGACACGAAGTGATTGCCCCACGGGGTTGCGAAATGGGTCCTTTTCCGACAGGAAGAACCGGCGCGTGTTCTCAGAGTAAGGCTCGACCGCGGCCTCCAGCCACTGAGTCACAAATGCATCCTTATTGTGGGAAAGAAGCTCCGCAAGCAAGCCGGCTCTCCTTAAAGGTACGAGGAAACCATGTGGACGAGCGAACGAAAGGTGCGACAAAGCGGGTCGCTCGTCACTCGAAATCGACTACTCCTAAACGCACCCGGTAGGCTTGGGCAAACCTGCGAGCTTGCACGCACCCTTGGCGGGCCCGGATGGAAAAAGCTCATAGATCTGGTTCAACTTGAAGCCGGTTTCCTTGCACAGCTTTCGGACCATCGGCGCGATGCCAAATTCGAGGTAGTAGTTTCTGAGATAGTGAATGACCTTCCAGTGATCCTCCGTGAGTGCCTCCACCCCTTCCGTCGTCGCGAAATCCTTGGCGACTTCGGCATTCCAGATGGCCGGATCATCGAGAAACCCGTCTTCATCCACCGCATAGATTTTTCCGTTCACGTCCAACGTCGGCATTATTTTGATCTCCTATTCCAAGGCGACATTGCGCCTCATTAATAAAAACCCAAGTCCGGCGCATGGACCGGAGGATGCTAGATCATCTCGATGTATCCGGAAGGACACTCTTCCGCGCATTTCCGGCAACCGTTGCACAGCTCGAGCTTGACCTTGTAATGTTGCCCTTTCGGCAGCTTGACAAAAGCGCTGGGGGTGCAATACATCCAACACGTTTCGCAATCCATGCACAGTCCGCAGGACAGGCAGCGCTTGGCTTCCTCCCGGGCCTCCTCCGCCGACAGGCCGGACTCGACCTCGGCATCCATACCACGAAGTTCTGTAGGAATGTAAGCCCGCTCGTGGCGCGGTGCTTCCTTGTACCAGCTGAGTTTCACCCGCTCGGGTTTCGCTGGCGGCAGGATTTCCGGCTTCGTCGGATTTTTGCCGCGCAGCCTCGCATCAATCGCCTCGGCGGCAAAACGCCCCTGGGCAATGGCAATGGAAACGAGCCCGAGCTTGACGTCGTCGCCACCCGCATAGAAGCGGTCGCTCGAGGTCGCGCCCCAATCGTCAATTCCGATCCAGTCATCTCCGCGGCGCAGCTCTCCAAAATCTCCGAATGCCGGCTCCTGGCCGATGGCCGCTATAATCGCGCTGGCTTCAACGCTGAACTCTGAGCCGGCGACAGGAATTGGCCGGGGACGACCCGAAGCATCGGGCGCACCCAGCTCCATACGGATGCACTTCATTCCCTTCGCGACACCATCTTCGCGGAGGATCTCGATCGGTGCTGCCAAGAACTCCATCCGAACCCCCTCTTCGAGGGCGGATTCAATCTCCGGCTTAATCGCGGGCATTTCGGCACGCGTGCGCCGATAGAGCAGGGTCACTTCCGCTCCCAGACGCCGACATACTCTCGCCGCATCGACCGCGGTATCGCCGCCGCCGATCACCGCCACATTCTTGCCCAGCTCTATTTCCTCGCCAGAGTTGACGCAGTTCAATAAATCCGTGCCTGGCCAGACATTGGTTGCGTCTTCGCCGGGCACATTGAGCCGCATGCCTTTGTGCGCGCCGATCCCGACGAAAATTGCAGGGTATGCAGCCCGCAATTCGCCGATAGAAAAATCCCTGCCGATGATCGTATTACAATGGAGTTCCACACCCAATCCGAGGATCCTGTCGATCTCCGCATCCAGAACCTCGCGCGGCAGGCGATATTTTGGAATGCCGTAGCGCAACATGCCGCCCGGCAGCGCGAACGCCTCGAAGACTGTGACAGGATAGCCGCGGCGCGCGAGCTGATATGCGCAGGAGAGGCTTGCCGGGCCTGCGCCGATCACTGCAATCTTCTCGGACAAGCGTTCCTCGGTCAGTTTGGAAAGTTTCAGTCCACGTTCCAGGCCGAAATCTCCGATATAGCGCTCAAGAGCATTGATCGCGACTGCGCCATCCTTGGCGCTGCGATTGCAAGCATCCTCACACGGATGAGGGCAAACGCGCCCGCAAACAGAGGGGAAAGGGTTGCGTTCCGTGATCAGCTTCCACGCGATCTCGTATGCCTGCTCCTCGCTACGGCCATACGATTCCGCCTGCGCAATTGTTGTCAGCCAGCCGCGGACATCAGCGCCATTCGGACAATTGACGGCGCATGGCGGCGCTTTGGGCGTGTACCTTGGCCGCAGCGGGCTGATTTGCGCCCCGGTGGAGGCTGTCGCCTTGATGATCGGCCTCTTGACTTCCTTAAATAACCCCATGCTCCAGCCTTGAACTCAAACCCGAACTGCTTTCGTACGCTCGCGACAGCAGTTTAATTGACTTGGTTCCTTGTGCATGCGGACTTAAAAACGCAGGTGCGTGGAGCGCGCGTACGTCAGTCCGGCGTTTTTAAAATCATCGATGTGATAGCGCGTGAACGGAATCCCGGTCAGTTGGAAAAAGTTTGGCCACCCAATCCGCTCGATCCACTCTCCCATGCGCTCGTACTTCCGGGCATGCTCGGCATACACGCGCACGATGTTGGTCACGGCATCGACGACCTCGGGCCAATGGGGCGGATTGTTCGGCAAAAACGGAATCGCGAGCTTGGAGAATTTGGGAGCGCAGCGCGCGTTGCTTACCTTTCCTCCTACCCATATGGAAATGCCGTCATTTTCCGGATCGTTCATCGTCATCGCCGGACAAACCGTGTAACAGTTGCCGCAATACATGCACTGTTCTTTCACCACCTCGACCGACTGCTTGCCGTCCACATTCGCCGGCCTGATGGCCCCAGTCGGGCAGGATGCGATCAACGTGGGCACTTCGCACACACGCGACAAAACATCGTGGCGGATCTTGGGAGGCTTGCGATGAACCCCCAGAATCGCAATGTCCGAGCAATGGACCGCGCCGCACATGTTGAGGCAGCACGCCAATGCGATGCGCAGTTTGGCGGGCAGATCTTCATGGGTGAAGCGATCGCAGAGGGCATCCATGACATTCTTGACGATGCCCGATGCGTCGGTCGCGGAAGAATGGCAGTGAATCCAACCTTGCGTGTGCACGACATTGCTGATGGCGTTGTTCGTGCCGCCGACCGGAAATCCAGCCGTTGCCAACTCCTTTTTGAGCGGCTCGATGTTGCCCGGGTCGTCGAGCAGAAACTCGACATTGTTGCGGCTGGTAAAGCGCAGGAAGCCGCCGCAGTATTTGTCTGCAAGATCCGCGAAGAGACGCAGAGTCTGAATGCTCAGCAGTCGCGGCGATGCGGCGCGGACGGTATAGATCCTCTCTCCCGACTCCGCCACGTGGCAAAGCACCCCGGGTGCGATCGATTCGTGATACTTCCATTCCCCGTAGTTCCTCTTGATCAATGGCGGGAGAAATTTTTCAAAGTGTGGCGGCCCAATGTCGGTGATTCTCTTTGCGGTTTCGGTTGCCATCGTAATAACTCCAAGGGTTCAAGCGTGTTTCGTACGTCTCTCGGGAGCGCCTGCGCGGACTATTTCTCTTCCTCGGCGTCCTGGAAAAAGATGTATGGGTTGTCGCGCGGCGCCGAGATCATTTCGGGCACCGGTTCCAGCCCGATCGCATCGAGGAAGTTCGCCATGCCCACGCGCTGGATCAACTCGCCGATGCGTTCTCGGCTTTTGCCGTACTCATCCCAAAACTCCCAGACCCGGGAAATCAGTTCCTTGAGCGTTTCTTCGAGCTCTGCGGCCGGCACGAACGGAACCAGGACCGAGGAGAGCAGCGCGCCTTGGACTATGGGCGCCTTCGACCCGATGAGAATCGCCGCGCCTTTCTCTTTACCGGGCCGCAGGGCCTTCGGCATCACGTTGATGCAGTGCATGCAGCGCACGCATTCTCCGTTCCTGATCGTCAGTTTCTGTCCATCCCAATCCATGCAGCGGCTCGGGCAACGTTCGCAGAGGTCCTTTTGAATATCGAGCCCGACGGAGGCATATTCCGTCACCGCAGCATCGTCCTGCCGGATTTCGTCTTTCCAGATGCCGATGACCGACAAATCCGCGCGCGCGATGGAAGCGACGCAGTCGTTGGGGCAACCGGAAAACTTCAGCTTGAATTTGTAGGGAAACGGCGGGCGATGCATTTCGTCCTGATAGGCCTGGGTGAGATCGTTGCAGAGTCCCATGGTATCGAAGCATGCCCATTCGCAGCGCGCCTGGCCCACGCAGCAGGACGGAGTGCGCATTGACGAGCCAGATCCGCCAAGGTCGAACCCGGCTTCGGTCAGCTCTTTGAATGCGGGTTCGAGCTCGTCGGTCTTGGTGCCCAAGAAAATGATGTCTCCGGTAGCGCCATGCATATTGGTCAAGCCTGATCCATGCCTCTCCCATATGTCACAGAGAGTCCGAATGGCGTCGCTCGTGTAAAACCACCCGGAGGGCTGGTTAATGCGCAAGGTGTGAAAATGCGCCACATTGGGAAACTCCTCAGGCACATCGCTGTAGCGCCCGATTACGCCGCCGCCATATCCGCGGACCCCGACGATACCTCCGTGCTTCCAGTGCCCCTTTTTCTCCTTATAGGAAAGCTCCAGTTGCCCCAGAAGATCGTCACATACCGGGCTGCCCTCTCTCGCCCTCTTGATCTCTCTCACAAAACTGGGCCATGGCCCATCTTCCAGCTGGTCCAAGAGATCGGTCTTCTTCTTTTCATCGTTTGCCATTTGTCATCTCCTAAACACGTACAAGATCAACTCTGGAACGCGAGAAAGTGGACTGGCCCACTCCGGTCACTCTGCTTGTACGGTGGCCATTATTGTGCGGGTGAGTTTCTCTCGAAGCCTCACCACCTCTCCGACAACCAATGTAGCGGGAGGCTGAACACCGGCGCGCGCAACCTCGTCGGCAATGTTCTCCAGTGTTCCAGTGACTACAGCTTCTTCCGGCCAAAACGCCATCTGAATCATGGCGGCCGGAGTGTCCGGCTTTTTACCGCTTTCAATCAAGTTGCGGGCGATCCTGCGGACGTTGTGCACGCCCATGAGAAACACTAAGCTGTCCAGCTTGGCGAGTGCATCCCAAGGCAACAGGCTCGGCTCCCCTTTGCATTCGTGGCCGGTGACAATCGCCACCGCCGAAGCTGCATCGCGGTGCGTGACGGCGATGCCGGCTGCCAAGGGTGCAGCCAACGCAGCGCTTATGCCCGGTATCACCTCAAAAGGAATGCCCTGTTCGGCAAGAAACTCGGCTTCCTCGCCACCCCTGCCAAACAGAAACGGATCGCTTCCTTTGAGCCTTACGACCTTCTTGCCTTCTCGCGCCTTCGACAAAAGCAGGGAATGGATCTCATCCTGGCGGGATTCATGTTGACCGATCGGCTTGCCCATGTAGATCTGCTCTGCCGACGGCTTTGCGAGCGCAATAACTCCATCTTGAATGAGCCGATCGTAGATGACCACGTCGGCGCTCTGCAGCAACTTAACAGCCTTAACGGTCAGTAGTTCCGGGTCGCCGGGACCGGCCCCAACCAAGTACACTTTTCCGGCTTCCATAAAAACCCCTGACACGTCCGATTTCTGGCGCGTCCGTCCGACATGACTAAAATGAAGGCCATTTGTGTATCACGCTTACGCCATGACTTCAACAATCGTTTTCAATCTGCCGCCGACTCCGATGGAAAAGAAGATCGAAATACCCGCACCTGGCCAGCGTCTTAATAAATGCGACGTTCTTTTCGAGTCGCCTTGCCGGTAGAGATCGGAGATATGTGTCACGGCGAAATCTCATAAAGGGTTGTCTCCAGGCTCTGGCGATATTGTTTGCCATTTGCGCCACTGCTTCGAGCTTAAGATCCAGCGTGGCACGAATCTGCGTCATCGCTGTAAATAATTCCGGCCTCTTCACCATGTGTCCGGCAGCCAATCTCATCAAGGAGTGGAAGTATCCAACCCGAACGCAGGATCTGGAGATTATCCGGAATCCTTTTGGCCCCCGCCTGGCGGTACCACAACACCTCATCCAAATGGATCGTCCTGTCCTTGACCGCACGAGAGGAGAGTGGTGGAACTTGATAGGAAAGGCGCCAGGGTTGTCTCCCTCCGGCAGAATGGATTCGGATCTCAAGAAGGGCATTGAAACGGAGTTCTCCAAGCGAGACGAATATCGGCTTGTGAGCTCCGTGGACCAGGCGGACTTGGTTTTCTTGGCTGAGGGGTTCGACGCCGACCAGAATTCCGGTTTTATTGGCGCCCAGCCCGGCCGGTACAGATCAACCCGCCGTCCAATGCTGGCCTTAGTCATGGCGATAGTAGTTCCTGTCGACGTTTATCTCGGTGATCCCGCTGAAAGCGAGACACTCCTTGCGGGAAGGATATGGGAAGGCTCGGAAGCGTGGAGATCGAACCCGCCCGCAATCGACAGGCAACCGGCAACCGCCCCGGTTTCTCTGGAAATGCTGGTGGAGCAGTTCATTGATCGAGGGCATCAGAAATCAAACTTCCCGCCGCTCTGCGCCCCCGGAATTCTGGCGCCGTCGGTGGACGGTCAGGGAATGCCTCGATTAAAGCCCGAGCCAAAAAGCGCGAACGCCGGGTCGCCGGCCTCGCTCGGAACCGGCGCGAAACCTTCAGATTCCCTCGTCAAAGTCAGCGTGTCGCTCGTCACCGTTCCGACGGTGGTGACCGACGCCGACGATCGAAATGTCCCGGATTTGTCCACAAAAGACTTCCACGTGTTTGAAAACGGATCGGAGCAGACAATCGACCGCGTTGTCCCCGAGGTCGCACCATTCAACGTGGTTCTTATGTTGGATACGTCCGGAAGCACGATTCTGCACCATTCTGAGATACAAGACGCGGCTCTACGATTCGTCGAAGCGCTGCGATCGGATGACCGGATCATGGTGATCTCATTTGACTCTTATATCTATTTCGACTCTGTCTTCACCAGTGACCGGGCAGCCCTGCGCCGTGCAATCCTGCACACTGATACGGGCGCGGGCACCAGACTGTATGATGCGCTGGATCTCGTCTTGACAGAGTGCCTTAAGAGGGTCGTGGGTCGAAAAGCAATCGTGCTGTTTACGGACGGAGTCGACTCGCAAAGCTGGCTTGCCCCTCTTGGGGAGTACCACGCCAAGGTGGAGGAATCGGATGCGCTCGTCTACGGAGTGCAATTCAACACCATGGCGGCCACCTCGCCTTCCAGATATTTGAAGGAGCTTAGCGAAAACAGTGGAGGCCGACTCTTCCTCGCCTCATCCACCGCCAACCTCCCAGCGGCATTCACGGGGATCGCCGACGAGTTGCGGCATCAGTACACAATCTGCTACTACCCTTCCAATCAGGGCGAAAACTCCTCATTTCGACGCATTCGGGTAACTGTGGATCGGCCCGGCACGAAAGTTCGCGCTCGAACAGGATATCGCATTGCCGATAAATCGGCCGGATACTAGAGGATGTTTTCGGTGCATCCCCTCATTCGCCTGGGGCACACTCTGTGACGCATGAAAACCACAGTCGTTGCGCGAAGCGCCCTGGAGTGCGGCGGCATGACGCCGCTTTGCTTGGCTTAAAGCGGCAACTGCGGGCAAACAGCGCGGCGCATTACCCCAATACGATCTCACTCCTCACGTAACGATTCGGTTGGGTCGAGACCCGCTGCCCGGCGAGCGGGCAGAAAGCACGCCGCCCCAGCGACGAGCAGAAAGAGCACCGCCATAACGGCGAACGTGGGAGGGTCTGTCGCCTGGATACCCACCAGCATGCTGGCGATTAGACGCGTGAGGCCAAGGGATGCGGCCAAACCGACGGCGATGCCGGCTGCGCTGAGACGGAGTCCTTGTCCGACTACAAGCCGGAAAATGCTGGCCGGCGCAGCGCCCAGCTCGTCAGCGTAGAAACCGACGCGCGCTTCAATGTCTTTGATCTTCCTTCAGGCGAGTACCTGGTGGCACCCGTGCAGACAACCGACCCGGGCCGGTGGCCGGATGCGGTGTTCTTCGAGGGTTTACGGGTGCCGCGGCGCGCGTGACCCGTCACGGGCGGTCAGACAACGACGGAAGACGTGGCGGTGCGGTGAGTTTGTTCATTGAAACATGGGTGGCCCAAGTGGCGATCTGAGGGAGGGGCAACAAATGAGGCGCATGACGTACCTCAGCACGAATTATGTTTATTTTATGTGCATTGTACAGTAAATTACGCGGCGTGGCTGAATACCTCGGAGAATTCGAGCAGCTTGTCCTACTGGCGCTTGCGCGCCTGGGCGAGGATGCCTATGGCGTGACGATCCGGCAGATCCTTAAGGAGCGCGCCGAGCGCAACGCATCGTTCGGCGCGATCTACAGCACGATTCGTCGGCTCGAAGCCAAGGGGCTGGTGCGGTCCTTCAAGGGCCAACCGGAAGCCGTGCGGGGAGGACGCGCGAAGAAGCACGTCGCGCTCACCGCGCGCGGCAGGGCCGCGCTGAAAGCCACGCACGCGGCGATCATCAGGATGGCCGAAGGCATCACCGATCTCAACTACTGACACGAGAATTATGCGTCACCCTCTGAATTGGCTGCTTATGGCAATCCGTCGGGACGATGGCGAGGCCATCCTCGGCGACCTTGAGCAGGAGTACCGTTCTCGTCAGAGGTTGTCCCTCGGATGGTTCGGGGCTCAGCTTTGGTACGCCTGGCAGCTGCTCGCGGCGGCTGCGCATGGGATCCGCGACGAGTTCAATCGCTGTGCGACTGGGTTCAGGGGACTGGAAGGAGGCCATATGCGAAGCTTGACCCGCTTGTTCAGGAACCATCGCAGGTACGCCGTAATGTCGACCTTCGTGCTGGCGGTGTCGGTCGGGATCAACCTGCTGGTGTTCACCGTGGTCAACGCGCTCTGGATTCGCCCGTTGCCATTTCCGGAGCCCGAACGTGTCGTGACCATCCTACAGGAAATGCCGTGGACGTCTGTCGACTCTCCTCGGCTTAGGATTTTTGAGGGTGGTGTTGCTGGTCAGGTAGAGACTACCGGCTACGACGCCGGGCTCCGCCCTCAGATCGAGATCGCCGGTCAGGTCCCTGAAACCCTTGGTGTCACGTCCGGCTACTTCAGGGTGTTGGGTCTGACCATCCGCGGCCACGACTTTACACCCGAGGACGAGCAGGACGGCGCCGAACCGGTCGCGATTATCAGTGACAGTCTCTGGTTACGCTCCTTCGGACGTCGCCCCGACATGATCGGTGCGGTGCTGCACACCAAGCCACTCTCAATCAGAGTCATCGGTGTCGCGCCTCCGAGCTTCGAAGGTGCACGCCGTGGGGAACGGGCGGACCTGTGGATTCCGACCAGTCTCGTACGTCGCCTTGCGCCTGCCGATTGGAAGGGGAATCCGCTGCCGCTTATGGTCTTCGCACGGCTCGGCCCAGGCCAGACCGCGCCGATGGTGGAACGGCGGTATCGGGAGTTGATGGACCCGGGGTTGCGGGACCACTTGTCGAAGTTCGGTTCAGATTTTCTTCCAATCGTAACTCCGCTGAGCGAGGTCTACGGCACGCCGGAAACGCGGACGCTCATGATCCACGAGGGCAACGCCTTTCTCGTGGTCTCCGGGCTGGCCATGCTTGTGCTCCTCGGCGGTTGCGCGACGCTCGCGGCCCTGGTTCTGGTGCACTACGAACGACGCCGGCCTGAGCTCGCGCTCAAGGTCGTGCTGGGCGCCGAGCGCTGGCGGCTCGTCTTTGAGCTGGTGCGCGAGTTGTCGTGGATCGGCGTAACGGGGAGCGCAGGCGGAATCCTGGTCGCCATTCTGGGATCACGAGTGGTGCCCGCGTTGGGCCTGCCGGGAGGCGTTGACATCGGCCAGCTCGATCTGTCGATCGACTGGCGGGTGTGTGCGGTGGCGATTATCGCGACGGCCTTGACGCTCCTTGTGGCCGCTGCGCGGCCCATCGTCTGTTCGACGCGCCTTCGCCTGACAAGTGAGTTGATATCGGGCTCCTCTACGACTTCGTTGGCATCGCATCGCGTGCGCCAGACACTTCTCGCCGTTCAGGTGTGCGCGACGATTATTATCCTGGTCGCAGCCGGTCTCTTTGTCAGGGCCGTAAATTATGGGTTTGGGAGCGCACCCGGCTTTGACGTTGACCGAACAGTATTTCTGTCAGTTCAAGAGCGCTCCCCGTGGGCCACACCCGGCGTGGATCGGTTCGCTCTCATTGCCGAACGCATGGCGCGATTGACATCAGCCCTTCGCGAATTGCCCGGTGTGAGCGAGGTGGCGGTAGGTATCTCGCCGATCGGTCCGGATGCCTCGGGTTTTCTGACTATTCCCAAGACGGTCAAGGTGCAGGATCGGGAGTACCAACTGCGGGTTGGTAGGCTGGTAGGTAGTCCAAATCTGTTGGCTGCCCTCGGCGTCCCGATCCTGACCGGCCGTCCGCTGAACGCTGCAGACATGGCACAGATCCCTCATCCGGCTGTGATCACACGGTCGCTCGCCGAGCGGCTGTGGCCTGATGGGGGCGCGCTGGGCCAGACGCTCACGATGCCACAGTTACACGGCGGTCCCTATGTCGTAGTTGGGATTGCGCGCGACCTGGCGTTCGGGTCATTGGTGCAGCCTGGCAGCGGTCTCGTCGTGTGGGCTGACCTAGACACCGGGATGACGGTTTCCAACTTCGTCATTCGGACCGACCACCCCGAGATGGTCGTGGGGATGGTCCGCCGGACGATCAAGGGAGAAGTCGTCGGGGTGGCGACGGGCAGGGAGGTGGTCGCACGCGATATCGGTCGCCAGCGACTTGGCGCATGGTTCTTCTCTGGATTCGGTCTGGCGGCTCTACTTTTGGGTGTTGGTGGCGCGTTTGGCCTCGTGGCCTATCTCGCCGAGTCACGGCGCCGCGAGTTCGGCATACGGCTTGCCTTGGGCGCGGACATGTCGCATCTGGTGCGCCGCGGACTCGCCGCCGCATTGGCTCCCGTATCGGCCGGCGTTGCCGCCGGGCTCATTCTTGCTGGAATCGTGTCTCACGTGTTTGAGGCTTTCCTTGTTGGCATCAGCGCTTTGGACGCTGCCACCTACCTGCTGGTGGCGGTGACGATGCTGAGCTGTGCCACGATTGCGGCACTGGCGGCTGCGTGGCGCCTCCGACGAACGAATCCCTGCGATGCGCTTCGAGCAATCTGAGACATTTGGGCGGGCAGGCGACTGACAATTGAATTGAGAGGAGATGAACATGTCGAAGATGTTCAGGCCGATCGTAGCAAGCCTGGTGGCCGTGGCAGTTCTCGTGCCCGTGTCAGGGGCAGCACAGCGTAAGCCCGATCTCTCGGGCCATTGGATGCTCGTTACGGCCACCACTACGGGAGGCCGCACGAAGGAAAAGTCTGGAACGCCTAAAGCGAGCGGCGAAGTTCCTACGACGAGCAACACGGTCAGCGGGGCCGCCTTCAACTGTGGCAGCGAATGTACGATCGTCCAGAAGGGGCAGATGCTGACGGTTGACAAGGCACACCTCGCCACACGCCCGACACCGGCTCCGGCTGTAATGCTGCACCTGGACGGCCGTCAGACGTCGGTGGTCGACTCATTCAGTCCGCGCCGAGAGATCCCCGCGACAGCAAAGTGGAATGGTAACAAGCTCGAGATCACCAGTTCGACGGGCTCGCATACGGTTACTCAGCTCGTATCCATCGAAGCAACGCAACTCGTGGTCGTCACATCCGTCAACATTAATGGGGATCAGCCAGTGACGTTTACGTACAAGAAGAAGTAGAGAGCAGACGTTGGCGGTGACCATTGCAGCGGGAAGGCCGCGATTCCCGTGGTCAGCGAAAATCCGAAACAGCCTCGCAACCCCGTGAAGCCGCCCAGTTCGAGTAAACAGATACTACATCGTTTCCTCGCCCTACCCACTGATGATATCCTCGACCCAGTGCCAAAACGAAATCTCTATCCTCCTCAAGGAGCGCAGACCATGATGCTTATAAATTTGATTCTGGCCCTAGCCTTGCAGGCTACAGCAACTGGACAGCAGGCCATACCGCCTGCCTCACCGGCTGCTCAGGCTTTGGCCGAGGGTAACGGATACTTGAAAAACAACGACAACGAAAAGGCGCTGGCGGCCTTTGAGCGGGCTGTCGCCCTCGATCCTAAAAACGCGGAATCCCATCTGCAAAAGTGCCGCGCCCTAGCCGCATTGCGCCGCCATGATGAAGCAATCCCCGCGTGCACAGAAGCTCTGCGGCTGCGACCCAACAACGCAGAAGGGCTGCGCGATCGTGGCCACTATTATTTGAATCTGGGAAAGGTCGATCTGGGGATGGCTGACCTCAAAAAGGCGATGTCTCTGAAGAAAGATGACCATGGCATCTATTACCACCTCGGGATGGCTTACTATCTGAAGGGCGATTTTGCGAACTCCGCCAAAACCTTTGAGGGTTGCCAGACCAACTCTGCGGACGACGCGGAAAGAGTGGAATGCATCGCCTGGTTATATCCAAGCCTGCGTCGTGCTGGACGCGAGCCGGAGGCAAAGAAGCTCCTGGACGGCGTTCAACTCACTTCACTCCCCGGGCACTCGGGAAATTACCTCGATCGCCTGCTGTTGTTCAAAGGCGTGAAGACTGAGGACGAAGTCGCCAAAACCATGTTGGCGGAAGGGGGTCTGTCCGAATCGACTGTGGGCTATACCATCGGGCTGTGGCACCTGTTGAATGGCCGCCAGGCGCGCGCCCGCGAGTACTTTGAGAGGGCGATCGCAAGCCATTACACCCCGGCTTGGGGGTATCGAGCATCGGAAGCCGAGCTGAAGCGTCTTCGCTGAACGACGCGATTTGTGCTTAGGGCGTTTACTTGGCTTTTGGCTTTTAGCTTTTAGCTCTTAGCTTTTAGCTATTAGCGATACGGTGATGGAATGCGGATCGCCTTTAGATCTTGGTTTTCTGCATTAAAGAGAGCTGGACATGCATGGCAGCTCACGATACACACACTCCGGCTGGTTGCATCGGGAGGTCTCAACCATCTCTTCCAAGCTAAAAGCTAAGAGCTAAAAGCTTATTTGCTTTATTTAACATTTGACCGCACTCGTATTACTTTTTCTTCTCGGCCAAGCCGCACGCCTCATACGCGCCGGTCGGATCAATCGCAGTGCTGCCTTGCTCTATGCTGCGAATGATTCCCTGCTTATCGACTACGAAAGTAGCGCGGTTAGCGTAGCCCTGTACTTCGTTGTAAATGCCGTAGTCTTTGACCACGGTGCGCATGAAATCGCTCAGAACCGGGAAAGTCACGCCGAGCTCTTTTGCCCAGTGCGCGTTGGCGGGACCGCTGTCCACGCTAATGCCGAGCACTTGTGTGTTGCTTGCGTCGAATTTCGCAATATCAGCCTGATATTGCCTCAATTCCTTCTCTCAGCCGCCTGTGAAAGCGAGCACATAAAACGCCAGCACCACGTTCTTCCTGCCTTTAAAATCGCTCAGCTTGACCTGATTGTGATTGTTGTCAGTCAGCGTGAAGTCGGGAGCGATGTCGCCGACTTTCAATTGCGTCCTGGGCGCGGTCGGCTGCTGTGCAAGGGCTGCTGCCACGAATGCCAGAAGTACTGAAAGACCGAAAACCTTCCTTCGCATGAATCAGCCTCCTTCGATTTGTAGGACAGATCTACACTTCCCAATACCCTGTGGCGTGTGCACCTCCCAGAGGTTGGTCCACCATAATGGAATTAGACACCCTCGCATGCAGCTACGCAAGACAGACTGACAGATCAGCACCAAAGGATATTTTCGCAAATGTGTTTAGTACAAGAATGTCCAGGTCCACGTCCAAGTCTAAGTCCAAGTCCACGTGCGGGTGGCTTTAGTTAGCACCTATGGATAGAAACCCTGGGAGGGTCAAGATCAGAAATCCGAATGAGTCCTAATTCGCAGAATTTTGATTTTTAATTCCAGCGGAACCAGCGGAGCGCAAGAACAAAGGGTATGAGGCCCCAAGCAGCCAAGACTGCCAATCTCAACAGTTGGGCTTGCAGGGGCGCACCTTCCAGAATTACGGCTCGGAGCGCGTTGTTAAGCTGGGTGAGCGGGAGGCTTTGCACGAAAGGCTGGAGAGCACCGGGAAATCTATCGGAAGAGAAGAAGATTCCAGAGAAAAGCCACATCGGCAACTGAACCAGATTCATCAGTCCTGAAACCGTTTCGATGCGCTGGGCGCGGCTAGCAATCAACAATCCCAGCCCGGAAAAAGAGATCGCTCCGATCAATGAGAGGATCAGGATTGCAATCAGGCTTCCCTTGATTATGATGCCGAAGAAAAGGACTCCTGTGCCAAGCACGATCACCAGTTCGGGAATCATGAACACGAGACGTCCGCCGATCATCGACCAGAGGAAGTCGGCTCGCTTCATGGGTGTCGCCACAAATCTCTTCAGCAGTTTGCGCACTCTCATGTCCACGATCACGAAGCCGACGCCCCACATGCCGCTCCCCATCAGGTTCATTCCCAGCAGGCCCGGCACGAGAAAATCGATATAGCGCGCGCCCGGCTCGGTCATCGCCACATCCCGGATTGTGATCGGATCCTGCCTGCCTGCTGCCCTCTGAAGGACATCATTCACGCGCTGGCGCGCAAGGACACTCTCCGATCGAGCGGGATCGAACAGGAAGGCGGCGGGATTCCCGGGGATTACTACCACCGACGATTTTCCGAGGCGCAGCCGGTTGCGGGACTCCTCGGGAGAATGAACCTCCACCACCATGCTTTGGTTGCTTTTCAACGTTTGCGCAACCGCCACTGCACCCGGGCTCTGTTGCACATCCACATACACCTTGTCTGCGGGTTGGTTGCGAAAAGCGATTCCGAGCCCTATTGCAAGGAGCAACGGAAAACCGTACACCCAGAATATTGCCTCCGGTTCCCGTATGAATTCTCGAATTCTCGCCAGCAGCAGTTCTTTAAGAGGATGATATCTCATCGTCGCGCAAGCGCCTTCCTGTCAGGTGGACAAATACATCCTCGAGGCTCGCATGCCGAGTGCTCAGCCGAATCAGATCCAGTCCCAGGCGCTGTGTCGTTTCAAGCAGCGCGGGGATGGCTATGTGCGCTTCGCTCACCGTGAGCGCAACTCCGCCGGCCTCGTTCCTTACCTCCAGAACCGCAGGCAAAACACGCAGATCCGGTTCCGGGATGGTGGAGCCATTGGACAAAGCAAACTCGACGACATGCGCGCCACCCAGGCTGGCAACAAGCTCCGCCGGGGAACCTAGGGCAATCACTTCCCCGTGATCGACGACTGCAACACGATTGCACAATCTCTCTGCCTCATCCATGTAGTGTGTCGTCAGAAGCGTCGTCTTGCCTCGCTCACCAAGCTTGCGAATCGTTTCCCACAGCTGGCGGCGCGATTGCGGATC
>Ga0182021_10003791_pt1 | contig 17748 bp, 13 predicted proteins | sample 612E3MmetaG_FD_120493 | JGI IMG/M metagenome (GOLD analysis project Ga0182021, IMG submission 120493) | Permafrost microbial communities from Stordalen Mire, Sweden - 612E3M metaG (Illumina Assembly) | ecosystem: Environmental > Terrestrial > Soil > Wetlands > Permafrost | place: Sweden... | reverse complement strand
TTTTCCAAAAATCAGATATTAAACACATTAAGGAAGGTATTTCATCCTGAGAAGAAAAAAGATATTGTCTCCCTGGGTCTTGTGAACGAAATTGAGACTGACGAAAATGGCATTACAATAACCCTTACGCCTGAGCGATCAAACGATCCCTTTATTTCATCTCTGAAAAGTTCTGTTACAAGGGTTCTTAAGGAAGAGCTTGGACCTGATGCCGTGATAAAAGAAATCAGGATTCAACCTAAAATCATTATCGCAAAGAATATTGAAAAGCCTGAAAATTCTCTTTCTGATGTAAAAAATATTATTGCAGTATCTTCCGGAAAAGGAGGTGTCGGTAAAACCACAATTGCAGTGAACCTGGCTGTTGCTCTTGCCCGCAAAGGATATAAGGTAGGACTATTGGATGCTGATATATTCGGGCCATCTGTTCCAATAATGTTTGATTCCAAGGATTATAAGCCAGAAGTCAAAAAAGAGGGCAACAACGACAAGATAATACCATTACTAAAATTTGGCGTAAAAATACTATCTATTGGATTTTTTGTCGATCCTGCAGATGCAGTTGTCTGGAGAGGTCCGATGGCATCAAATTTTCTTAAGCAACTCATTACACAGGGCGATTGGGGTTCACTTGATTTCCTCCTCGTTGATCTTCCTCCTGGAACAAGCGATATTCATCTCACCCTTGTTCAGGAGGTAGCTGTTACCGGAGCAATTGTCATCAGTACTCCTCAGGAAGTGGCACTCGCCGATGCAGTAAAAGGCATTTCAATGTTCAGAAGTGAAAAAATAAACGTGCCGGTACTTGGATTGGTTGAAAACATGTCTTGGTTCACACCTGCCGAACTTCCTGAAAATAAATATTATATTTTCGGGAAAGACGGGTGTAAATTGCTGGCTGCCAGAATGGATGTTCCCCTTCTCGGACAAATACCTGTAGTTCAGAGCATTTGTGAAGGCAGTGATAATGGTAAACCGGTCGCGTTGGAAGATGACATTATCGGACGTGCTTTCATGTCACTAGCAGATAATCTTGTTGAAAAAACAAATGAAAGAAACCGCGAACAAAAATCTACGGAAAGACTAAAAATTTCAAAAATCAAATAATAATATAAATGGCTGAAAACATAAACATCAAAGAACGGGTTTTGAAGGCCCTTGAAAGAATCAGACCATATCTTCAGTCTGACGGTGGCGATATTCAACTGATTGAGGTTACTGAAGACTTTACTGTAAGAGTAAAACTACAGGGAGCATGTCATGGCTGTCCATATAGTCTCCAGACACTAAAGGCAGGCGTGGAACAGGCATTAATAAAAGAAGTTCCTGAAATCAGGAGTGTCGTTTCTGTCGATTAAGGAGGTGCAAGCCAATTTTAATTACCTTTGTTATACTATACCCGGGATTAGACAGTTTATAGTATAAAAATCTGTTTTTGGCTCAAAGCATAACTTCATATAAATTTCTTATCATACTGGGATCTCTGGCGATCCTTTGCGGTTGTTCCGTTGAAAAAAATACAAGATCATCAAGGTTTTACCAGGGACTCACCTCGAGATACAATATTTATTTCAATGGAAATGAGAGCTTTCAAACAGGCGTTGCAAAAGTAAATTCAGGATACCGGGACGATTATTCAGAATTGTTGAAGGTCTTTGAATACAGTGACCCAACGACTGTCTCAATGTGTTCTGCAGATATGGAGAGAGCTATACAAAAAGCTTCAAAAGTCATTTCACTAAAATCAATTACTGTTAAACCTGAAATAAAAGGTAATGCAATTCCCACACAGAAGGATGAAGACTTTCTGAACAGGAAAGAATATAATGACTGGGTAGATGATTGTTATCTTCTGATGGGAAAAGCGAGGCTTTATACTCACGATTTTGAACAGGCTAAGGCCACACTGAGTTTTAATATCTCAGCTACAGCCGATAATAAAATCAGGAATGAATCAACAATCTGGCTGGCGAGAATTTACAATGAAACCGGAAATTATAATGAATCCGCCAGGATTCTGAATGAACTGAATTTATCCAAGGATTTCACAAAAGATCTTCTGGGAATGTATTATTCAACCCTTGCTGACCTGTACCTAAAACAGAAAAGATACACCGAAGCTATTGAACCTTTAAGCAAAGCTCTTGAATACACTTCAGGTAAAAGAAATAAATACAGGCTCACTTATCTTTTTGCACAATTACTCGAAAAGACCGGGGATGGGAAAAAAGCTACTTCCCTATATCATAAAGTAATTAATATGAACCCGCCTTATGAGGTGGAATTCAATGCAGAAATAAATCTTGCCGGTGTCTTTGATGTGAACAGTGGTAAACCTGATTACATAAAAAGAGAACTTGAAAGGATGCTAAAGGACTCCAAAAACAAGGAGTTCATGGATCTGATTTACTTTGCTCTGGGAGATCTTGCGAAGAAAGAGGGAAATATGAAAGAAGCTGTTGAAAATTACAAAAAATCGGCTGCTTCCAGCAGACAGAATCCTAAACAAAAAGGTAAGTCCTATCTTGCTCTTGCGGAGTATTTTTACAGTAAACCCGATTATTTAAATTCCGGTAAATACTATGATAGCACGGTTTATCTTCTTGATCAAAGATATCCCGACTATCAATTAATTAAAGCTAAATCCCAGAATCTTAATGCCCTTGTTCAGCAATTGACTGTTATACAGAGAGAAGATAGTCTCCAGCATGTTGCAAAGCTTTCCGAATCTGAGAGGAATAACCTTATCGCTTCAATAATAGAAAAAGCAAAAAAAGATGAATCAGGTATTAAACCGGGTGCTGATTATGCCGATCGGAATAACATGGGCCAGTTCTATGAAAACCAGCAGAGATTCCAGGAGAACATAACCCAGGAGGGTAAATGGTATTTTTATAACCAATCGGCAATGACTTTCGGAAGAACCGAATTCAGAAGAAGATGGGGCGACAGGAAGCTTGAAGACAACTGGAGACGATCAAACAAATCTATTGTGGCCACTAGTCAGTTATCTGCCAACCAGGAAGAGAATAACGGGCAGGTCAAGAAAGATACAGCAAAAGCCATAAGTGATAATAAAAATCCCCAGTTTTACCTTCGTAACCTGCCGATGACTGATTCGTTGGTGCACATTTCAAATGAGAAAATCGCGTATGCTTATCTTGAGGCCGGAAAGATTTATAATGAAAGGATATCAGATAAACCTAAAGCTATAGAATCTTTTGAAACTTTATTGAAACGTTTCCCCGGGAACGAGCTCGAACCTGAAGCTCTTTACTATAGTTATCTTGTTTATAAAGAAGAAAATAATGCACTTTCAGAGACATACCGGCAGCGGTTAATTGAGAAATACCCCGATAATGAATTTACCAGAATTATTTCTGATCCGGATTATTACACCAAAAAACTCGAGGACCTGAAAAAAGTTGAGAAGCTTTACCAGGAAGCGTATAACACCTATGCTTCAGAAAATTTTACCGGTGCGGTTTCTCTTTGTGATGATGCAATAAAACAATATGGGAAACATGAACTGGCTCCAAAATTTCTTCTTCTCCGTGCTTTTTGCATAGCCAGAACATCGGATGAAAGAACCTTCAAAGAAGAGCTTGATAAACTGATTAAACTATGGCCCGGGACTCCCGAGACTGCAAAAGCTCTAGAAATAATTGCTTTTCTGAACCAGAAAATTCCTGAACTTAAAGTCGAAGAAGACAAACAAATTGCAGCAGAAATTTATGTCGACGACCTCTCCTCTCAACATGTTTTCGCTTTGGTAATAATGAATTCCTCTTTCAATATTAACCAGGCTACTTTCGATGTAATAAGCTATAATATTGACAATTACACTAATAAAAATTACCGGACGGAAGGCGCCCTTGTTGAAAATAAGTATATAATGATAACCGTCTCAGGTTTTTCTGATATGCCGGCTGCAATGGATTATTATAAATCCTTTCATTCCGATCAGATCATCAGAAATCCATCCGGATCCCAATTAATTACATTTATTATCGGAAAGAAAAATCTTGACTCTCTTAATAAAGATAAAAATCCCGAACGTTACAAACTTTTCTTTGAAGAAAAGTATCTGAAGCCAGAAAGAATTAAGTAGCTGAAAGAGAACTATCTTTGCATTCCGGCAACTAATAAAAGTTTATGAGGAAACTACGAATACTATGGACCGATGATGAAATTGAGGTTCTCAAACCCCACATATATTTCCTCCGTGAAAAAGGTTATGAAATAGATACCTGTTCGAATGGCAATGATACAGTAGATTTGGTAAAGCAGAATCAGTATGATTTGATCTTATTGGATGAACATATGCCCGGATTGAGTGGGATTGAAACTCTTCGTTTAATTAAACAGGCACGACCGGAGATCCCTGTTGTAATGATAACGAAAAGTGAAGAGGAAGAAATTATGGAAGCTGCGATAGGTTCAGAAATTGCTGATTATCTTATAAAACCCGTGAAACCAAATCAGATTCTTCTTGTTCTGAAAAAGAATCTCGAACAAAAAAGGCTCATAACTGAAAAAACCACAGTTGATTACAGACAGGAATTCAGAAAAATCAGCAGTATGATCGATACTGCCAGGATTCCTTCTGACTGGACCGATCTTTATAGAAAAATAGTCTACTGGGAAACTGAGCTTGAAAAATCTTCAGACAATGGTATGACAGAAATTCTTCAGATGCAGGAAGGTGAAGCAAATAATATTTTCTCAAAATTCGTAATTAATAATTATCTCAGCTGGTTAAATAATGATAAAAGCGATAAGCCTCTTTTGTCACCTGATTTACTTTCAAAAAAAGTTTTCCCTCTTCTTGATAAAAGCAAATCAATATTCTTCATTTTAATTGATAATATGAGATTTGATCAGTGGAAGACTATCTCTGCTGAACTTACCGGGTTATATCGTATCCTTGAAGAAGAATTATATTTCAGCATTTTACCAACGACAACCCAGTTCAGCCGAAATTCAATTTTTGCAGGGCTCATGCCATTGACCATTTCAGAAACAATGCCTGAATTCTGGATACCTGATGACGATGATGAAGGCAAGAATAATTTTGAAGAAGAATTTCTTACACGGCAAATCGCGCATAAAGGGTTAAAAATCAAATGGTCTTATAATAAAATCAGCAATAACCAGGACGGTAAAAGGATAAATGAAAGGATTAAGTCATTGCTTGAAAATGACCTTAACATTCTGGTTTACAATTTTGTGGATATACTTTCCCATGCGCGGACCGAGATAGGCGTGATAAGAGATCTCGCAAACGATGAACGCGCATACCGTAGTCTTACCAGATCCTGGTTCATACATTCCTCATTATTTGAATTGCTAAAAACTCTTTCTACTCAAAGGGTTAGAATTATCTTTAGCACCGACCATGGAACTATCAGAGTACAAAATCCTGTAAAAATAATCGGAGACAGAAAAACTTCAGCTAACCTCCGGTATAAAATGGGGAGAAGCCTGGATTATGATCCATCCAAAGTGTTTGAAATAAAGAGCCCGGAAAAAGCCTGGTTACCAAAAAGTAACATCAGCTCAAGGTATATCTTCGCCCTCAATAAGGATTTTTTAGTCTATCAGAACAACTATAATCATTTTGCTGGCTATTATAAAGACACATTCCAGCATGGCGGCGTCTCCATGCAGGAGATGCTGTTGCCGGTTGCCTGCCTCGAACCTATATCCTGATTATTCATATTTTTGTCTCAATGGAAATTATTATCAGAGATAAAAGCAGCCTTCATAAAAGTGCAATTAAGTTCATAAGAGAAACTTCCGGAAAGAAGATTTTTGCTTTTTCCGGATCGATGGGAGCCGGTAAAACAACAATAATCAAGGCTATATGCGAAGTTCTCGGGGCAAAAGATATTGTTACCAGTCCGACATTTACAATTGTAAACGAGTACATAACCATGTCGGGAGAATCTATTTATCATATTGATTTTTACAGAATTAAAAAGACTGAAGAGGTTTTTGACTTTGGGATCGAGGAATATCTTGAAAGTGGTTCTTACTGTTTCATGGAATGGCCCGAGCTGGTTGAGGGAATCCTTCCTCCGGAGACTGTTAATGTCAGAATTACCGTTAATGAAAGCGAGCAACGTATCCTCAATTTCGTATAAAATTCCATTTTGCTGCGTGTTCCAATTTTTTTACCTTTGATAGAAATAAATTCTTCTCTGAAGATGAACGAGAAAGGTAACATCAGGCACCAAAACTTCGGGAAAACATCTTTCATGCCAAAAGAGGAACATCTTGAAACGGCTGTAAAGAACCGGAGTATTTCAATCGGCATTGCCGGAAATGACAATGATGATGAAAAAAGGGTTGCCGTAACTCCTGAATCGGTAAACCTTCTTGTTGAGGCCGGAAATGAAGTAATTGTTCAGAAGGGAGCAGGTTTAGGTGCTAATTATTCTGACCAGGACTTCAGCGAAAATGGAGCTATCATAACCGACTCTCCTGCAAGAGTTTACAGTGCGGATGTAGTCATAAAAGTTGCTCCATTCAATGAGCATGAAACTGATTATTTAAAGGGTAATCAGATTGTAATGTCATTCCTCAATGTCTTAAGGCTCAATGAAGATACTCTTGGCAAACTTATCAGAAAAAAAGTTACAGCAATTGCATTCGAAAAAATTAAGGACGATAACGGGGTTCTGCCCGTAATGGAATCAATGAGTGAAATATGCGGGATAACTTCCCTGCTTATAGCCTCAGATTACCTTAGCAGCCATCATGGCGGAAAAGGAGTCATGCTGGGAGGCATTACCGGAGTTACACCTACCGAAGTTGTAATAATCGGCGCAAACACTGCCGGGGAATACGCTGCCAGAGCTGCGATAGGACTGGGTTCAGAGGTGATGATTTTTGATAGTTCACTGCACAGGTTGAGAAGGTTTCAAAATCTTTTGGGACAGCGGCTTCAGACCTCGGTTTTTCATCCTCAGGTACTTAAGAAAGCACTTAAATCGGCAGATGTACTTATTGGAGCAATTGAACTCGAAGATCTAAAGCCATGGTATTATATTACGGAGGATATGATCCGAATGATGAAAAAAGGCTCAGTCATAATTGATCTCAGTATTGACCGTGGTGGCTGTATCGAGACAACTGAATGCAGACCGCTCCATGATCCTGTATATGAGAAACATGGCGTTATTCATTTCTCAGCATGGAATCTCCCCTCAAGGGTTGCAAGAACTGCTTCCATTGCACTCAGCAATATCTTCATTCCGATTCTTCAGAATATGGCAGATGCAGGAGGTATGACTCAACTATTGAAGAATGATACGGGTCTGAGAAACGGTGCATATCTGTATAATGGCATACTGACTAACGAGACTCTCGGGCAGAAGTTTGGCATACTTTCAAAGGATCTGGATTTGCTGCTTTCTGCATTCTGATCGTTAACGGAAAAATAGTTTAGTATCTAAACAATCTGTTTTAATTTCACATTGTCTGCCGATAAAAAGTGCACGGTTATCAGCAATATGTCCGGCAGGAAAATTAAAAAACAGAGGATAATTATATTCAGCCACAATCTCAGCTACTGTCTCCTCGGCGCTTTTTCCCCATTGGCTTTTCCCTTCAACCATATCATTAAGACCTCCGACAACAAGTGCTTTAAGCCCTTCGAATTTCCCTGCAAGTTTAAGTGAAGTCATCATCCTGTCGAGATGATAATAGTACTCACCCACATCTTCAATGAACAGAATTTTACCCTTTGTTTTTGGTTCTGCTGGTGTTCCGATCAGGCTATAAATCAGGGAGAGGTTCCCACCGGTCAGCTCCCCTTCTACATTTTCAGGTCTTATGCTTCTGCCTTTCCATGTATAAACCTGCTGACCATCAAATAAAGCAGTTCTTAATGATTCAAAAGTCTCAGCAGTTTTTCCCTGATTAGCATAGTTTAATGGCATCTCAGCATGAAGTGAAATAATACCGTATATCTCGCTTAACCATAGATGCAATACTGTGATATCACTGAACCCCACGTACCATTTTGGCTGTTTTTTCAATGCTGAAAAATCAATTTTATTAATTATTCTCGAGACTCCGTATCCTCCTCTTGCACAGAAAACTGCCCTAATTTTATTATCGTCTGTCATTTCCTGCAGATCAGCTAATCTTTCATTGTCGCTGCCTGCAAACTGGCCATTCTTATTAAAGGCATTTTTACCTACTCTCACCTTAAGTCCCCACTTTTCGAGGAAAACCACAGCATCGGATATTTTGCTTTTTTCAATAGCAAAGGAGGGAGAAATAATTGCAACTTCATCCCCAATTTTCAGGAACGGGGGTTGTATCTTCTTTGAAGACATTTATATTATATTATATTAATAGTGTCGGACCAAATTTAGGGGATTCCTCACTTCGTTCGGAATGACAGGTAATTAGGTGGGCTAATCTGCGGGGAGGGGAGGATGGCGGCTCTGCCGCCATCCTCCCCTCCCGTGAAAAACATAACAAACTGTCATTCTGAGCGAATCCGCTGGCTGGCGGAGAAGCGAAGAATCTCCATATAAATTCATTTTCCCCGTTTAATATTGATATTATATATAAAAGTAAAGCATAATGTTGTGTTTTACAAGTTATTTTACCCCCTAAATCCCCTCTCCTGGGGACTTATGAATTTACAATAAAGCCTCGCCATAGGGTAAAATTATTATCTTTGTTGCGTTTTTAAAACTGTTAACAGTTCATTATCAGTATTATGAAGAAATTTAAAAGATATCTTGTCACCTCAGCACTGCCGTATGCCAACGGACCAATTCACATTGGTCATCTTGCCGGGGTATATATTCCATCAGACATTTATACCAGGTACCTTAGAATTAAGGGGGAAGATGTAATTTCAATATGCGGATCGGATGAACACGGAGTACCTATTACCCTTAAGGCCCGCAAGGAAGGCGTATCTCCACAACAGATTGTCGACAGGTATCATGAACTGAATAAAAAGGCATTTAAGGATTTTGGTATTGCTTTCGATATTTACTCACGCACTTCAAATAAAATTCATTACGACACTGCTTCCGAGTTCTTCCTGAATCTATATAATAAGGGAGAATTCACTGAGAAGGTTTCAAATCAGTATTATGACGAAGAAGCAGATTGTTTTCTTGCCGACAGATATATAATGGGAACCTGCCCACATTGCGGCAATGAAAATGCATATGGAGATCAATGCGAAAAATGCGGAACATCACTTAGTCCTACAGATTTAATAAATCCACGTTCAACAATCAGTGGTGGGAAACCCCTAATGAGAGAAACTCTTCACTGGTATCTTCCGCTCGACAAATATGAGCCATGGCTGAAAAAATGGATTCTCGAAGATCACAAGGAATGGAAAGTCAATGTGTACGGTCAGTGTAAATCCTGGCTGGACCAGGGTCTTCAGCCCAGAGCCGTTAGCCGCGATCTTGACTGGGGTGTTCCGGTTCCGGTCAAAGGAGCAAAAGGGAAAGTTCTTTATGTATGGTTTGATGCGCCAATAGGTTATATATCTGCAACAAAAGAACTTACGCCAGACTGGGAAAAATACTGGAAAGACCCTGAGACGAAAATGGTCCACTTTATCGGAAAAGATAATATTGTTTTCCACTGCATTATCTTCCCATCCATGTTGAATGCTGAAGGTTCATTTATCCTTCCTGAAAATGTACCGGCAAACGAGTTCCTCAACCTGGAAAATGACAAGATCTCGACATCGCGGAACTGGGCAGTGTGGTTACATGAGTATCTGGAAGATTTCCCGGGCAGACAGGATGTTTTACGATACGCTCTTTGTGCCAATGCTCCGGAGACGAAAGATAACGACTTCACCTGGAAAGATTTCCAGGCAAGAAATAATAATGAGCTGGTCGCAATTCTTGGCAATTTTGTGAATCGGACACTTGTCCTTACAAATAATTATTACGGAGGCAAAGTCCCTGAAAGAGGTAAGACAAATAAATATGATAATGAAGTTCTTGCAGAGATAGCGAAATTTAAAGCAGGAGTTGAGGTCAATCTTGAAACTTATCGTTTCAGGGAAGCTTTGAAAGAGGCCATGAATCTGGCACGGCTGGGTAATAAATATCTGGCTGATACTGAGCCATGGAAAGTGGTAAAAACTGATCCTGAAAGGGTAAAAACAATAATGAATATTGCACTTCAGATAACTGCAAATCTTACAATTATTTGTGAACCATTCCTCCCCTTCTCGATGGAAAAACTGAGAAGCTGGCTTAATTACACAGCACCAAAATGGAGTAACGCCGGAAAGGTAGATCTTCTATTGCCCGGACATGCCACCAACAAGCCTGAGCTTCTTTTTGATAAGATAGAAGATGACGCCATAAACAGACAGATTGAAAAGCTCATGAACACTAAAAAGGCCAATGAAGCTGCAAATGTAAAAGTCATACCGGCAAAAGATCCCATCACTTTTGATGATTTTACAAAAATTGATATCCGGACAGCCACAATCATCGAGGCTGAAAAGGTACCAAAAACCGTCAAGCTGCTTAAGCTTAAAATAGATACGGGGATTGATGTCCGGACCATAGTATCAGGCATCGCAGAGTACTATGTGCCGGAAGATATTATTGGCAAACAGATATCAATTATTGCCAACCTTGAACCGAGAAAGATCAAAGGCATAGAATCCAGGGGAATGATATTGATGGCTGAAGACAAGGATGGAAAACTGGTTTTGGTTTCTCCTGTTAAAAAGGTAGATAATGGGAGTATGATAAAATAGGAGATTATTTTATTTTCGTAACCCAGGCGCCGGGGTGATTTCTACCGATACTGTCTTTTGTATCCAAAGCTCTTGTCAGATCCGAGCATTTCATTGCACTGACCCTGTAAAAACCATTCGGCCCCTTCATAAGCTCGGGGCTATAACCTTCAGATTCAAGTTTCTTTATGAGAACATCAGCATTGTTTTCGGATTTGAAACTTCCGGCAATAATACAGTAAACATTTTCTGCGGGCAAAGATTTTTCTTCTTTGACAGCGACAGTTAATTTCTCTGGAGCAGTTTTTCCAATAACCGTTGCCTGACTAAAACCAGATAAGCTGTCGGCTGTTTTGCTTTTATCAACAGCCTGCCTGTTGTTCTCAAATTCAATAGAAGCCAATGGATTTAAGCTGGTTCTCTGAACCTTCGTTTTAAAAATATCTGTTGAAAGCGGGATAATGACAAGAGCAGTCAGAAGCGGAACAATGACAGCAGCTCTCCATAAAATCTTTCTTGTCGAAAGTTGTCTTACAGATTCTTTGTCTTTATATTTTAAAACCTTTTTCCGGACATCATAACCTTCCAGCGGTGATATCTGAAAAGATGTAAGCCCATAAGAATCAAGATGATAATTGATATCCCTGTCGGGTTCAAATTGAATATTACCTTCATTGTTATTTATAAAACTCCCGATGCTTTCAAAAACTACTTTTTCACCTTTAGATAACCGTCTCCGGATATCATTAACGAATTCCTCAACAAGATTCCTGGCATCTGCATAGTTCATTTTTGCAGATTCTGAAATTCTTCCAACAAGCAGGCCATCATTATGATTCAGGTTTCTGTTAAAGGATATCTGTTTTACAGGAGGGAAAAATGTATTGCTGGTTTTATCAATTCGTGCCGGAGTATAGTTCCCTATAAATCCGCCAAAACCGGGTACGATGACACAATCGTGACCAAAGAATAATTCCCTTATAGATGCTGTTATATCCAATTTCAGTACTACTTTATATTATTACAAATTTAAGAAAAAATACTTAACAATAATTATTGATTGCAAGCATCTGAATATTTTATGCCGTTTTTTAACTGATGTCTCTTCATAATTGGACAGCACTACCCGACCTGGGGCTTTAAATCCTGCTTTAAATCAGGCCAAAAAGGGAGGATGTGGAAGGCAAAAGTCTACAAAAAATATTATCTTCGTACTTCTAAATAAAATTGCTTCAGATGAGAGAGATTCAGATGGTAGATCTTAAGATTCAGTATGATAAGATCAGTAGTCAAGTTGATGAAGCTATAGGGTCAGTCCTTAAATCAACAGCATTTATCAAAGGTCCGGAAGTAAGACTGTTTGAAGACGATCTTCAGAAATATCTTGGAGTCAAACATGTGATTTCCTGCGCCAATGGGACTGATGCTCTCCAGATTGCCATGATGGCCTTAGGATTGAAACAGGCAGATGAGGTTATTACAACCGATTTCACCTTTATAGCTACAGTTGAAGCTATAGCACTCCTTGGACTAAAACCGGTTTTAGTCGAACCGGAGGAAGCCAGTTTTAACATTTCACCGGAAGCAATCATTAAAGCAATTGGTCCAGGAACAAAAGCTATTGTACCTGTTCATCTTTTTGGTCAGTGTGCTGATATGGAAGAAATTATGAAAATTGCTGCAAAGCACAATTTATTTGTAATTGAAGACGCAGCACAGGCTACAGGGGCAGATTACACATATAAAAACAGAACTTTTAAAAAGGCTGGTACAATCGGACATATCGGAACTACATCTTTCTTCCCGTCAAAAAACCTTGGATGTTATGGCGACGGAGGTGCATTATATACAAACGACGATAGCCTGGCCTATAAAATAAGAAGCATTTCCAACCACGGGATGAAAGCGAGATATTATCACGATGACATCGGAGTGAATTCCAGACTAGACACTATTCAGGCAGCCGTACTTCGCATTAAACTAAAATATCTCGAAGATTATAATTCAGCCCGGAATGCCGCAGCCCGTTTTTATGACGAAGCCTTCTCAGGATGTCCCGATATAAGGATTCCTGAAAGAGTCAACTATTCATCTCATATTTTTCACCAGTATACACTGAAGATCCTGAATGGGAAAAGGCAAGCGCTCAAGGAGTATCTAGAATCGAAGAAGATTCCTTCAATGATCTACTACCCTGTTCCGATACATTTGCAGGAGGCTTATGCTTTTCTCAGGAACAGGAGGAAGGATTTCCCAATAACAGACAAATTATGCAGTGAGGTTCTTTCACTTCCCATGCATACTGAACTTGATCAGGAACAACTTGAATACATTACTACGAATGTTCTGAAATTCTTTGAATAATATTGAAAATGAAAAAAGAATTTTTTGCACACGAAACTGCTGTGATCGATGAAGGCAGTAAGATCGGTAAAGGCACCAAAATATGGCATTTCAGTCATATTATGACCGGATCTGAAATAGGTGAAAACTGCAATATAGGACAGAATGTTGTTATTTCTCCGGGAGTAAAGCTCGGGAAAAATGTGAAAGTTCAGAATAACGTATCTATCTATACAGGAGTTATTTGCGAGGATGATGTCTTCCTTGGCCCTTCAATGGTTTTTACCAACATCATTAATCCCCGGAGTGCTATAGTCCGTAAAGACCAATATGTTGAAACTTTAGTTGAGAAAGGGGCTTCAATAGGGGCAAATTCAACAATAATATGCGGTAACAAAATTGGAAAGTATGCATTTGTCGGAGCCGGAGCAATTGTAACAAAAGAGGTAAAACCTTATGCCCTTGTCATCGGTAATCCTGCCAGGCAGACGGCCTGGATGAGTGAATTCGGACATAAGCTGTCATTTGAAAAGTCCGGGATCGCAACATGTCCCGAAAGCGGAGAGAGATACCATCTGGAAGGTGGAATTGTTTCTAAAATTTATTAGTTTTATGCCCCGGAAAATTTATAAAAAATGAATCCGAATTCAAAAAATTTTGGAATGATTGGTGTAGCAGGATATATTGCTGTCAGGCACCTCAAAGCAATTAAAGATACCGGCAATAATCTCCTTGCCTGCCTTGATAAATTTGACAGTGTAGGCCTGATTGACAGCTATTTTCCTGAAAGTGATTTCTTTGTTGAATTCGAAAGATTTGACAGACATTTTGATAAGCTTAAAAGAACTGGTACAAAAATAGATTACGTAAGTATTTGTTCCCCTAATTACTTACACGATTCGCATATAAGGTTTGCATTGAGACATAAAGCTGAAGCTATTTGTGAGAAACCCATAGTGCTTAATCCCTGGAATATTGATGCACTTCAGGAAATTGAAAATGAAACCGGTCACAGGGTTTATACAATACTGCAACTCAGGCTTCACCCTAAAATACTTGAACTTAGGGAAAAAATCCGTAACAGTCCGAAGAATAAGGTTCATGACATCGATCTTACATATATAACCAGTCGTGGTAACTGGTATAACATCTCATGGAAAGGCGATATTCATAAATCAGGTGGTGTGGCAACAAATATAGGGGTCCATTTCTTTGATATGCTGGGTTGGATCTTCGGCAGTACCAAAACAAATATTGTACATCTATCCGAGTACAATAAAGCTGCAGGTTATCTTGAACTTGAGAATGCAAGGATAAGATGGTTCCTGAGTCTTGATTATAACGATTTGCCAAAATCCTTAAAAGAATCCGGAAAAAGAACTTACAGATCAATTACAATTGACGGTGAAGAGGTAGAGTTCAGCGAGGGTTTTGCTGAACTTCATACATTAACCTATTCTGAAATTCTTGCGGGTCGTGGCTATGGCCTTCAGGATGCAAAACAGTCTGTTGAAACAGTATATACAATAAGAAATGCAAAACCGGTTGGAATAAAAGGTGAATATCATCCGATGCTAAAAATTATTTAAGAAATGTACAATAAGTTAATTAATAAAGAAACAAAGCTTTCTGTTATAGGTCTGGGTTATGTTGGTTTGCCAATAGCTCTTGAGTTTGCTAAAAAGATAAAGGTTGTAGGTTTTGATATTAAGCCTGAACGTATCGAACTCATGAAAAATGGCATCGACCCTAGCAACGAACTTTCTCCGGATAGTTTTGATAACACAGATATTAAAATTACCTGCAATCCTGAAGACCTCAGGGAAGCATCGTTTCATATTATTGCAGTTCCCACACCTACTGATAAACACAACCTGCCGGACCTCACACCTGTCATGAAAGCATCCGAAACAGTAGGCAGTATATTGAAAAAAGGAGATTATGTTGTTTACGAATCAACTGTTTATCCTGGCTGTACAGAAGAGGATTGTGTACCAGTCCTGGAAAAATTTTCAGGATTGAAATTTCTTACTGATTTTAAAGTTGGCTTTTCTCCAGAAAGGATTAATCCGGGGGACAAGAAACATACCCTGACGAAGATTACAAAAGTCACAAGTGGGTGTGATACAGAATCGGCAGAGGAAATTGCAAAAGTATATGAACTGATAATTGAAGCCGGTGTTTTCAGAGCCACGTCAATTAAGGTGGCCGAGTCAGCCAAGATCATTGAAAACACACAGCGGGATATTAATATCGCTTTCATGAATGAGCTTTCAATCATCTTCAACAGGATGGGTATCAATACTTTTGAAGTCCTGGAAGCCGCCGGAACAAAATGGAATTTCCTGAAATTCTACCCCGGTTTGGTCGGGGGGCATTGCATCGGTGTAGATCCTTACTATCTGTCATTTAAAGCAAAAGAACTTGGCTACCACCCCCAGATGATCGACTCGGGAAGATTTGTCAATGACAGTATGGGCAGATATGTCGGAAAACAGACTGTAAAAAAAATAATTTCGTCAGGAAAAAGTCTTAATGAAGCAAGAGTTCTGATAATGGGTATTACATTCAAGGAAGATGTAACTGATATCAGAAACTCAAAAGTTGTCGATGTTATTGCAGAACTAACTGATTTTGGTGTCAGTGTCGATGTTATTGATCCAGGCGTAGGCTCGCATGAAGTAAAAGAGGAATACGGCATAGAACTGAAAAAAGCACCTTCAGGAAAGTATGATGCTGTTATACTTGCTGTTAGTCATAAAGAATACCTGAATCTTAAAGAAGATTTCTTTACCAATTTGCTAAGCCAAGAGGGAATTATTGTTGATGTAAAAGGAGTATTACGCGGAAGGATAAAGAATCATACTTACTGGAGTTTGTAATGAAAAAGAAAATCCTTGTCACCGGAGGGACCGGCTATATTGGTTCTCATACTTCCGTCGAACTTATTGAGGAGGGTTATGACGTAGTAATAATTGATAATCTCTATAATTCTGAAGCAGAAGTTGTTGACGGTATCGAGAAAATTACCGGAGTCAGGCCTGTTCTTGAAGTTTTTGACCTATGTGATAAAAATAAGCTTGATCTTTTTTTCAAAAATAACAAGGATATTGCAGCAATAATTCACTTTGCAGCCTATAAAGCCGTGGGGGAGTCTGTCAGGAAACCTCTTGAGTATTACAGGAATAATCTCGATTCCCTCATGAATCTGCTTGGTGCCATGCAAAACTATGGTATATGTAATATGGTTTTCTCTTCCTCATGCACTGTTTACGGGCAACCCGAAAAACTGCCGGTGACCGAGGATAACCCTTTCCAGAGCGCATTATCACCCTATGGAAATACTAAACAAATAGGAGAAGAGATTATCAGGGACACCACAACAGCATCAGATAAAATTAAAGCAATTTCTTTGAGGTATTTTAACCCGATAGGTGCTCATCCATCTGCGCTGATCGGCGAACTGCCAAGAGGAGTTCCGGAGAATCTTGTGCCATATATTACCCAGACAGCCATAGGATTACGAGATGAACTAAGGGTTTTTGGCAATGATTATGATACTCCTGACGGGTCTTGCATACGGGACTATCTTCATGTTTCAGATCTGGCTAAAGCGCATGTTGTGGCAGTCAAAAGGCTGATTGATAATAAGAATAAAAAGAATTATGAGGTATTTAACCTGGGTACCGGAAAAGGTGTTTCTGTTCTTGAAGCAATTCAATCATTTGAAAAAGTAACAGGCGTTAAACTGAAATATAAAATTACCGAAAGAAGGCAGGGCGACATTGTTAAAATATGGGCCGATCCGACATTTGCAAACAAGGAACTTGGCTGGAAAACAGTATATTCTCTTGATGATTGCATGAAAACAGCCTGGGAATGGGAAAAACAAATCAGAAAACATTATAAATGAAAAAAACCATCCTGATAACCGGAGGAGCAGGATTTATCGGCTCACATGTTGTAAGGAGATTTGTCAACAAGTATCCTGATTACCTTATCGTTAATGCCGACAAGTTAACATATGCCGGAAACCTTGAAAACCTGACGGATATTGACAAAAAGAAGAATTATATATTTGAAAAAACCGATATTGTAAACAAACCGCAGGTAGTTCAGCTATTCGAAAAGTATAATTTTGATGGGGTTATTCATCTCGCTGCCGAATCTCATGTTGACAGGTCCATAACCGGTCCTGATGAGTTTGTTTTTACAAATATTGTGGGAACTGTAAATCTGTTAAATGCAGCACTCAGGATCTGGCTGGAAAATAAAAAAGAAAAACTTTTTTATCATATTTCTACCGATGAAGTTTATGGTTCTCTTGGTTCTGAAGGATTATTTACGGAAACCACGCCTTACGCTCCGAAAAGTCCATATTCTGCATCAAAAGCAAGCTCAGATCATATGGTAAGAGCATATCAGAATACTTTTGGGCTGCCTATAGTAATCTCTAACTGTTCAAATAATTACGGACCAAATCAGTTTCCTGAAAAGCTTATTCCTCTGGCAATAAATAATATCAGGAACAACAAACCGATACCTGTTTATGGAAAGGGTTCAAATATCCGTGACTGGCTTTATGTTGAAGACCATGCATCGGCAATTGATCTGATTTTTCACAAAGGAATTCACGGAGAAACCTATAATAT
>Ga0182021_10003790_pt1 | contig 17748 bp, 18 predicted proteins | sample 612E3MmetaG_FD_120493 | JGI IMG/M metagenome (GOLD analysis project Ga0182021, IMG submission 120493) | Permafrost microbial communities from Stordalen Mire, Sweden - 612E3M metaG (Illumina Assembly) | ecosystem: Environmental > Terrestrial > Soil > Wetlands > Permafrost | place: Sweden... | reverse complement strand
GAGTGCGAGGCTAGGACGCAGCGCCTCGTTCGTAGCTGGAGGCTACGGGCGAGGTCGAGGACGACGAATCGCGCTTGCCGAGCGCGGCCAGGCGGTGGAGTGCTTCGTTTCGCTTGGCGCTCAATAAAACCCGCCCGCGGGGTGATTGAAAAGTACCGATTCGTCAAGCGAAAAAGCGCGCCAAGAAGTGCCAAAGCCGTGTCGGAACTGTGTCTTCGACCGGGCACCACGTATCGCAGCCCGCCACCGCAAAGCGCCAAGCGGAATGAAGACCCGCCGACCAGGGAACCGGACCTGAAAAGATGAATCCCGGCAACACCACCAGGAAGGACTGTCTTGAAGCTTCTCGTTCTCGGAGCAACTGGGAAAACGGGGCGGTTGGTCGTCGAGCAGGCGCTCGCGGCCGGTCACGCCGTCACCGCCTTCGCCCGCGATCCGGCCGATATCCAGATCAGCCACGAGCACCTGACCGTCGTGAACGGCGATGCCCGTTATGCCGACGACGTGCGCGCCGCCCTGAAGGGACAGGACGCCGTCGTCAACACGATCGGCGGCGGCGAGCGCAAGCTGATCGCGAACACGACCAAGGCGCTCGTCGGGGCGATGCAGAAGAGCGGCGTCAAGCGAGTCGTGGCCATCTCCTCTTTCATCGCCACGCCGAACTTCAAGCCCACCGGGATGATGAGGCTCTTTCCGCGGCTGGTACGAGGTATGGCCGCCGACGACATCGCCGGAGTGAAGCTTCTCGAGGGCTCGGGCCTCGACTGGACGATCGTCTACGCCACTCTGCTCAAGAGCAAGCCGAAAGAGGGCTACCACCTGGTCGGTCTGGACGAGCGCGTGACGGCCAAGAACTCGATCAACCGGGTCGACGCGGCCGACTGCCTGCTCGCGGCTCTCGACGATGCCGCCACCGTAGGGCAGTCGTTCCTGGTTACCGGTCGTTAGAGGGCGCGAACGGCGTCCCAGCCAATGTCACGAGCGCCCTCCTCCCCTGTGCCTCCGGATATGCCCGACGAGCTTGCTCGCCTGGGCAAGGTTCCGGGCGAGTTGCGGCGGCTCGAGCTGGAGGGAAGGCTTCTGGACGGTCTCGATCTGACAGAGCGGGACGCGACAGGGCTGCGGCTGACTGAGAGCCGCCTCGAGCGAGTCGAGCTGGCAGGCGCAAGATTGCAGGGAGCGAGTCTTCGCGACGTCGCGGTCGCCGGCGGCAGCTGGGCGAACGTCGTTGCCGATTCTCTGACGCTGAAGCGTGGCGAGCTACGCGGCGTTCGGCTCACCGGCGCGGCGTTCGGTAACGCGTCACTCGAGGACGTCGTCTTCAGCGATTGTCGCATCGACCTCGCGCGCTTCCGCTTTGCCAAGCTTCTGCGCGTCCGCTTCGAGAGCTGCCGGCTGGAAGAGGCCGATTTCTACGAGGCCGGCATGAGCTCGGTCGTCTTCAGCGATTGCGATCTCACCGGAGTCGGCCTGGCGAGAGCGACCTTCGTCGAGAGCGAGATCCGCGGCTGCAAGCTCGCCGAAGTTGGTAATCCCGAGCGCCTGCGCGGCGTCAGGATGCCCTGGCCCGACGTGGTGCAAGCGGTCGACGTACTGGCGTCGGCAGTCGGCATCGAGATCGTCGAGTAATCCCGCCGCGGCGGCGTCCGAGTTGCAGAGAATCCCCGAGTGGGCGATACTCGCGCCCGATGGACGACAAGAAACTGGCCTACTCACAAGGACTCTCGAGCGTTCAGCTCCGGGCGGAGACGATCGGGCAGATGTGGGCAAGCGTCGTCGCCGCCCACGGCGACCGCGACGCGCTCGTCTCCCGGCATCAGGGGATCCGCTGGACGTACGCGGAGATCGACGAGCAGGTCGAGCGCTGTGCACGCGCCCTGCTCGCCGAGGGCGTGCAGAAGGGCGACCGGGTCGGCATCTGGGCGCCGAACGTGGCCGAGTGGGTCGTGGTCCAGTTCGCCACGGCACGCATCGGAGCGGTCATGGTCAACATCAATCCGTCCTACCGGGCGCACGAGCTGGAGTTCGTGCTGCGCCAGTCGGGCTGCACGATGCTGATCCTGGCGCCCGGGTTCAGGAACGCCGATTACCGCGCGCTCCTCAAGGCTGCCGACGCGCCCGCCCTGACCCGCTCGGTGGTACTCGGCGAAGGCTGGGAGGCGATGCTGGCGCGGGCCGATCAAGTCTCTCTCGAGGCGCTGGCCGAGCGCGAAGGCGAGCTCGACTACGACGACGCGATCAACATCCAGTACACCTCGGGCACGACCGGCTTCCCCAAGGGCGCCACGCTCTCGCACCACAACATCCTCAACAACGGCTTCTTCATCGGCGAGACGCTCGCTTACACGCCCGACGACCGCGTCTGCCTGCCGGTGCCCTTCTACCACTGCTTCGGGATGGTGCTCGGCAACATGGCGATCGTCACGCACGGCGCCTGCATCGTCATCCCCGGCGAAGGCTTCATTTCGAAGGAGGTACTGGAGACGGTCGAGGCGGAGCGCTGCACGGCCCTCTACGGCGTGCCGACGATGTTCATCACCGAGCTCGCCTCGCCCGAGTTCGAGACGACCGATTTCTCCAGCCTTCGCACTGGGATCATGGCGGGCTCTCCTTGCCCCGTCGAAACGATGAAGCGAGTCCAGAGCGACATGCACATGCACGAGGTGACGATCTGTTACGGGATGACCGAGACGTCGCCGGTCTCGACCCAGACCCGCCTCGACGATCCGCTCGAGAAGCGCGTCGCGACAGTCGGCCCGGTGCACCCGCACGTCGAGGTCAAGATCATCGACCCCGAGACGGGGCGAACGGTGCGCCGCGGCGAGACGGGCGAGCTCTGCGCGCGCGGATATCTGGTGATGCTCGGCTACTGGGAAGACGAGGAGGCGACCCGCGACGTGATCGACGCAGCGCGCTGGATGCACACCGGCGACCTGGCCACCATGGACGACGACGGCTACGTCAATATCGTCGGACGGATCAAGGACATGATCATCTGTGGCGGCGAGAACATCTACCCGCGCGAGATCGAGGAGTTCCTCTACTCGCACCCCGCGATCATCGACGTGCAGGTGATCGGGATCCCAGACCCCCGCTGGGGCGAGACGATCGCGGCCTGGATCATCAAGCGCGAGGGCGCCGAGCTGGACGAGAAGGGCGTCAAGGACTTCTGCCGCGGGCAGATCGCCCGCTTCAAGATCCCGCGCTACGTCCGCTTCGTCGACAGCTACCCGATGACCATCAGCGGCAAGATCCAGAAGTACAAGATGCGCGAGGCCGAGATCGAGGAGCGCGGCCTCTCCGAGCTAGAGACGGCGTAGCCCCAGTCGTTATTTGCAGGGCGGAATCGGCGGCAGCGACTTCAACGATAGGAAGACAACGTCGGAGATTGGGTGATCCGCTTTCTTTGCCGGAAGCTTGAAGAAGACCAAAGACCTTGCATCGAGGCGTGCGAATCCACCCTGGCCGATTTCGATATATCTGCCACTGGCTGCGTTTGCGAAGTACCTCGCCGGTTGAATACTGAAAAAGACGAAGTTCCCGGCCACTTGCAGCGAGTTATCGATTGTGTATCCATCCGGGCTGTTCAAGACACGTCGCGGCTTCACCCCGAGCGACGGCGCCCACCAGAGCGATTTCCAGTAGCCGGTGATATAGACCACCGCTTCGCCGTCGCTAGCGGGGACCAGGCCGCCGCGTAAGCCCCGGAGCGCCGGTGGTGTGGCGACGAACCGGCCTGTCACGGCACTGGCGGCTCTCATTACGGTCAGCGCGCCGCGCTTCATCGACTCGGCCCAGACGACCAGAGGGCCGGCAATCAGGAACGGCCCTTCTGAATGCCCGCGGCGAACAACCCGATCCCGGCCCCTGGCGAGATCCACAACGTGTATGTCGTCAAGGTTGTTCGGTCCTACGCCTTGCCCCCAGGTGGCGTAGCCGCCGAGCGCGACCGGCGCTTGCAGCGAGCTGTCCCAGAAACCTCCGCCGGGCGAACGAGTCGCCGCGCCGATTTTCCGGAGGAGCCCCGTACGCGAGTCCCACGACCAGACCGTGAAGTCGCCCGGGGTATAGAGCGAGTGGTACTCGGCCCAGACCAACCAGCGTCCGTCGAACCTGCCCCTTGCCTGATCGTTGACGGGATCGGGGAAGCGCTTGATCTTCGTATACCTACTACTCGCCGCATCGATCTTGGCAACACCGGAGTAGTCCTTGGTGTAGATCTCGGCAAAGAACGAGCGCCCGTCGTTCGCGAGCGCCATCGGTATCACCGAGGCCCGGCGCGAGAGCCTAACGAGACCGCCGTCGAGCACCTTCTCCCAGGCTGTGTCGGGCTTTGCCTCGCACCACGTCTTCTTCGCTCCGGCAGATTCCGTCCGCGATAAACGCCTGCTTCCACGCGCCGGCGACAACCCGGATTGGCAGCTTGCGACTGCTAGACAGGCGAGCACGAGTACCGCGGCGAGCCGGTGCCCGCCGCGGTAGCTCTTGCCTTTCAGATCACCAGACGTAGCCACGTCCGCCGACGATCGTAACGATCGAGCTGCTGGGCATCGTCGAGTACGCCGGTACGCGCCATGCCCACCCGATGACGTCATCAGCACCGTGCACCGAGTCCTCGTACATCGTGGAAGCGCCGCCGTTCGCGTAACCGCGGATGTCGAACCAGTGGTAGATCGTGTGATCATCGGGGTGGCCGGCTAGGTGATACACGCTTCCCGCCATCTCGTACGCATCGCCGATCAACGGCGCGCGGACAGTCGAGATGTTGTAAACGAGATTGGCCTTGTAGTAACTCACCTCAGCAGAACTGGGTGAGTACGAGACCGCGGTCGGAATGTAGTAGTTCCGAGTCTGATGGGCGTTCATCACATCGGGAACCGGGAAGCCTGTCGTCGTGGGCCCGCCCGACCACGCCGTTCCGGCGGTCGTCGTGCCCAGCTCCTGCGCCAGTTGCGCCTGCGTGAACCATTTCCCCATCTGGCCGAGAGCCTCGTTCACCGAGGCCGGCCCGCACCAGTACGACGTTTTCTGGGGATTCTGATCCGCACTCAGGGAGTCGGTGGTCATCGCCGCGGCGGCGACTCCCATCGCTGAGCTCGAGGTCGCGGTGCTGGCGGTGGCGTTCGAGCCCGCTCCTGCGGTCGCAGCAGTCGCCGTTTCGGAAAGCGTGTTCGCTACCGCCTGGTTCTTTTGCGCCAGCACCTTTTGCTGATTTGGAGTGAGAGGCAGATGCGGATCGGTGTCTGTGGCCGCCTTGCGAGCCGCTTCGCTACTGGTTGGTGTGGCGCTTGCGGTCATCGTCATGGCCAGGAACAACGCGGCGCAGAGTATCCCGGCAATGACGAAGGTGATCCGTTTCGTAAAGCGCATCAATCGTCCCCCTTGTCTTGTTTGACACGGTCACTGTTCGTGCCGAATCGAGGACGGGGCCGGAAATTCGCGGACGGACAAAGCCGGCGCGAAACGCGTCGTACCGAGACGTCCTTGTTTGCGGCGCGCGCTCGCACGCGCACTCTCTAACTGGTCATTTCGTTCGCAATTCGGCGTCGCCGTGTCGCGAACGAAGCTATTTGCCCTGTACTTGATCCGACTGGAACGGCGAGATCCTAGATCTAGATTTGGCCCGGATCAAGATGTCACTTTTCGACCTGTCTTTTCCGGACGTATCCCTTCCAGCCGAGCTCGAGGTGATACCAATCTGCCTGCCGAACGTGATCTGGCTTTCGCCGCGGCAATCCGCTGTTACAGTCGAGTCGTGCGTCTCGCCGCGACGCTCTGTAGTCCGGGTGGGACCGCCAATCGGGCGGGCGGACGTGCGCGGGCCGGTCTGGCGCTGATCGCTTTGGGCTCCTTGTTGCTGGGCGGCGCCTGCAGCCAGGCGGACGGCGTGAAGGCGGATGCCGCGAGGACGACGCCGAAGACGGCGGTGCGCCTACTCTTCGCGGGCGACGTGATGCTCGGGCGCGGCGTGGCGACGGTCGCCAGGCAGCGTCCTTACGACCTCTTCGCCGGCATCCGCTTCGAGGTCTCCTCGGCCGACCTGGCGATGGCCAACCTCGAGTCGCCCCTGACGACGCGGCCGCACCTCACCGCTAAAGGGCGCGACGCCCTCGAAGCGCGACCGTCCTCGGCCCGGTTGCTCGGACTCGCGGGCTTCGACGCCGTCACGATCGCCAACAATCACGCCGGCGACGCCGGCCCCGAGACGGTGAGCGACACCATGCGAGCGCTCGCAACGGCAAAGATCGGCGTGGTGGGAGCGGGCTCCTCGCCCGAGCAGGCGTTCGCACCGAGGATCGTCGGGGCGGGAGGGCTACGTATCGCGCTGCTCGCTTTCGACACGACCACGGAAGGGCCGCGGGCCGGCGACGGGAAGCCGGGCGTCGCCTGGTGGGACGCGGCGCTCGCGCGCAAGGCGGTCGAGAGCGCCCGCTCGCAGGCCGACGTCGTGGTGGTCGCTCTGCACGGCGGCGCGCCCTACGCGCCCGAGACAGATCCGTACCTCCTACGCCTGGGACGCTCGCTCGCTTCCTGGGGCGCGGACGTGGTCTGGGCCACCGGTCCCCACGTCGTCCAGCCCGTTCACCTGATCAAGCCCGAGAAAGGCGGCCGGCCGGCAATCGTGGCAACCAGTCTCGGCAACCTCATGTTCGACCAGCACATTCCCGGCACCAGGCGGGGTGCGCTGCTCGAAGTGCTCGCCGGCTCCGACGGAGTACGGGCGTACCGAATCGGTAGCGCGATCGCCGCGGCGCCCGCGACCTTCAGCGGCTGGAGGGCTCCACGTTCCGATGCCGTAGCTCTCGAAGGCGAATGGTGGACGCTGGCGCGCCCGGTCACACCCGTTCCGGTCGTGCGCCCGCGTGATCTCACCGGGATCGAAGGCGAGGTGACCGCGGCCGCGGTCGGAGATCCCGAGGGAAACGGCGGTCGCCAAATTGCCGTCTCTTCCCGGCACCGGTTTCGCCCCACCAACGTCAACGTTCTCGTGCCACGGCGGCGACTACTAGATCGGCACGGCCTAACGGCCCACATCGGCCTCTACCGGCCACGAGACTTGCGCCCGCTCTGGGTGGCAGGCACATTGCTCCGCCCGGTCGCGAAGCTCGCGGCGTGCGACGGAGCGCTCGCGGTCGCTTACTCGACCCTCAACAGTCCAAAGATAATCGGCACCGGCGCCTGGGAATGGGGCGGTTTCGGCTTCCTACCGCTCTCCGACCTGCCCGGTCCCGGCAACCCCGCCTGCGCCGACGTCAACGGCGACGGCCGTCTCGATCCAGTCATCCTCGGAAGGAGATCTCGATGATCAGGCGTTCGCTCGTCTGCATGTTGCTGTTGTCTCTGGTCGCCGGCGTGGCGATCGGATGCGGTTCCGCGAAGAAAGGCGCTTCAACCACAGCGCCGACGACCACGAGCGCCAAGCCACCGACCGAGCCGGTCGCCTTCACGCTTCCGGTCTCGCCCGTCCACTTCGCCGATTTCACGCCCGTACCGCTGATGAACCCGTCGCTTCCGGCCTACGCGGGGCCGGCGACCCCCCACTCGCTCGGCGGCGTGACGATCGTGCCCGATCTCCGCTGGATACTCAAGCACCCGCGACTGGTCACGGCGCTCGAGAAAAACGGGTTCGTGATCTCGAATGGTGAGTGGGGTGCGCTCGATCTCTTCCAGGGCGCGTACCAGGGCAGCGAGTACACCGGCTGGCCGGTGTTCGTGACCACGGATGTCGCCTATCACGAGTGGCACCTCGTCTTCGACAAGGTTCTGCGTGATCTCGAGCAGAAAGAGTTGCTGCCGAAGCTCGAGACGCTCGTCTCCGGCGCACTCCAAGCCGCCCACGAGCAGGCGAACGAGCTCAAAGGCAGCTCGCTCGAAGACTCGGCCTCGCGGGTCGAGCAGCTCTTCCAGGTCGCAGCCGCCGAGTTGGGCCAGCCCGGGAAACTCGGGAAACAGGCCGAGCAAGAGAAGGCGCTGATCGACGAGCACACGAATCCCAAAACGGACTCTCCACTGCTCGGCACGACCGTCGACTACTCGCTCTTCACGCCGCGCGGCCACTACACACGAAACGCTCAGCTCACACGCTTCTTCGTGGGTATGTCCGTCCTCGGGCAGCTTGCTTTCTGTCTGCCGGGGACTGTTGATTGCCCCGGAACCGAGCCGGCCCGGATCGGGATCCTCGCCTCGCGAGTGCTCGATCGCAACCCGGACCTGATCGCCCTCTGGCGTCAGATCTACGAGCCGACCGCCTTCCTGGTCGGCGTCGCCGACGACTACACGCCGCTGGAGGTCGAGGCGGCCGCCAAGACCACACCGGCAGGCGGACTGGACAACGCCAAGGCGTTCGAAAGCGATGCGGCCGTGAACGCGGTTGTAAGCGCTCTGGTCAAGCAAAGGCCCGTGAAGATCAACCCCGAGCGCGCCTCGATCCGCCTGATGGGGACCCGCTTCGTGCTCGACTCCTATCTGCTCGACCAGCTGATCGCTCCGAACGTGGGCACGGGCGACAAGCCGCGGCTCACTCCGTCGGCGCTCGACGTCGCCGCTTCCTTCGGCTCGGCTTACGCCAAGCAGCTGCTCAAACAGGAGGGCGCGTTTGCATACGCCAACTACTCCAAGCAACTCGCGAAGGTGGAGACGGTGGTTTCGACCCGGCCTGCGAAGGATTGGGGCTCGACCGTCTACGACGCCTGGCTCTACACGCTCGAGCCGGTGTTCGAAAAACACGGGGCGGCTTACCCCGACTTCATGCGAACGCCGGCTTGGGCTGCGAAAGCGCTGCAGGCCGGCTTCGGCTCCTACGCCGAGCTCAAGCACGACACGATCCTCTTCACAAAGCAGTCCTTTGCCGAAGGGGACGTTCCCGTTCTCTATAAAACGCCGCCACGAAACTGGGTCGAGCCGGAACCGGTCGCTTATGCCCGGCTTGCAGAGGCCGTAACACTGATGCGGAAGGGACTAGCAGAGCGGAGCCTGCTCACAAAGCAAGCGAGCGGACTGCTCGCGACCGAGCTCGACATGTTCAGCTTCTTCGAGCGAATCGCCAGGGACGAGCTCGCAGCGAAACCGATCTCGGCCAAGGACAACAACCGGCTCAGGTATATCGGCGGCGAGTTCGAGGCGATCTGGTGGCGAACGGGGGATCTCGCGCAGCATGGCGGCCAACCCGGCACGAACTCGGGTGAAGAGATCGTCGCCGACATCAGCGCGAGCCCGAAGGGGGTGCTCGAGATCGGTACCGGGAAGATCGAGCAGATCTACGTGATCGTGCCCGACGACAACGGCGGCTTCCAGCTGGCGGTCGGAGGCGCCTACTCCTACTACGAGTTCCTCAATCCGCCCGGGCAGCGTTTGACCGACAAGGAATGGAAGAGCCTGCTCAACAACGGCAAGGCGCCCGTACGGCCAAGTTGGGAGAAGGTCTTCCGGCCGAGCTAGTCTTTGCGCCGGACTCCCGCGTTGCCTCGCCGCGACGCGGGAGTCCGACTCGTATACCGTCGAGGAATGAAGACGAGCGCCGGGATCCTCCTCTACCGATCCGGAGCGGACGGGCTCGAGGTGCTGATCGCGCACATGGGCGGCCCTTTCTGGGACGGGAAGGATGCCCGCGCCTGGTCGATCCCGAAGGGAGAGATGGAGGAAGGGGAGGATTCGATCGCCGTCGCGCAGCGGGAGTTCGAGGAGGAGCTGGGCTCACCGCCCCCACCGGAGCCCTATCTCGACCTCGGCTCGGCCGTCCAGTCGAACCGGAAGCGAGTCTTCGTCTTCGCCGTGGAAGGCGACTTCGACGCAGGGGCGGCGACCAGCAATACGTTCAGCCTCGAATGGCCGCCCCACTCGGGGACGCTGCAGGAGTTCCCCGAGATCGACCGCGCCGCCTGGGTCTCGCTCGAGATCGCCGGCGAGAAGCTCGTGCAGGGCCAGGTGGAGTTTTTGGAGCGACTTCGGCAGGCGCTCGAGGGCAGGCGCTAGTCGCCGGATCCAGGCCTGACCAGGCCGGCCTCATAGGCGAGGACGACCGCCTGCACCCGGTCGCGCAACTGGAGCTTGCGCAGCACGCTCGAGACGTGCGTCTTCACCGTCGTCTCGCTGACGACCAGCTCCGCTGCGATCTCGGCGTTCGAGAGCCCGGCGGCAATCAGGCGCAGGATCTCGAGCTCGCGTGGAGTCAGCGAGTCGAGCTCGGGTAGCGGCTTCTCTTTCGAGGCGTCGAACGAGGCGGCGAAGCGGTCGAGCAGCCGGCGCGTGACCGAGGGTGCCAGCAACGCCTCGCCCGAGGCGACGACTCTGATCGCCTCCGCCAGCTGTGCCGGTTGCACGTCCTTGAGCAGGAAGCCGCTGGCGCCGGCCCGTAGCGCTTCGAAGACGTACTCGTCCAGATCGAAGGTGGTGAGGATGATCACCCGAGCGCAGGAGCCAGACTCGAGTAGGCGCCGCGTCGCTTCGACGCCGTCCAGCACGGGCATGCGCACGTCCATCAGCACGACGTCGGGCGCCAGCTCGCGCGCCAGCTCGATCGCCTGCGCGCCGTTCTCGGCCTCCCCGACCACCTCGAGATCGTCGCGCGCCTCGAGGATCATGCGGAAGCCGCTGCGAACGAGCGCCTGGTCGTCGACGATCAGGACGCGCACGCTCAAGTGAGCTCTCCGAGCGGGAAGCGTGCCTTGACTGTGTAGCCGCCGTCCGCCGCCGGCCCGGCCTCGAGCACGCCGCCGAGCAGAGCCGCTCGCTCTTGCATTCCGATCAAACCGTGGCCGGCGGCGGCCTTCTCGCCCGAGCTGGCGCCGTCGTCGGTGATCTCGAGCTCGAGCTCGCCCGGGCGCCTGCTGAGGCGGACGCGCGCACGGCTCGCCTGAGCGTGCTTGAGCGTGTTCGTGAGTGCCTCCTGCACGATCCGATAGGCGGAGAGATCGACGCCCGTGGGAAGCCCGTCGAGCTCACCCGCGAGCTCCAACTCGACCTCGAGACCGGTGGCGCGAACCTGCTCGAGCAGTTCCGGCAGTGCGCCCAGTCCGGGTTGCGGCTCGCGACTGCCTTGCTCCCGAGAGCGCACGACCCCGAGCAGGCGCCTGAGCTCGGTCAACGCCGAGCGTCCGCTCTCCTCGATCGAGCGCAAGGCTTCGCGCGCCCGCTCGGGTTGCTTTTCGAACACGTCGCTCGCTGCTGCCGCCTGAACGACCATCACACTGACCGAATGGGCGATCACATCGTGCAGCTCGCGGGCGATCCGCGCTTGCTCCTCGGCGGCCGCCCGGCGAACGTTCACCTCACGCTCGCGCTCCAGTCGCTCGGCGCGCTCCTCGAGCTCGCGGTAATAGGCCCTCTTGGTGCGCACGTTGTCGCCGAGGATCCAGGCGGCCGCGATGAACACGATCAAGTGCACGACGGATTCGCGGCCCTTCACGTCGGCCTGTGGGATCAGCAACGTCAGCAGCGCGACGAACGTAACCAGGCCCGCCCAAACCGCGGTTCGCCGCTCGATGTGCGAAGCAACCGTATAGACGGCAAGCGCGAGCGCGAACGGTGGCAAGTCGCCGACGACGTACTGCGTCGCAACCGAGGCCGCGAGTACGACGCCCAGTACGGGCAGCGGGAAGCGCCTGCGCAGGAGCAGGGGAAGCACCTGCAGCAACACCGGCGCCACGGCCATCGCGGGCGAGTGGTGCCGGGTTGCCCAGACGAACGACGGCGGCAGCAGCAAGGCGACCAGACCGATGTCGATCAGGTCTGCCTTGCGCTGCTGAAAACGCTCCCGGATCATGAGCGAACCGTACTCCCGCGCGTCGCGGGAATGTCAGGCGTCCCGCGTCTGCGTACGCCAGAGCCCGAGCCCGGCAAAGATCGCTACCCAGAAAAAGAGCACGATCACCGAGGTCGTGTGCGAGATCGGAATCGCGTTGCGCATGTCGGCGGGCGCAAGCGGTGAGAGCCCTTCCACCGCCACGCCGAGAAGCGCGTCGCGTGCCCTTCCGAGCACACCGATGGCGTGCAGGATTCCCTGAACGGGAATCAGGTAGGCGATCAGGATGCTGACCGCGGCGGCACGCGACCCCACCAGCGAGCCGAGCCCCAGCGCGACGATGTAGATGACGCTGGCGCTCAGAAGCACCCAGAGCCCGGCCTTGACGAAAAGCGCGATACTCGGGGTCGGCTGACCGCCGGCGAGAACGACGCACAGCACCGCGGCGAGCGCATAGGCAGCTGCCATGAACGGCAGGACTAGCGCCAGCCCGCCGGAGATCTTGGCGACGAACAGCCGGGTCCGAGAGCGACCGCTGGAGATGAAATCTCTGAATACCCCCGAGCTCAGATCCAGAGTGCCGGCGGCAGCGCCGACCAGCCCGGCCGCGATCATCCCGCCGAGCTGGCCCATGAGAATGAGCGCCCCCTCGAAGTGATCCGTCCCTCCGGCCGAGGTGTACTTGGCCGAGTTGTAGACGTGGAACAGCTCTATGGCCGTGTACATGACTGCGATCCCGCCGATCGATAACAGCGCAAGCGGAATCCAAACACCGCGGCTCTTGCGCAGTTTCAAGAACTCGCCTCGCTCCAGACGGAAGGGCATTCGCAGAGAATGCGGGAGCTGAACGTTGCTTTCCAGAGTGGTCATGAATTTTCTCCCAACCGGCGTGTGATCTCCAGGAAACGGTGCTCGAGCGAGACGTGCGATGGTTCGAGGCGGTGAACGGCGATACCGGCAGCGACGAGCTGCTTGTTCAGCTCGGCCGCGACTTTCTCGAGCGATGCGTCCGGGCGCAGCAGCACGCGCAAGCCGCCGGAGATTTCCTCGATCTCGCGTAGCGAGCCGTTACCGTCGATGCTTGCGAGCGCCGTGTGCGGGTCGTCGCAGCCGATCGTTATCGCGCCGTCGTCACCGGCCGAGAGCTCGGCCAGCGTGCCCTGGGCGACGATACGCCCGCGATCGACGATCGCCACCTGATCGCAGATCTTCTCGACCTCGTCGAGCAGGTGCGAGGAGAGAACGACCGTCCGCCCCTCGGCGATCCAGGAGCGAACGAGCGCACGAAACTCCTGGATTCCGCCCGGATCGAGGCCGTTGGTCGGCTCGTCCAGGATCAGCACCTCGGGATCGGCGAGCAGGCAGCGGGCAATCCCGAGCCGCTGGCGCATGCCCTGCGAGTAGGTGCCGACGCGATCGTCGGCGCGGTCAGAGAGGCCGACCCGTTCGAGCACGGCATCGATACGCATGTGTGCCTGAGACTCGCGCGCGGCGGCCGCGATCCAGAGGTTCTCTCGCCCGCTCAGATGCTTGTGGAAGCCGGGCTCCTCGACGATCGCGCCGACACCGGCCAGCGCTCGTGAGCGCTCCTTGGGCATCGGCCGGCCGAGCACCCTCATCGTCCCTCCGCTCGGCTGGGTCAACCCCAGCAGCATCCGGATCAGAGTCGTCTTGCCGGCTCCGTTCGGGCCCAGATAGCCGAAGGCCGAACCGCGCGGGACGCACAGATCGACGCCATCGACGGCCATCTGCCCGCCGAAGCTCTTCTTCAGGCCTTCGGTCTCGATTACGAAATCGCTTTGTTTTGCCATGTTCCTCCTCGTTTTGCCTTGAGCCGATTTCGATAGGGATCTGCGTCCGAGGGGGTCAAGTCGCGGATGACAGCTGGCGCCGCGGATCGGCCGCCTCGGGTGTACAGGCCGAGTGGAATTGGCTCTTTGTCGCCAAGCTATTCGGAGCACGGCTTGCCCGCATCGGACCGTCGAACGAGATTCCCTCCTCCCAGAGAAGGGTTTTCGACCTCAGCCGGCGCTCGGTGTGCGAGCGTCAGGCGTCGCGCGTGCTTGTGCGCCAGAGCCCGAGCCCGCCGAAGATCGCGACCCAGAAGGCGAGCACGATCAGCGAGGTGGCGAGCGACATGTTGATCATGTCGCGCGGATCGGGAGGCGGAAGCGGGGAGATACGCTCCACCGCCACGCTCAGGAGCCCGTCGCGAGCACGCCCGAGCACGCTGATGTTGCGCAGGATCGCCTGAATCGGGAGCAGGTACGCGATCAGGATGCTGATCGTGGCCGCGCGCGAGCCGACGAGCGAGCCGAGCCCCAAAGCGATCACGTAGACGATGCCGGCGCTGAAGAGCACATACAGGCCCGCCTTGATGAACAGCGTCACGCTTGGAGTCGGTAAGCCGCCCGCCAGCACGACGCAGAGCACAGCGGCGAGCGCGTAGGCGGCCGCCATCATCGGCAGGAGCAGTGCCAGCCCGCCCGGAATCCGAGCCAAGAACAGCCGTGCGCGCGAGCGTCCGGTCGAGACGAGATCCCTGAAGACGCCCGAGCTCAGGTCCTGCGTACCGGCGGCCGCGCCCACCAGCGCCGCCCCGATCATGCCGGCGATCTGCCCCATCAAGAAGAGCGAATGCCCGAAGTTGACGGTGCCGCCCGCCGGGCCGTACTTGACCGAATTGGAGACATGGAAGAGCTCTACCGCCGTGTACATGATCGCGATCACGCCGACCGTCAAAACCGCGGTCGGAATCCAGACGCCACGACTCTTGCGTAGCTTGAGCAGCTCAGCGCGTTCCAGCCGGAAGGGCACACGCGGCGATCTCGGGACTCGGGGGGTGCTTTCCAACGTGGTCATGAGTCTTCTCCAAACCGGCGTGTGATTTCCAGGAAACGATGCTCGAGCGAGACATGGGAGGGCTCGAGGCGATGGACGGCGATGCCGGCCTTGACGAGCTGCTTGTTGAGCTCGGCCGCCGCCTTCTCGAGCGAGGCGTCGGGCTTCAGCAACACGCGCAAACCGCCGGCGATCTCCTCGACCTCGCGCAGCAAGTCGTTGCCGCGAATACTCGAGAGCGCCTTGTGCGGATTGGCGCAGCCGATCGTGATCGCGCCGTCGTCGCCCGCCGAAAGCTCGGCCAGCGTGCCCTGAGCGACGATGCGCCCGCGGTCGACGATCGCCACGTGATCGCAGATCTTCTCGACCTCGTCGAGCAGATGGGAAGAGAGAACGAGCGTCCGACCTTCGGCGATCCAGCCACGAACAAGCGCGCGAAACTCCTGGATGCCGCCCGGATCGAGGCCGTTCGTCGGCTCGTCCAGAATCAGAAGCTCGGGGTCGGAAAGCAGGCAGCGCGCGATTCCGAGCCGCTGGCGCATGCCCTGCGAATAGGTGCCGACGCGATCGTCGGCGCGGTCGGCAAGTCCGACCTGCTCGAGCACGCGGCCGATTCGCTCGTGCGCGTGCAGCTCACGTGCGGCGGCGGCGATCCAGAGGTTCTCGCGCCCACTCAGGTGCTTGTGAAAACCGGGCTCCTCGACGATCGCGCCAACCCGGGCCAGTGCCCGCGAGCGCTCCTTCGGCATCGGCCGGTCGAGTATCGTCATCGTCCCGCCGCTCGGCTGAGTCAGCCCCAGCAGCATACGAATCAAGGTTGTCTTGCCGGCCCCGTTCGGGCCCAGATACCCGAATGCGGATCCACGCGGAACCCGCAAGTCGACTCCATCCACTGCCACCTGCTCGCCGAAGCTCTTTTTCAGACCCTCGGTCTCGATCACGTAATCGCTTTGTTTCGCCATGATCCTCCTTGCTCGAGATGCACCTTACCCTCGAGCGTAATACGACAATCTCCGCCTGGAGATCGATCTTCGCCTCCTCCTCGAGGACGAGACCCTCTCGCTTCCTCGGCCGGCGATTCCTCCCGGCCAGGCGCGGCTGGCCTCCGGAACTACTTCTAACCGGAATGATGCGCCGTGGACGGCGAGGAACTAGGACACCACCCGCAAGCGCACCAACTCGCGCCCCGCCCGCTCCCAGGCCGACGAACGGCACATCGGGCAAGCCGGTGGCTCGCCCGCGACGACGATGCCGTACCCACACCTACCGCAGGAAAGCTCTTGCTTCTCGGTCGTTCTTTCTTCCGAGTATGCGGCGTTCTCGACCGAAACTGCCATTGCAATAGACCTCCCCGATTTGGTGCTTGCGTGCCTGTTATAGCCGCAGTCGTCACAGCTAAACTTCCCTTGCCGCGCAGCGTCCGAAGGCCGAAAACCGGTCGCGAGGCCCGGAAATTGAGCGCCCGCAGGCGCCGAAGAAGCGCGGCCGCTACGTTTAGTTCGACCGAAGTACTGGAACTAATCCGGCGAACCCGATAGTTTCTGCACCAACACTAAGCGGCCACCGGGCCGCAATGGGACTGAAAGGACGTTGATGAGTCTCTCCAAAATCTCGAAAGGGACGCAGGTCATCCTGGGATCGGGGATCTTGCTCTTGATCTTGAGCTTCATTAATTGGAACAAAGCCAGCGTCAAGGGCGTCGCCGGGTTCCCGGGAGGCAGCGGGACATTCGACTCCGCGTGGAGCCACGGTGTCGGCCCCCTTTACGGCATCCTCCTCCTTCTGACTCTGGCCGTCGTCGCGCTCTTGGTACTGATCGAGCAGAACGTCATCCAGATGAAGCTGCCGGAGCTACCGATCAAGATCTCTCAATTGGTTGCTGGACTGGCCGGTCTTACCGTGGTCTTCGGCCTGATTCGCTTCCTCACCCACAAGTCCGGTGGAGGCGTGATTTCGATCGGACACACCTGGGCTGCTTGGGTCTCGCTAATCCTGCTCATCGGGCTCGCGGCTGGAGCGTTCCTGCGCTTCCAGGAGGGCGACGCAGAGGTAAGCAAGTAGCCTGCCGGATTCACCTGTATCACTTCAAGGAGCGGGCTCTCGGGCCCGCTCCTTTTTTTCCGCTCGCGCCCGAGGCCGCCCGAGGCTTTGCCGCAAGCTCGATCTCAGCCGTTCGTCTGTAAGCCGCGCTCGAGAGTCTCGGCCGGCGACTCTCGCCGGCAGTGCGGGCAGACGTAAGCGTCGCGGCGCATGCGCTCCTTGCAGTGCGGACACTCGCGGTACAGACGCGCCGGACCGTGCGCGCTTCCTTCGAGCTCGCCCAGTAGAAGCGCGATCAAAACACCGAGCCAGCTGAGAACGAGCCCGAGCAGCGCACCGATCAGCGCGCCTCGACCTCTGCTATCGGTGATCAGCGCGGCGATCACGATCGGCGCCAGCCAGCCGGCTAGAACGACGATCGCGAAGAGTCCGGAGACGAGCGCCATCGGCGGAGATTATCTAACTCGAGTCAACACCGTTCAAGCAGGCCAAAGCCGAGCCCTCGGTGGGAGGGCCAACGCGCGCCCGAGGCTAGGGCTCAGTCGCCCCAGTCGAAATCGCGCGAGCGGGCCCAGACGCTCTCACTGAGCTCCGGAAGCCCTTCGACGGTCTCCTCGCCAGGCCAGGCGAGTTCGACTGTCTCCACCGGCGCAGGCACACCGTCCATCGTTTCTTCAAGTCGTGCCTGTTCTTCTGTCTTGAACAACGGATGATTCTCGAACGGGTCTTCGGATGCGTAGCGATCGAGCGGCATCGAATTGTCGAGCGTCGAGTTCCTGCGTTTCAGCTCGAGATGCTCCTCGATTGCCTTGGCGAGAAGAGAAGGTGTCTCAACCGTCATAGGATCAATCCTCCTGCTCGGGGTCGAGGCGTGCTTTCGGCGGTCGATTGTAACGGATCTTCGACAACCGAGAGTAGGTTAGCTGTCGGATGCAAATAGGCCGCACTTGAGCGGAATCAGTTACCTGCGGGTAAGTCATTTCGGCGCCCTTCACTCGGCGACCGGCGGGTCGGGCGACTCTCCGTCGGCGCCCTCCACGCGGTTGCGCCCGGCTCCCTTGGCCCGGTAGAGAGCCTCGTCGGCGGCGGCCAGAAGCCTCTCACGGCTACCCGCGCGGACGAAGCTG
>Ga0182021_10003788_pt1 | contig 17752 bp, 18 predicted proteins | sample 612E3MmetaG_FD_120493 | JGI IMG/M metagenome (GOLD analysis project Ga0182021, IMG submission 120493) | Permafrost microbial communities from Stordalen Mire, Sweden - 612E3M metaG (Illumina Assembly) | ecosystem: Environmental > Terrestrial > Soil > Wetlands > Permafrost | place: Sweden... | reverse complement strand
GTTCCCTCACTCCAATATTTCTCGTCCATATATATTTAATTTTAAGATTTAGTTTGTAAGTTTAAGATTAGTCTACAACATTTGAATCTTCTGTATTAATAAATATAAATATATTATTAAAAATATTTGATCGACTAATGAACATTATACATATTATTAGAGCTTTACTTCAATAATAGGATATATGAATTTAAAATTAGTTGATCTTTTTTTTATCTAACATTTGATTTAGCTTAATGAAATATAATTAACTTATTAATGAAATGTTTTTGTTTATTAGTAATCTTTTTATAATAGTTAGTTAGATAAAACTATATATATATTCTTGGGGGTGACAACAATAAATCAAGAGCTCGAACTTGTGGAATCAATGGATAAATTAAGTTTACTGATAAAAAAATTTCAAAGAGAGCTTCTAAGCGGTGATTTGAAGGATTATACTCTAAAACAGTTGTATTATATTGAATTAATTGATAAAAACGAAGGAATCAGCGTTTCAGAAATATCAAAGACCCTAGAACTTAAAAAATCAACGGTTTCAATAGCTGTTAATCAACTAATTGATCTTGGAATAATTGTTAAAATCCAGTCAAATACTGATAAACGCGTCTATTTCTTAAAACTCACTTCGAAGGGTAAAAATATCATGGAAATGCATAAGCAGGTTCATAAAAACACAATTAAGAAGATTTTAAAGATTTTAAACCCGATAGAAGTTGAAAATTTTATTAATATTGTGGATAAAATCACCGTACTTAATGATAATGAATGATCTATACATTGAATTCAACACATTGAAAATTTAAATTTTTCATGAAGGAAATCAAATAAAGGAGGAATAATTAATGGCAATGACTATGGCTGAGAAAATATTGGCAAAAGCATCAGGTAGTAAAGAATCAGAGGCAGGAGAGATAATCATGGCAAACATAGATGTTGCCATGACCCACGATTTAACAGGACCTTTATCTGTGGAATCATTTGAGAAGATAGGGGTTCAAAAGGTTTGGGATCCTGAGAAGATAGTTATAGTCTTTGATCATCAAGTACCAGCAGATTCTATCGATGCAGCCAACAACCACATGATAATGCGTAAATTCGTTGAAAGACAGGGAATTAAGAATTTTTATGATGTTAGAGAAGGTGTTTGCCATCAAGTTCTTCCTGAAAAGGGCCACGTAGTACCTGGAGAAGTAGTAGTTGGCACAGACTCACATACATGTACTCATGGTGCATTGGGGGCATTTGCAACAGGTATAGGTTCTACAGACATGGCGATGGTTTTCGCAACAGGAAAACTATGGTTTAAAGTTCCTGAAACCATTAAATTTGATATAACGGGTAAATTACAGGATAATGTTTTTGCAAAGGATATAGTGCTTGATATAATTGGTAAAATCGGTGCAGATGGTGCAACTTACAAAGCATGTGAATTTGGAGGGGAAACAACCAGAAACATGAATATATCGGATAGGATGGTACTTTGTAATATGGCAATAGAGATGGGTGGAAAAACTGGAATGGTTGAACCTGATCAAAAAACAATTAATTATCTCAAAGGAAGGTCTAACAAGCCCTATGAAATCGTGAAAACAGATAACGAAGCTTCATCCCTTGAAATTATGCAAATTGGGGTAAATGAACTTGAACCACAAATAGCATGTCCGCACAACGTTGACAACGTTAAACCAGTTTCAGAAGTTGAAGGAACTCATATAGACCAGGTTTTCCTTGGTTCATGCACAAACGGACGTTTAAGCGATCTCAGAACAGCTGCAAAGATAATAAAAGGAAAAGATGTATCTAAAACCGTTAGAATGCTGGTAATCCCTGCTTCAAGGGAAGTTTATACTAAAGCAATGGATGAAGGTCTTTTAAGAACTTTTGTTGATTCAGGTGCCCTTGTGTGCAATCCATGTTGTGGTCCGTGCTTAGGAGGACATATTGGACTTGTAGGACCTGGTGAAGTAAGTCTTTCAACCTCTAATAGGAATTTCAAGGGAAGGCAAGGAAGCCCCGAAGCAGAGGTATACCTCAGTTCGGCTGCAGTTGCAGCAGCTTCAGCAATCACTGGGAAAATTACAGATCCAAGGAGAAATTAACATTGAATTCCGTAATCGGTCGAAAAAATTTTAATTATTAAAATTTGGAAGGGTGTTTAGAATGAAAGGTAAAGTATGGAAATTTGGAGACGATGTAGATACAGATATAATCATACCTGGAAGATATCTGGTTCTTCGGGACGAAAAAGAACTTGCAGCTTGTGTGATGGAGGGATGTGACCCTGAATTTTCAAAAAAGGTTAAGGAGGGGGATATAATTGTTGCAGGTAAAAACTTTGGATGTGGATCATCGAGGGAACACGCACCAATAGCAATCAAGGGTGCAGGAATATCTGCAGTTGTTGCTGAATCATTTGCAAGGATATTCTACAGAAACTCTATCAATATTGGTTTGCCATTAATAGAAGCTAAAGAAATCTTTGGACATATTTCTGAGGGAGATATAGTCGAAATAAACATGGATAAAGGTATTTTAAGAGATTTAGACACATCTGAGGAGTTTAAAATCAAACCTTTACCAGATTTCATGATGAAAATCATGAAAGAAGGTGGTTTAATAAACTACCTAAAAAACCACATTGCAGAGATAAAGGAATAATAAGGGCTAAATATCAAAAATAAGATTTAATCTTATTATAAATTAAAAAGTTTAAAAAAGAAAAAAAATTAAGAATGGTGGTTTTATGTACAATATAGCGGTTATACCTGGAGATGGAATAGGAAAAGAAGTTATGGAAGCAACACTTCATATATTAGATGCTTCCGATATTGAATTTAAATACACATTTGCAGAAGCAGGGGATGAATATGCAGAAAAAACAGGTATACCTTTACCCCAAGAGACAATAGATATTGTAAAACAATCACAAGCATGTTTGTTTGGTGCTGCCGGTGAATCGGCAGCAGATGTTATAGTTAAACTCAGGAGAGTACTTGATCTTTACGTTAACCTCAGGCCAGTGAAAGCGTATCCCGGGACAAAATGTCTCTTTGATTATGTAGATTTTGTTATTGTAAGAGAAAATACCGAGGGACTCTATTCTGGTATTGAAGAGTACACAGAGGATGGGGCAACTGCAGTCAGAGTAATAACTAACAAGGCATCTGAGAGGATATGCAGATTTGCCTTTGAATATGCAGAAAAAACTGGAAGAAAAAGAGTAACAGCAGTCCATAAGGCAAACGTACTCAAAAAAACGGATGGAATATTCAAGGATAATTTTTACAAGGTTGCAAATGAGTTCACCGATGTGGAATCTGATGACAAATATGTTGATGCTACTGCAATGTTTTTCATAACCAAACCCGAAATGTTTGATATTATAGTCACTACTAATCTTTTTGGAGACATACTCTCAGATGAAGGAGCAGGACTTGTGGGCGGATTAGGACTTATACCCTCTGCAAATATAGGCAAAAAACATGGTCTTTTTGAACCAGTTCATGGTTCTGCACCTAGACTAGCTGGTAAAGGAGTTGCAAACCCATCTGCAATGATACTTTCGGCCGTGATGATGCTAGATTACCTTGATGAAATTGAAGAAGCAATAAAACTCGAAAAAGCGCTCATAAATGTTCTTTCTGAGGGAAAAGTTGTTACTAAAGATCTAGGAGGAAGTTCTTCAACCATGGAAATGGCGGCAGAAATCCGTGCAAAGTTTGAGGATAAATAGAATTTAATACATAAATTTGAATTCTTTTTTTACTGAAAAACTTCATATATGAAATTTTATTATTTTATTTAATGTTTTTTTCTTAAAGGATCATTTATTTAGAACAATAAGATTATAGAAACATAAATAATATTAATGAAATATTTTTTGAGATAAAATTTGGAGCATGATCATGGAAAATGATGCCAATATAGACATTAGAGCGGATATTCCTCTACTACAAGATGTAATTTATTTAGACGCAGCAAGTACTACTCCTACCCCTAAACCAGTTGTAGATGTGATGTGCGATTATTTCTACAACTACAATTCTAACACCGGTAGAGGTGCATATAGAATGGCAGTTAAATCAACCAAGGAATTTGAGGGTGCAAGGTCCCGAATTTCAAAATTTGTAGGTTGTAAATCCTCTGAGATAATATTCACCAAAAACACAACCGAAGCAATAAACCTCGTTGCAAACGGCCTTGAGTTTGAAAAAGGAGATTCTATAATAGTTTCAAACATTGAACATCACTCTAACTTTATCCCTTGGCTAAACCTCAAAAATAAAGGTGTTGATCTAAAAATAATAAAGGCGGATAAACACGGGATAGTTGATCCTGCTGATGTTGAATCAGCTGTCGATTCTAGCACTAAACTCATAACAACAACGCACGTATCAAATGCAATAGGGTCTGTTCAACCAATTAAAGAAATAGGCAAAATTGCAAATGAAAACAACACTCTTTATCTTGTAGATGCAGCACAGTCTGCAGGACACATGAAACTAGATGTGAAAGATTTTTACGCAGATTTTGTTTCATTTCCAGGACATAAAGGATTACTTGGCCCTATCGGAACGGGATTTTTGTACTGCAGAGAAGAATCAGTAGATAAACTGACTCCAATGAATTTTGGTGGAGGAACTGTTATCGATGTTACAGAGGATGAATTCTCTTTTGAACATGTTCCTGCTAGATTTGAAGGCGGAACTCAAAATATTGCAGGTTTTATAGGTTTAGGTGCTGCAGTTGATTACGTTAAACGAATTAGATTAGAAAAGATCGAAAAACACAGTAAAAAACTCACTTCATTATTGTTCCAAGAAATCAACAACATAGACAATACCACAATATACGGAAGTCCAGAAAATATTTATGGTATCGTGGCCTTCAATATAGATGGTGTAAATGCACACGACGTTGCAAAGATACTGGACGAAATCAAGAACATATGCGTGAGAAGCGGTTACCATTGTGCAATCCCTGCAATACGGCATATAGGGGCTTATGAACTTGGAGGAACAGTGAGAGCATCTGTACATTACTATAACACCGAAGAAGAAGTACAGATATTTGGAGAAACTTTAAAAGAAATTTCAATATTTTTTGGAGATTAAAAAAATGACCAATGCGCAATATATTGCAATATTTATAATTCTTATAATGGTTATAAGTTCAATTGCAGCTATAATAAGTGTAATTTAAACTTAAAACCATTGAAGATAAACAAATTAATTTCCGGATAATACTAAATGAGGGAGATGATATAAATGGTAAAAGTTAGGATTGGGGCAGTAGTATCAGAATTCAACTACGATATAACTCATATGATGTTAGAAATTGCAAAAGAACATGCTAAATTTCTAGAATCAGAAATAACTGAAGTTATAACAGTACCTGGCGTTTTTGACATGCCTCTTGCAATTAAAAAACTGCTTGTAAAGGATGACATCGATGCTGTTGTAACAATAGGGGCGGTAATTGAGGGCGCAACTGCTCACGATGAAATTGTTATACAGCATGCATCACGTAAAATAGCTGACCTTTCACTGGACTACAACAAACCAGTAGCACTTGGAATCACCGGTCCAAAAATGACAAGGCTAGAAGCTCACCAGCGTGTTGATTACGGTAAACGTGCTGTTGAAGCCGCTGTTAAGATGGTAGAAAGGCTTCAGTGATCAGCTAACAAATATCTTTTTTTTTATTTTTAATTTATCATTGGATTTTTTTTATAATCAAATTACTTGATCATGAAAAATGAATTCAAAAATATTATAAAAATGTATTGTAGATTGAAAACAATCTATTTGCATTGATAAATAGATCCGTTGATCTAAAAATTTATGGAGACTTCTTAATGGAAATATTAACCCCCAATGATTTAAAAACGAAATTTAAAGACCCTTGGGTCGCACCTTACAAAAAGATAGTCACTATGGTAGATGATGACCAAGTTGAACTAGTTGAATATCACCCGTGTATAGCTGGTTCAGAATGGATGGTATACCAGTATAAAAGAACTAGTGATCTTGTAATTGACTCTAAAAGGGATGGAGATAGACATATCTACCAGCTTAAAGTTGGTAAAACTGCTATGGAACTTAAACCGAGCTTCTCAGCTGCAGGAATAGAAGAAGTTTCTGTGGAAGGGGACGAAGTAAGGGTTGTACACGCAGGCCTAGCAGGAGCAGGTGTAGGTGCAGCTATGTGTAGGGGGATGGCAGAGGGGGTTAAACGTGTTGAGCTTTACGAGATAGGTGGGGGTTCAAAGGTAGGTAGGGCAGCTGTGGTGACTCCAAAACTCCAAAAGGTAATTATAGGGGTCGACGATACAGATACCAAAGAAAAAGGAGCTACATGGACTTTAGCAAACAATGTCGGTAATGAACTAGCTGGAATGGGATTTGAGTATTTAGATCATGTTACATGTCAACTCTACCCACATAATCCGAATAAAACCCAAAATTGCGTTGCAATAGCTCTTGTATTTGCAGTTGAACCTGGAAGAAGGGATGAACTCGTTGAAAAAACTTGCATGCTCCTTAAAAAAGATACACTTTCTGAAAAAACTGCAATAGCAGTACTTGACGGATTTAAAGTTCCAAAAAAACTTCGAACATATGCCGAGGACACAAAAAAGTCCATGATGACTGTTGACGATGCAGAAAAAATAGCAAAAGAAGTAGGAGTACAGCTTGTACAAGTTACTGGAACACCAGGGGAAATAGGAGCTTTAGCGGCACTGGGACTTTACAATGATTTGAAAGAAGCTGTAAAGGTTTATTACTAATCCAATACTAATAATTTTTTATAATTTTTTCATACTATCAGAAAATGAAATTAAATAACTGGCCTGTAGATGAATTTGCAAACTCCATATCTGAAGGTATAGGACCACCAACTTCTATTCTAAAGGTATTACTTCCATCTACAACATAATATGTGTTGTTTAAACTGTTATCATTGAAATTTATGGTCCTGAATTTATTCCCATTTATATAAATTGCATACGTTCCATTATTCAGAATACCCATGGTGCTTGAAACTAGCTGGTTGTTCATGAATATGTTCACTGTCCTACCAGTTCCAATATTGTTTAATATGACAACTCCCTCTGTAATATTTAATTGACTCGTGGTTGCTGATACAGGTAGAGCTTTATCTGCGTAGAAATTGTTGAACCTATTTCTGATATCACCATCACTGATAACATCCCCAACATTAAGTCCCATCACGTTTCTTGCATCGTAAGGTACCCTCATGATGTTATCTTCATCTGGTCTGGTCTGATTAATGAAGTACTTTTGCTGGTTAATAAAAATAGTATCTCCGTAGTTGAGCTCCAAAGTTTTTAAGGCTTCAGATGGCATCCTAATACTACTGGATTCGTTTTCAAGCGCACTATCAATTGTGTAAGGGCCTCTAACATCCACAGTCTGGTTGTTAGATGGGCTGTTCCAAATTATAAGATTTCTTGATGTAGGTTCAACAGATATTTTACCACCGTCAACATGAACTGAACCAACTAGTGTTGTGATCATTGCAAGCAGTATCAGACCCGACACGATTATTGGGGAGTGCATTTTAAGAAATGTTTTAAAATTTCTCAAACTACCCTCGGATCTTGAGAAAACATTGTATGATATTTTAAGGATCTTCACTATATAGTACAGGGCAATAGCAAAGCCTATACCGGAAATTATAAGTCCAATTGTCAAAGAAACAAATCTAATAAAGAATATGGCGAAGATACCAAGAGAAGCGAGGGAAAGTCCTAGGATCTCCATTCTTATATATTGACCAAGGGAATCGATCATGGTGATCCTTCCATAGGCAGTGGCTCTGTCTACTATGGTTCTAACTACCTCATTTGCAACAACGTTCAATTCGGTTAATGATGATAAAACATGTTCTATTTTTCCAATGTCGACTTCCTTAACCTTCATACCCATTACATCGGCATCCAAAACAATTCCAACATCAACACCATAGTCATCTTCCAGTTTAATTTTGTTTAAAAATGATCTTTTAGCCGCAAACTGCCCGCTGAGTGGCTGATCAAATTTTATCTCCGGAAAGAAAAAGTTCAAAAGTGGTTTGGCAGTTAACTCTGTTACCCTTCCAGCTTCCCTCTTAAATTTGGTCTTGCTAATGTCGGCTTCTCCACTCATTATGGGCTTAATGATATTGTCAACTTGATTTTTGGTGAGATTTTGTAGATCTGCATCTAAGAAAACAACTATATCTCCCTTAGAATTCTTAAAACCAGTTTTAATGGCTGCACCTTTTCCTCTATTTTTCAAGTGATTTATTACGCTTGCACCAGCATCCATAGCAACCTTAGCAGTTTGATCTGTTGATCCATCATCTACTACGATAACCTCACTGATGTAATTTAAGGATTTAACAACCTTTACAACATGAGAAACTGTTTTCTCTTCATTATAAGCCGGAATTATGACTGTCACAGTCAGATTTTTATGATTGTTAACCGTTTTAATTGATGCTAATAACAAAAATAACATCAAGATAATCCATGTCACCACATACACCTCAAGTTTCCTTCATATTCTATAAGTGAACATGACTTAAAAATATAGTAGAAATTGGTTGTTTGCAAATTTCCAATTGAACTTCCATTTATTATTTCATTTAACCTAAGAAAGTTTATTAACTCTTCAGCATATAATTTTTAATGTAACTTATTGATTCTTAAATTTATTCAATGTTAAAATAATTATTGAGGTATAAAATGGAACCAAAGGTCATGATAATACTTGGAAGTTCATCGGATTTTAATATTGCCGAGAAATCCATAGGCATACTTGAGATCTTGGGCATTTCTTATGATGTCAGGGTTGCATCGGCACACAGAACACACGAAAAGGTAAAAAAAATTGTAGAAGAATCCACTGCAAACGGTGTGGAAGTTTTTATTGGAATAGCAGGACTTTCGGCTCATCTTCCAGGAATAATAGCAGCAAATACTCATAAACCTGTTGTGGGTGTTCCAGTATCGGTGAAACTCGGAGGACTAGATGCACTTTTTGCAACTGTTCAAATGCCGGTTGGCGCACCTGTTGCAACAGTAGGTATTGATCGTGGTGAAAACGGTGCCATACTTGCTGCTCAGATGGTTGGTATACATGATGTTAATATCAGAACGAAACTGTCAAATATGAGGAGGGAATTCTTCTTCAAGATTAAGAAGGATGAAGAAAAGTTGGCTGAAAAGTTAACAGGAAAATATTATTCGAGGCACTCCTTTGAAATAGATGATCTTGAAAGTTCTGTAGAAAATAATTCAACAAATTGCAATGATCCAAAATATCCGGATTTAGCGGTGATAGCTGGAAGCCACTCAGATATGAGGGTTGCTAAAAAAACAACCACTTTCCTTGACAATATGGGGATTTCATATGACTCAACAGTTATGTCCCCAATAAGACACCCTAAAAAGTTTGAAAGTTACATGGAAGAGACAGATGCAGTTAAACTGTACATTGCCATTTCTGGACTATCAGCCCATGTAACTGGTGCTGTTGTAGCATTCACTGAAAAACCTGTAATAGGTGTGCCTTGTGCAATCAGGCTTGATGGTATAGATGCATTGTTGTCTATGGTGAACATGCCGCCCGGAGTGCCTGTTGGAACCCTTGGAATTGATTCTGGAGGTAATGCAGCTATTCTTGCAGCTGAAATGCTCGGACTCGGGGATTCTCGAATAAATCACGAACTTTTAGAATTTAAGAAGAATATGAACTGTCAAAGTCAGTGAATATAATTTATTATATGATTAAAATGAAAAATGACAAGAAAATTGATGAAAATCAATGTGATGTAAATGGATGTGGTTGCAATGCCAACTATCTGCTAATTGGTATTACCGTTATATTTATTGTCATGTTCGTTGCTACAACAATAAAATAGTTCATTGAGGTATGATCAGGTTGAAATACATTATAATCAATAATTTATGGAGCTGAATTATATGAAAGAATTTTTAAAAGTCCTTGAAAAGGATTTCAAGGTCATAAACATCGAAAAAGAAATTTCAACCAAATATGAAGTTTCAAAAATTCTTAAACAGTATGATAAGGAAATAGTGATATTTAAAAACATCAAGGAAAGTGAAATGTGTATAATATCGGGTATATGCAACACAAGGGAAAAGATAGCAAGTTCAATATCTGTAAGCGTTTCACAAATCACTTCCAAGATTGTAGAAGCAACTGAGAATCCAACTCCAATTGAAAAGATTGAGAAAGTTGATCAAAATTTCACCACTTCAATGAATGCTGATCTAAGCAAACTCCCAGTGCCTACATACTATAAAAAAGATGGTGGAGCATACCTTACTGCAGGAGTAATAATTGCAAAAGACCCTGAAACTGGAGTTAGAAATGCTTCAATACACAGGATGCTAGTAAAAAGTCGTGACTTGTTAGGTGTGAGAATTGTTCCAAGAAACTTATACACATACTACAAAAAAGCAGAAAAATTGGATAAACCTCTTGAAATTGCAATAGCAATAGGGATGAACCCAGCTACACTTCTTGCATCTTGTACTTCTATACCAATTACTGCAGACGAATTAGAGATTGCAAACACATTTCATAATGGTGAAATGAAGCTTATACAGTGTGAAACAGTCGATCTAGAAGTTCCAGACTGTGAAATACTACTTGAAGGTAAAATACTCCCATATGAACGTTCGGCAGAAGGTCCTTTTGTAGATTTAACAGATACATATGATGTTGTTAGACAGGAACCCCTTATAAAGATTGGAAAGATGCATTACAAGAACAAACCACTTTATCATGCAATAATGCCTGCTGGAAACGAACATAAACTCTTACAGGGACTGCCGCAGGAACCTCGGATATATAAAGCGGTCCAAAATACAGTTCCAACCGTAAAAAATGTGGTTTTAACTGAAGGAGGCTGCTGCTGGCTGCATGCTGCAATTTCAATACAGAAACAAACCCCTGGTGACGGTAAAAACGTAATAATGGCTGCACTAGCTGCTCATCCTTCCTTGAAACATTGTGTAGTTGTTGATGAGGACATAGACATTTTTAAAAGTGATGATATTGAATATGCAATTGCTACAAGGGTTAAAGGTGATGAAGACATTTTAATTGTCCCTGGAGCTCGTGGTTCATCCCTAGATCCACGTGCGACTCCTGATGGAACTACTACCAAGGTAGGGGTGGATGCAACTAAATTATTAAATAAAAAAGAGAAATTTGAAAGGGTCAGTAAGATAAAGGAATAATTAATTATTCCTTTTCACTAATTGTAATTTAATAATTTAACTTTATTGAGACATCTAAGATAATATTATTTAGTTTATAATGTCAATTCCTGTCCCACATTTAGGACATTTCTTATTGTTTTTAAGACTATCGGCCATTATTTGATATCCATCCCTTCCTACAAGGAGATCACCACAACTGTAACAATATGTATTCTCCCCTGTCCCTGAGGGCACATTTCCAATGTAAACATATTTCATCCCTGCATCCGTTGCAATTTTATGGGCCTTTTCAAGGTCTGCGACTGCAGTAGGGGACACATTTTTCAATTTGTAGTAAGGAAAGAATCTTGTGAAATGTAATGGAACTTCAACACCAATTTCATCGACCATAAAATTTACTAGGGCTTTAATATTTTCTTCAGAGTCATTATAACCGGGTATCATAAGGTTGGTGATTTCAATGTGAATTTTTTTGTCATAAATCCTTTTTATGTTGTCCAGAACTGGTTGCAACCTTGCATCACAGAGTTCTTTGTAGAATTTATTTGACATGCCCTTCAGATCAATGTTTGCAGCATCAAGATATGGCCCAATACTTTCAAGGGATTCTTCAGTCATGTATCCGTTGGTGACATAAACTGTTTTTAATCCATCTTTCTTTGCCAATTTAGCAGAATCTATGGTGTATTCCAACCACATGGTTGGCTCGTTGTATGTCCATGCAATGGATTTACATTTGTATTCCTTTGCAAGTTTTATAGCATCTTCAGGTAATATTTCGCGAAGAGAAATGTTTTCAAATTCTCCTTGTGAAATATTCCAGTTTTGGCAGTGTTTGCAATGAAAGTTACATCCAACAGATCCAAGTGATAGAACAGTTGAACCGGGATAAAAATGGAATAATGGTTTTTTTTCAATTGGATCAACTGCTACAGAAGATGCAGCGGCATAGTTCAATGTCCAAAGTTTTCCATCAACATTTTTGCGCATGTCACAGAACCCTCTTTTACCATTGGAGATTAAACATTTCCTTTCACAAACTTTACAGTTCAATAATTTACCTATTTTCTCGTATAAAATAGCTTCTTTTTTCAATTTTAACACCAAGGATATTCATTTTATTTGATTAATTAGTTCTCAATGAATAATGAAATTACTTCAGGTGTTCATAACCTCGTGGTGGTATAATATTTGTATTTCCAGACTTATCTATCATTTTGATCGTACCGGAGGAATCAACGAATCCAATTTTGTATAGGGTTGTTTGTGATTTTAAATCGTCGAAAAGACTTGGATTGATTGTTAAAATAAGTTCAAAATCTTCCCCGTATGTAAGTGCCATTTCGAATGGATCAATACCTATTATATTTGCAACAGAAAAGACTTCAGGAGGTATGGGAATTGCCTCTTGATTTAAGGTCATTCCTACATCGTTATCATTTGCATCAATAATCTCACCTAATTCACTGAAAAGACCATCGGTAATATCAGTAGCGCTTGTAACCGATCCAGATTTAGCAAGTGAAATTCCTTGACGTAATTTTGCTTCAGGTTCTAGCGCGTGTTTGAGTACCAGTTCTTTAATCTGATTATCAAGATCTTCATTATTTTTAGGATTGAGTAAAAGTTCAAATCCTGCAGCAGCCAGTCCAAGTGATCCAGTTAAAGCAATAATATCTCCTTTACGGGCTCCACTTTTCATAAGTACATTTTCTTTTTTTACAATACCCAGACAGGTACCGCTTAATGTTAAATCACTTGATTCATTGGTGTCTCCTCCTATTAGGGACATACCATATTTTGTACAATTAATTAGAATCCCTTCAACAAGATCATCAAATTCATCAATCAACATGTTCCTGGGGAGACCCATTGAAACTATTATTCCTATAGCTTCAGCCCCCATTGCTGCCAGGTCACTAACGTTAACTGTAACTATTTTTTGACCCATTTGATAGTGGGTCATTTCATCAGGAAAATGTGTAGATTGCATCAACATATCTGAACATGCTACTAAATAATTTTCTCCAAAATCTAGGAGTGCTGCATCATCAGAAAGGCTTTCTATTGATAATTCATCTAAAAAAAGAGATTTTACTCTGGGATTTTGGCTCTTTGAAAGAAGCCTTTTTATGAGTAGTTTTTCCCCGAGATCAGAAATTTTAACTGGTTCAGAGGGCATCATTAACCCTGTCTTTAACTATGTCGGCGATCCTCTTATCAGCTCCAAGTGGTTCTGTGTAGATGATTTCGCCTTTAAAAGTGATTTTAACTTCTTTTTCATCATGACTGTGGCCATGTGAGTGTCCATGTCCTTGTTTATTTTCATCGTAACCATTAGTAAGTCCTAAAATTCGTGGTATATCCTCGGTAGTGTGTACACCGTGTGCAAGAAAAACAGGTGTTACAACGATCTTTTCGGCACCTCTTTCTGCGAGATTGTTAATCGATTCTGGTATGGACGGTTTTGACATATTCATAAAACCAACTTCGACAAAGTAATCTTCGTTTTCACGATACATTTCTGCAATTTGGCAGACTACATCCTTTCCATATGGTAATCTGCTTCCGTGTCCTACAAGCAGTACACCTACTTTAGTTTTTGAGCTTGAATTTGTATCCATATGATATCACTCCATCATCGCCTTCTTCTTTAATCTTTCTAAATACCATTTCCACTTCGTCCCCTATTTCCACTATTTCAGGATCGCAGTCAACGATCTGGGATGTTATTTGTGCGCCTTCATCGAGTTCGATTATTGCAACAACGTAGGGTGCAAGTGTCTTGAACTCGTCTGTTGGGGTATGTATTACTGAGAATGTGTGGATTTTACCTTCCCCACTAAATTTAAAATCTTCTATTTTACCCTTTCTCCTGCATTCAGGGCATAAAACTCTGCTTGGGAAAAAAACATTTCCACATTGAGAACATTTTGATCCGATGAGATTGTATCGCTGCTGGATATGACGCCAACCTCTTACGATATCTTTCATATTGAACCTCCTTAATATATCTTTAAATGTAAATTTATTACTTTAATTCTATTTCTATTTTTAAATCCGCTTAAAAAACGTATTTTATTGAATTTTATAATTCTAACTTATTGATATTATAAATCATTGTTTAATTTACAATTTAAATCTTCTTTGTTATATTCAGTAGTTATCCAACTTTAATTCTAAGTTATTTTAACTTTTTCTAACTTAATTTTGGACTGATTAAACCTCAATTTTAGTAATATAAGTTGAAATCTAAATTTTTCAGATTTAAAATTCAGAGCATAAACTATTTAGAGAATTTGATGAATTAAAATTTTGTATGTTCTATTAAATTATACCGATTAAATTATTTAAATACATCTATTCCTAAAAATAATAATCACTTTCTGATACTTTAATCTATAATATATTCCATTTTAATATTTAAAATAAGATATTATTATATATTGATGGTTATTTGGTTCATTAGTGAAGGTGCTAAGCGTATGAAAATGTTAATAGACGATCTTTTAGTATTTTTGCGACTTAATCCCAAGTAAGAGAATATGAAATTGTTAACCTAGAAAATGTATTGGACACCGCTTTATTAATTTACATACATCTATAAATGAAAATGATGTACAAATTACTCACGATTCACTTCCTACTATCAATGGAGACTTATCCCGGCTCGTTCAGGTTTTCGAAAACTTAATATCTAATGCTATTAAATTTAATAATAAAAAAATACCTGAAATCATTTTTCCTCTAGAAAAGTTGAAAACGATGGATATTCAGTGGGATTGATAATAGTATTGGAATGGATAACAAACACCTAGAAAGAATTTTCACAATATTCCAACGCTTACACACTGACAAGATTATGAAGGAACAGGAATCGGACTCTCAATTACAAAAAAAATTAATTCAACAACATGGTAGAAATATATTAGGCTGAATCAGAACAGGAAAAGGTTCTATATTCTAATTCACAATCTAATCAGAATTTAAGATTCTTAGTTGTGATTTAATGGGATATTAATCTTGGAATGCTATTATTTTTAATTCTTAAATTATCACAAATTCACAAAAATAATTTAAAACTTTAATACATTGTGATGTTCCAAATATTATTTAATTAGAACTATTTTGTACTAATGGACGTGTAAAAACGGTAAGATCAAAAATTTTAATAAGACGATGAAGCTGCGGCTGATACACTCGAGGAAGTTTCTCCTGGAAGGCAAGTTTCTCTTCTAGAAAGTATGGAAAGTCAACGGGCTGCTGAACTTCTTGATGAAATGTCTCCAGATGATGCAGGGGACGTATTGGCTGATTTGCCCGAAGAAAAAGCTGAAGAACTTTTAGACCTAATGGGGCCTGAAGAATCTGACGATCTCAGGAAATTGCTTAAATATTCCGAGAACACTGCTGGTGGGATAATGACAACCGAATTTGCTTATTTGGATCAGATTTGAGTGTATAGATGTTTTCAATTCATTGAGGAAAATGGCAGATGATGTTGAAACCATTTATTTTGTCTATATTATTTCTAAAAAGGGTGATATGGTTGGGATAATCTCTCTCAGAGATATTTTACTTTCAGATCCTGAGAGTAAGTTTTCAGAGATTATGCACACGCACATAATTAAGGCAGATGTAATGGAAGACCAACATCAGGTAACCCAGAAGATTGCTAAGTACAATCTGATAGCCCTACCAGTTGCGGAGGAAAAGAATAAATTAAGGGGTATAATTACTGTTGATAACGCAATTGACATCGTATTACCAAATCATGAAAAAAAGAGTTCCGAGAATGCTTGGAAGATAAGATTAATGATATTATAATTTTGTAGTGTTATAAGCTGAGTTTTTAAGTTTTATAATTATATCTCAGATAATTGGGTCAGAAATCATAACAACTATGTTTGAAAGATTTGGTAGATGAAACATTTGGATGTAGTTTCTACTTGACAATTTAATAATTCTTAAAGTATATTTATACATAAAAATAGTCTTAATTAAATAACTATGATGATACCATTTAAATGCAAATTAGAAATCTTCCACAGATTTTAAGTAGATATAAGTATAGTTTATGTATACATGAACTTTGATTAAACCTAATCTAATTGGCCTTCTTTATTTTCTATACTTTTGGAATTAAAAGTTTTATGAAAGTTCAGTTAACACTCCAGTCAAAACAACTACTTCTTCAAAAAAAAATCTTTCGCTGGCTGTTACTGTAACTTCAAAACCCATTTCCATCAATATACCAATTGTTTCTTCCACATTCGAGAGTGAGGATTGTACAAGTTGTACACGTCCATTTGGGTTGAGATGATTTGTTAATTGTTTAATAAAACGGTTAATTACTGCTCTGCCGTCTTTACCACCATCCCAAGCAGCTTCAAGTTCATCATTTACCATTTCATTTTCATGAGTTGGGAGGTAGGGAATGTTGAAAAGTATGAGATCGAACTTTTCACCATCAACTGTGTCATATAGATCTCCTAATTTAATATCTATATGTGCATGATTGATTTCTGCATTTTTTTGGGCACATTCTACAGCGTATTTGTTGATATCGATTGCAGTTACATCATCACATATTTTAGAAGCTATGATGGCTATGATTCCTGTTCCTGTTCCTATTTCAAGTATTTTATCAGTTTTTTTGATAATAAGGTTATCTGCAAGCATAAATGTATCTTCTGCGGGTTCATAAACTTTTTCACAACTTTGAAATTCCATTCCATGGTACTTAATCATAATTTATTCCTTTAATTTTTTATTATAGTGTTATGAAAAAATTAATAATATTGAATCATTTAGTCTGCGTCGTAACCTTTAATTGCTGCTGGAAGGCAGTTTAATACTGTTGAAAGGCCTGAAAGGTGTAGATTCATAGTAACAGCACCTACTACTTCTTCTCTTTTGGCTCCAACTTTTTTTGCCATTACAGCATGCATCTCAACCCCTTCAGGGTTCTTATTTGATGTTTGTATTGCTATATTTATCATCTGTTTGGTTTTTTGATCTAGGTCTTCCAATGAACGTTGAATTTGTACCAGTTCATTGAATTTGGATGCAAGTTCAGGACATTCTGACTGAAATATTTCATATGGGGATTTCTCCATTTTATCACCAAAAAATTATATTTTGCTTGATACATTTAGTATTTTTTTATTCAATTTTTCTAAGTTTTTTTAATAATTGTTAGTAAGAATATTAAAACCTTTCATTATTCTTTTAAGTTCTTTTGAAAGTTCTAGAATATTTTCTGGTCCCATCTTTATAACACGCTGGTCTATGAGGTTCTGGTCAAGATTTGATATCAAATCCATTCTTTCAGCTTTATTCAAGTTGCCAATTTCATGAAAAGAGTCTTTAAGTGCATTTCTTACTTTTTTTCTTTTGTGCTGGAACAATGCTCTTGTTACATCGAAAAAGAATTTATCAACTTTCACTTCATCCTTTGGATTAAGTTGGATAACTGCAGAAGATACC
>Ga0182021_10003786_pt1 | contig 17757 bp, 15 predicted proteins | sample 612E3MmetaG_FD_120493 | JGI IMG/M metagenome (GOLD analysis project Ga0182021, IMG submission 120493) | Permafrost microbial communities from Stordalen Mire, Sweden - 612E3M metaG (Illumina Assembly) | ecosystem: Environmental > Terrestrial > Soil > Wetlands > Permafrost | place: Sweden... | reverse complement strand
GTTTGAGTTGTTCGATACATATGGATTTCCGATAGACCTTACCCAGCTGATGGCTCGTGAAGCGGGGTGGGAGGTCGATATGGAAGGTTTTCAGAAAGGCCTTGAAGGGCAAAAGGCAAGATCGAGGCAGGCTGCAAACGTGCAAACCTCCGACTGGGTTGTATTGGTTGAAGGTGCCGGGTTGCCTGAATTTGTGGGATATGACACGCTGAAAATTGAAACCGAAATCACCAGATACAGAAAAATCACAACCAAAGGGCAGGAGCTTTATCATATTGTGCTTGAACAAACACCCTTTTATGCAGAATCCGGCGGCCAGGTCGGCGACAAGGGCTGGCTTAACTCGGGAGGTGCAAAGATCGATATCCTTGACACTGTTAAAGAAAACGACCTGATCATTCATAGTTGCGCGAAACTCCCTGCCAAACCTGAAGAACCGGTGACTGCAGAAGTTGATGCCGTTAAACGGAGGAAGACCGCAAATAACCATTCGGCAACCCATCTCATGCATGCTGCGTTGCGCAAGGTGCTTGGAACCCATGTTGAACAAAAGGGATCGCTGGTGGATGACGAGCATCTTCGTTTCGACTTTACTCACTTTACAAGACTTAGCAAAGAGGAGATCGAATCTGTGGAAAAGCTGGTCAATGCGAAGATCCGGGAAAACATTCAGCTTCATGAAGAAAGGGCAATGCCCATAGAACGGGCCAGGAAAATGGGGGCCATGGCCCTTTTTGGCGAGAAATACGGTGATTTTGTAAGGGTAGTAACCTTTGACCCGGATTTCTCAGTGGAATTTTGCGGCGGGACCCATGTTCCGGCCAGCGGTCAGATCGGCCTGTTCAAAATCATCTCCGAAAGCGCCATTGCAGCCGGAGTAAGAAGAATTGAAGCCATTACTGCCGAAAGGGCCGAAAGCTGGTTCTGTGAAAAGCTCCGTCTTCTGGAAGATATTTCTGAAACCCTGAAGAATCCCAAAGATATTCTGAGGGGCTTGAAAAACCTGGTGGACGAAAACCAGGTCCTGAAAAAAGACGCTGCCGAACTGGCAAAGATCAAAGGTTCACAGGTGAAAGAAAACCTTCTGAAAAACGCAGAGATAATCAATGGAATAAGCTTTATTTCAGCGAAGCTGGATGTGGATTCGGAGGTCCTTAAAAACCTCGCTTTTGAATTACGTACTTCGGCAGACCGGGTTTTCGTTGTTCTGGCCAATGAAACTGATGGCAAAGCCGGGCTTACCGTAGCCGTTTCCGATGCGCTGGTCAAAGCAGGCAGGCTGAATGCAGGAACAATCATTCGTGAAATTGCGAAGGAAGTGCAGGGAGGTGGCGGCGGACAGCCTCATATCGCCACAGCAGGAGGTAAAAATCCGGCCGGAATTCCCTCAGCTCTCGAAAAAGCCAGGGAATACGTGATCAGTGAATAAATTGTTCATCCTGCCTGGTAAATCGTACATCCTCAGAATCCCAGGTTTTTTGTATAATGGTTGGTTTTCAGTGAATCTTTGGTGATATCCGCGAACCAAAGAGAATCAAAGGCAACCACATGCCTGCTTGCAAAGAGGCCGATCCCGTTGACAATATTTGAGAAGGGTGGTTTTGACAGTATGATTGTATTCGACTCCTCGCTGACCTCCATATAGTTATCCAGATCATCGGAGCCAACCATGAAGATATAATCACACAGTCCCAAAGATCTTACTATATCAGGATCCGGGGTCAGGTTCAATGAAAGGAAAAGGTAAAACTCATCACCCGGTAAGCTGTAAAGCATTGTTTGCCCTCCTTTATCGGTAAGGGACTTTATGTCCTTAAAGGGAGTCCAGTCAAGAGAATGAAAAGTTTTTGCTGAATCCCCCTTCCTGAATTCAGAGTAATGTATCCTCACAGTCAGCTGATATCGTTTACCCCCTGCTGCCGATACCCATTGAACATCGCTGCCCTTTCCGGGTAAAAAGATCACCCCGGGTAAAAGTACAGGCTTTTCCATGTTGAATTCACCTATAAGGTTTGTTTCCGCTTCGATCAGCTTGTTGGTTGCTGTGTCAAGAATGCTGAGTTTATAATAATCGGTGGCATTCAGTTTTTCGGTGGTAAAATAAATCTTTTGCACAGGGAAATAAAATACACCACTGTCTTTATTGTTTATCATGGTATCCCTCAGCAGGATCGACCTGATCATTGAGGTCCCTGAAAATTCGTTCAGCTTAACCTGAAGTTTGACTTTATAATTACTTGAATCGTAAATCTGTGCATAACCCAGTTCATTGCCCGGGCCAAGAAAAGCTTTAGTGACCTTGATATAATGAAAAGTATCGGTCTGGTTTAAAATTCCATAAACAATTGTAATGTCTTTCCAGCCGGCATTCACGTCGAGGTTCTTTTTGCAGGATAGCAGCCCTGACAGCAATAATGTCAGGAATAACATTTTTTGAAAAGCCGACATAATTTTACTAAGCTATTAATGGCAAACCACCCAGCGGCATACTGCCGACGCTCCGTCATCCGTAATCAACTGAATAATATAAATTCCATTAATAAATTTTGCAGCATCAAGCTGATTATAAGAGGATGACTTTGTTATTACCTTTTGGTATGTTTCCTTGCCAGTAATATCCAAAATCCGTATTATACCGTTCGTCCCATTGAAAGCGGCAGGAACTTTTAAAATCGCTTCAGCGAATGAGGGATTGGGGCAAACCTGAAGTTGGGGCTTTCCTTCTAACGTTTCGGAAACGCATACAGGCAGGTTTCCTGTGAATTTATAAATACTGCTGTTGTGGAATCCATCTCCTGCAAGCCACCCGGTTTTATTATCCAGAAAATTACATTGACCGGATGAAATAATCTTGGTTTGAATAATGGCAAGAGTGTTCAGGAAGTCGGGAGTATATAAAACCGTGGTTAAATTTTCGTTATTGGAATCAATAACCGAGATGAGCATACCGCCATTGACACCAGGAATGCGTGAAAAATTCTGGATAGCATAATTTTGTGCCAGGCTTTGCTGGGTCCAGGAAAGGCCGCCATCAGTAGTTAAAAAATAATTGTTATAGGTGGGCTGGGTCTTTAAATACGGATTAGGGTCCCAGGCAACCCCCCTTAAACTATCAATAAAACAGACATGAGGCTGCACCCATGTGCCGGGCAATTGTTTTACCGTCCAATTGAGCCCCTGATTTACCGATCTGTAACAGCGACCTTTGGTAGTAACAAACCAGATACTATTTCCAATAGCACAGAACCCATGGGCAAGACCGTACTCATTGGTCAAAGGAACCGGGATATTTGATGAAGGCACCCTTGACCATGAATTACCTCCATCGTAAGTCCGTTGCAGCTCCCAATACCCGTTATTGGGGTCACCACCGGCAATGCCCGTGCCAGCCGAAAATGCATGATAAAAATTCGCAAATCCTCCTATAAACACAGTCGTGGCCATATTTATCCATGAAGATCCTCCATTCATAGTTTTCCAGATAGCAGTCCTCCCATTATAAATAACATAGTAGGCAGTATTTATGTCTGTGGCAGCCACATCGAAAATCACTACCAGACCTGTATCAGGTAAAGGATAAAATTGCCAGTTACTTCCTCCATCAATAGTTCTGACCGCGTTGGAATATGGCAGATACGCTCCACTTCCACTTATATAATTAACTCCAACCCATACTGAATTGGAATCTACAGCATTCAGGTAAAAAGTAAAATAACCAACTCCTGGAAAATTCAGGGGTTCGTGCACAAACTGTGCTTTTACACTTATACTGAGACAGCACAGGACCGAAAGAAGGAAAATCTTTTTCATACGGATAATTAATCAATGGTATGAACCCCGGGGCAAGCCCCGGCCCCCGGTTCTTCAGCAAGCTGCGGGGAATTTACCCGGAGGCATTAAATCACATTCCGGATATAAATATACGACAAAAAAAAACGTTGTCAACCTGATTTCAGGGTGGATATTACATATCTGATACACTGCATTTTATAAATTTTATTTTTATACATTTTAAATAAACTGTTACATCCCGGATAATATTTAACTTTGATTATCAAACTAAATTCCCGATAAATGATATTACCCGAAACAATTTTCAAGGAAACCGAAGCCTTCTGCAAGGCTAATGCCGACCCGGCCGTGGTTCTGAAATATTCAAGATATTTTAAGGAAGGTTATGATGCCTGGGGAGTAAACTCGGAGCTGCTCAACCATAAGGTTGAGGAGATACTTGCTTTACCCGGCTTAACAAATAAACAGATTCACACAATCTGCCTTCAGCTCGTGAACTCTCCCAAGTATGAAATGACGTCAATGGCAGTCCTCCTGCTCACAAAAACCATGAAACAATGGGATCAGGAGACTTTTCCGGCCCTTGAAAAGTTGTTCGGTGTTGGAATTACCAATTGGGGGCATACCGATTTTATCTGCAGTGAGATCATTCCGGCATTATTGAAAAAGAAGCTGATGACGATGGATTCCCTTAAACCCTGGAGAAAGGCTGTAAACAAATTCCAGCGAAGGGCTGCTGTTGTGGGTTTGATTAAGCCTATGAAAAAATCATCTGATTTTAAACCCTATTTTGAATTCATAGCTCCCATGATGATGGACAAAGAGAGGGTTGTTCACCAGGGTCTTGGATGGTTCCTGAGGGAAACATGGAAAAAACAGCCGGATCCAACCGAAAAGTTCCTGTTGCAGTGGAAGGATTCAGCCGCCCGTCTCATTTTCCAGTATGCTACAGAAAAGATGTCTCCCGATCAGAAGTCCCGGTTCAGAAAAGAAAAGGCAAAGTAAAGGTCCAGAGGGTTTATAGCAGCAGCCGGGCCTCGTCTTTAATGTAATTCAGGGCTGCTGCAGTTGCCAGGTTTTCATTTTCCAGGCTGATATTGAATATTGCCCTCACAAGGGCTGATGCAGTATCCTGTGGGGTCAATTGTGTGGAGGCCCGGTTTATAATTGAAATTGATTCTTCCCTTGCATTTTTTATCATTTCCCAGGCTGTAGGCGACATATAAACCTGCTGGCTCAGATTATAATCGAATTCCTCCCTGATGGTCCTTATCAATGCCAGCTGGAGTTCCTGGGCGCTCATTTCGGATTTCTGGACACGCAGGACCAGGTTGACAGGCTGAATGCGTTCCAGGAACAGCGTTATCCTTTCGTAGGCCTGAAGCCTTAAGGGAAGGGTTATCCTTTTTGACTCCGAAATGTCGGTATTTACATGTGAGCCAGCTTTAATGTATTGGTTTTTCAGCCTCAGATAATATGCTATCAGCAGCCAGGCTGCAAGTGAACCCAGACCTATGATCATGAAAGCATGAATGACGTCGGTTATGAGGGTTGTCCAGAAGAAATTGTCCATGGGAATTACGTTTGTACAAAGGTAAGGAAAGAAAGGATGTATGATAAAGGCTATAGGAATGAATATCGAATATTGATCAACGAACTTCGAATGTAGAATTATTTTGCCCTATTCGCTCATCGCTAATCGCTATTCGCTAATCTCATGGCTTATGGCTCATGGCTTATGGCTATTAATATGAACTTTTTTACTATTTTTGTTTTTTATCGAAATATTCCTAATCACTCGCATATGACAACACTTGCTAACAGGATCAACTACCTGGCCGAATCAGAAACTCTGGCTATGTCGCGAAAAAGCCGTGAATTACGCGCCGATGGCAAAGATGTTATTAACCTGAGCCTGGGGGAACCCGATTTTAACACTCCCGATTATATCAAGAATGCCGCGAAGGAAGCAATAGATCAGAATTACACTTTTTATCCTCCGGTACCAGGTTATGAAGACCTGAGAAAAGCAATCTGTGCGAAACTGAAAAGGGACAACAACCTGAACTATGAACCAGCCCAGATCGTTGTCAGCACCGGCGCCAAACAGGCCATCGCCAACGTCGTTCTCAGTCTTGTCAATCCGGGTGATGAGGTGCTTATCCCCTCCCCTTACTGGGTTTCGTACAAGGAGATCATAAAGGTTGCCGAGGGTAAGGCAGTGTTCATCCCGGCCCGGATTGAAACAGAATTCAAGATCAAGCCGGAGCAGATTGAGGCAGCCATCAGCCCGAAATCAAAACTTTTCCTTTTCAGCTCCCCCTGCAACCCAACAGGTTCCGTATATTCCAAAAACGAACTTGAAGAAATCGCCAGGGTACTTGCAAAACATCCAGGTATCTTTATTATTGCTGATGAGATCTATGAACACATCAACTTTGTTGGGAAACACGAGAGTATTGCCCAGTTTGACTTTATCAGGGACAAGGTGATCATTGTGAACGGCGTTTCCAAAGCCTTTGCAATGACCGGATGGCGTATCGGCTATATCGCGGCTCCGCTGGAGATTGCAAAAGCCTGTGACAAGCTTCAGGGACAGTTTACATCGGGAGCCTGTTCAATCGCACAAAGGGCAGCTTTAATGGCTGAGATCACGCCTCCCGATACGGTTGAGATCCGTGAGATGCAGAAAGCTTTCCGTGAACGCCGCGACCTGATGCTGAAAATGCTGGCCGGAATTCCAGGCATGATACTTAACCATCCCGATGGAGCGTTCTATATATTCCCCGACATTTCTTACTATTTCGGGAAGTCGGATGGAACAACCGCGATAAATAATGCGAATGACTTATGCATGTATCTTATCAACAAAGTATTTGTAGCATTGGTCCCCGGTGATGCATTCGGGGATCCTAACTGCATCCGTTTCAGTTATGCTGCATCAAAGGAGAAACTGATTGAGGCGGTCAGGAGGATAAAAGAGGCGCTGGGGCAGCTTAAATAGTGATGAGCCATGAGCCATGAGTTGAGAAAAAGCAATCACGAAGTCACTCTGTTACTCAATTAACAAAAGGAAACCAAACAACAACATAATGACAATTAACACCAAATTAAAGACCTGGGTTGAAGATTGGGCAACGATCTGCAAACCCAACAAAATATACTGGTGCGACGGTACCGAGGAAGAGAATCAGCGCCTGCTCAACCTGATGGTGAGCACTGGCATGGCGGTTAAACTGAATGAGAAAAAGAGGCCGAATTCCTATTATTTCCAGAGCGATCCCAGTGATGTCGCAAGGGTTGAGAACCGGACCTTTATCTGTTCTGAAAAACAGGACGATGCAGGTCCCACAAATAACTGGACGGCTCCTGGGGAAATGAAAGCTTTGCTAACAGGCATGTTTACAGGATGTATGCGTGGCCGGACCATGTATGTGATTCCCTTCAGCATGGGCCCCCTGGGCTCAAAGATCGCCCATATCGGTGTTCAGATCACCGATTCGCCTTACGTGGTGGTGAATATGCGCACCATGACCAGGATGGGATCGGCTGTGCTGGATATCCTCGGTGAAGGTGATTTTGTGCCCTGTCTCCATTCGGTAGGCGCACCACTGGAACCGGGCCAGAAAGACGTGAAATGGCCCTGTGCCCCTATTGAAAAGAAGTATATCTCACACTTCCCGTCAACCAACGAGATCTGGTCATTTGGCAGCGGTTACGGCGGCAACGCCCTTCTTGGCAAAAAATGCTTTGCACTGCGTATTGCCACAAATATGGCGAGACGGCAGGGCTGGCTGGCCGAACATATGCTCATCCTGGGGATCACTAACCCGAAGGGAGTCAAGAAATATTTTGCAGCAGCATTCCCCAGCGCCTGCGGCAAAACCAACCTCGCCATGCTCATTCCTACTATTCCGGGTTGGAAGGTTGAAACCGTGGGAGACGATATAGCCTGGATGAAGTTTGGTGAAGACGGCAGGTTGTTTGCCATCAATCCCGAGGCAGGTTTCTTCGGAGTTGCTCCTTTCACATCCATGGAGACCAACCCGAATGCCATGCTCTCGTGCGCATCAAACACTATCTTTACAAACACTGCCCTTACCCCCGACGGTGATATCTGGTGGGAAGGCATTGGAACCGATATTCCCGCCGGCTCAATAACATGGGATAACAAGACCTGGGATCCTTCATTGATCACCCCGGCAGCCCATCCCAATGCACGTTTTACAGCTCCTGCAAAGCAATGCCCGGTAATTGACCCGGACTGGGAAAACCCCAAAGGTGTGCCCATCTCTGCATTCCTTTTCGGAGGTCGCCGTCCGGGCACAGTACCTTTGGTATACCAGAGCTTTGACTGGAACCACGGCGTATTCCTCGGCTCCATCGTCGGCTCGGAAGTGACTGCCGCTGCAATCGGGCTTAAGGCAGGTGTACGACGCGATCCTTTTGCCATGCTTCCTTTCTGCGGATACCATATGGGAGATTACTTCGGCCATTGGGTCAGTATCGGCCGTAATGCACCGGTTCCTGCAAATCTTCCTAAAATATTTAATGTTAACTGGTTCAGGAAGGGCCCGGATAATAAATTCCTCTGGCCTGGCTACGGTGACAATATCCGTGTGCTGAAATGGATCTTCGAAACGCTGGAAGGAACAGCTGATGTCGTTGAAACACCAATCGGCCTGGTTCCCGGTAAAAATGCCATTGACGTTAGCGGACTACCCGATGTTGCTGCAAAAATGGACAAGATACTCGAGGTGAACCCACAGGAATGGCTTGATGAATGCGAACTGATTGCAGAGCACCAGGCAATTTTCGGCAACCGTTTACCTAAAGAGATGACACAGGAGTTTGAGAAACTGAAAGAAAGGCTTCACAAAGCGATAAAGTAAAAACGATCCCGATGACGGGTGACAACAAAATATATACCAAAGGGGGAGACAAGGGTGAAACTTCCCTCCTTGGTGGTACGCGTGTTTCCAAAAGCCATGACAGGGTCAAGGCTTACGGCAACCTGGATGAGCTGAACAGTTTTGTGGGGCTGATCCGCGACCAGGATATCAATCCGCACTACCGGGACATACTTGGCCGTATACAGGAAGTCCTTTTTATTTCGGAGGCACTGGTTGCCCGCGATCCGCAAAAAGAAACGGGGAAGTTGCCGGTGTTCGGCGACGACGACATCCACATACTTGAAAAAGAAATAGATACCATGAACGATCAACTTCCCGATCTGAGAAATTTCATTCTTCCGGGAGGCCATACCATTGTTTCATATTGCCATATAGCAAGAACCGTCTGCCGCAGGGCCGAACGCTCCCTGATCAGCCTGAGTAAAAACAGCGCGGTTGATGAAATAATAATACGTTTCATCAACCGTTTATCCGATTACCTGTTTGTTCTTGCCCGGAAAACGGGTAAGGACCTTGGCACGGAAGAAAGACCCTGGATTACATAGAAGTAAAAAAATAGTTCTTGTTTTTCTGATTTTATTTTTTTTACTTTTGCAGCAATTTTCAAACGCTTGTAGAAATGTATTGGACACTTGAACTGGCCTCTAAACTTGAAGATGCTCCGTGGCCTGCCACGAAGGACGAGCTGATCGATTGGGCTATCCGATCAGGTGCACCACAGGAAGTGGTAGAAAACCTGAGAGAGATTGAGGATGAAGGGGAAACCTATGAGCGCATCGAAGATATCTGGCCTGATTATCCTACCAAAGATGATTTTTTCTTTCACGAGGACGAATATTAAATTAGCGATAAGTGATAAGTGATGAGTGATGAGTTAATTCTTCTCAAGGCTCATTATTTATGGCTCATGGCTTTTTCTTGTAAATTACCTTACTTTTTTTGAATAGGAAAAACAGAGAGGAAATGAAACCGAAAATTTTCGTGTTTTACCTGGTAATTTGTGGTTTACTTTTTACAGGTTCATCTTTGCTGCATGCTCAAAAGAGCAATACTTATTGCAACCCCTTGAATCTCGGTTATGCTTATGAGCATACCTGGACCGAAGAGCCACACGAGTCTTTCCGTTCAGCTGCTGATCCGAAGAAGGTGTTCTCGAAAAAACTTGTGGATCCTTTCCCCCAGCCAGGCTGGGACCCTGCCCTTTTCGTGGATGACGATGGAAGGATGTATTTCTACTGGGGAAGCGGCAATGACCCAAGGTATAATTATATCAAAGGCGTGGAAGTGGACCCTCACAATGGCTTTAACAATAAAGGACCGGTAAAGGAATTGTTTTTTATTTACCCGAACGAGCATGGTTGGGAACGCTTTGGGGAGAATAATATGGATACCCTCACCAATCCTTACGTCGAAGGGTCCTGGATGACCAAACATAACGGAAAATACTACCTTCAGTATGCTGCTCCGGGAACCGAATGGAATGTGTATGCCGACGGTGTATATGTGTCGGAACACCCGCTTGGACCTTTCACATATCAACCCTCCAATCCTTTCTCTTATAAGCCCGGTGGTTATATCAGGGGGGCAGGACACGGCAGCACAATGCGGGATAAATATGGTAATTACTGGCACGTGGCAACGATGCAGATATCGGTGAAATACAAGTTTGAGCGGAGGATAGGTCTTTTTCCGGCCGGATTTGACAATGAGGGTCAGCTTTATTGCATCACAGCTTTTGGGGATTATCCTCAACGCATCCTTCCTGGTCCGGCAGATCATACCGGGGGGATTTTTGCCATAAGTGATTTTCGTGTCTTTGGCATGCCGGAAGGGGCTAAACCTGAAACGGTCAGAAATTTTACAATAGTACGTGCCGCCGACACACGCAATTTAACCCTTGCGTGGGATGCAGTAACCGCTGCGTATGCTTACAATATTTATTACGGCATTGCACCGGAAAAACTTTACAACTGTGTTATGGTGATAGACCAGGACCGTTTAAACCTCCGTGGATTAAACCGGGATGTAAACTATTATTTCTCAATCCAGGCCATCGGCGAGAATGGCATCTCGGGTTTGACTGATGTGCAGAAAGTGGAATAAGGATCCAACACCTTGCCTTATTTCTGCTTTCTGAAAAACGAGAAATTAACTTCCCCGTAATTCCTGTGCTGGTCAAAGCCGGGGGATTCACTGAAATCATATTTTTTCGGATGTTCGAGGATGAACAATCCCCCGGGAGCAAGCAGTTCTCCGCTTAAAACCAGCTCTGGCAGGTCGGGCAGCTGAGGCAGGTCGTAGGGAGGATCAGCAAAGACCAGGTCCCAGGTATCAAATGACTGTCTTACGAAAGTAAGGGCATTGGCTTTATGGGGAAACAGATTGACCATTTTCAGTTCCAGGCCGGTACGATGAATAAAACTCAGACAGCGGGGATCTTTTTCCAGGGAAGTAACACTTTTACATCCTCTTGAAATAAATTCAAACGAAATACTTCCTGTTCCGGCAAACAGGTCCAATACCCGCATCGACTCATACTCCACCAGGTTATTCAGAACATTGAACAGGGCCTCTTTTGCAAAGTCTGTAGTTGGACGCAACGGAAGATTATTTGGGGGATGAAGCCTCCGGCCCTTGTATGTCCCGCTTATGATCCGCATGAGTTGAAATTCAGTAATGGATAATATGACTGTGGTGCTACAATGTCAAATACCGGGCTGTATTTAAAAGTTTCATTCCTCCTGCCAAATTCCATATTCTTCACATAACGGTAAATCAGCTCAAAGAGGTTTGACCCACGGTCAATATTCCCCAGCAATACCACTGAAGCCTGCTCAGGATTCATCCCAAGCTGTTCCAGAACGAAGATGAGGAAATACACTACATCTTCGGCAACCATCCAGGTGAATGTGTTAAAGTACCTGATCAGTTTTCCGTCATAGATACAGATATCGAAACTCTTGTCCTTGATATGAAGGAAAATTCGATTTGCATTGATGCGGGTTTTAAAGTTCATCCAGACGGTCTGCAAGAGTATGGTTGACAGGCTGGAGATCCTTGCCGCCGGGAACTGTTTATTGGCCGATTCCTCAAGGTTTTTGGGGATAGAGTAAACGTTGTAATTATCAAATTGCTGAAGGTGGTCGGCAAGCACATGTTCATCGGCCTGTAACTGGAAATTAAGCTTCATAAAATTTTCAGCTTCCTGGGCGTCGAAAAGCGGGCCCGGGATCAGTGTGCTTTTTTTCCCTTCATATGCAATGCGGACACTCTTGAACGGGCTCTTCAGCCATGGGTTTGCCATAAGGACGCTCCTGAAGAAATCGTCAAAAGCTAATTTAAATCCGGGTTTGGTTTTCGGGATAAAATCATTGCGCCGGTATTCATGGAGCAGGATATATTTATTCAGGCGGTGATCCAGTAAACAATAGGCGATATGGGAATCATTGAACTGTAACGATAGTCCGTAATTCCGTGTTTCATGGCTGGAGAAGGCAGCATCGGTGCGGTTAACAATAATAGTATAAAACTCGGCCATAGGATCAGGCGATCAGAATAAAAACAATATTGATTGCAATAATAATTATAAATCCTGAAACAATTCATGAAGTTCATTGTACTCAGGTAATTCTTCAAGAAAAGTATAGCCCCCGTTCTCAGGTACCATGCGGCAGATATAATGCTGCATTCCATTGGTCAGGGCCAGGTAAGAGACTTTCAGTGTAAAATTGTACATGGCCAGCTGTTCAAAAACCTTTTGTGTGATCCCGACCGTCGGGGCTTTGCATTCCACTGCCATCATCGGTTTTCCCTGTCGGGAGTAAACCACGATATCACTTCGCTTCGTAAGATGGTTATAGGTCAATGAAGCCTCGACATGGATCAGAGAGGCAGGATAATTGTGATGATTTACTAGAAAATTCAGGAAGTGCTGCCTTACCCATTCCTCAGGCGTCAGGCGGACGAATTTTCTACGGATGGGGTCAAAGATTTCCTGTTTCCCATCCTTTTTTGACCGGATCCTGGCGGGATATTCGGGGAGCTTAAGTTCAGGCATCATCTTACCACAAATATAAGGATAAAGATGATAAATGGCTATCTTTGTGAGGCAGGAATATCTGTTAAGCCTGCTTAAGAATATGGCCAGGGATAGCGGTTTTGGGAATATCTTATCAGATCTGAAAAATAAAATATACTACCCGGTATACTTTTTATTCGGGGAGGAAGCTTATTTCATAGATGGCATTTCGGATTTTATAGAGGAAAATGTTTTAAATGAACAGGAAAAAGAATTCAACCAGACCATTGTTTACGGTAAGGATATTGATGTACCCACCGTTATCAGTTATGCGAAGCGCTATCCGATGATGTCAAATTACCAGGTGTTGATCGTGAAAGAGGCACAGGACCTTGACGACCTTGATACTTTTCTCCCTTATGTGCAAAATCCGGTGAGTTCGACTATCCTGGTTTTATGTTATAAATACGGGAAGGTCGACAAACGGAAATCCCTGTACAAAGCCATTGAGAAGTCAGGGGTTGTGATGGAATCGGCTTTTCTTTATGATAACAAAATCCCTGAATGGATCAGCAATTACGTAAAAGAGCAGGGGTTCTCCATTTCACCCAAGGCATCCGTACTTCTTGCGGAATTCGTAGGGAATGAGCTTTCAAAAATCGTGAATGAACTTACCAAGCTTTTTATCAATCTCCCTGCCGGCTCAGAGATAACCGAAAGTTCCATAGAAAGGGACATTGGTATAAGCAAGGATTTTAATGTTTTTGAACTGCAGAAAGCGTTGGGGCGAAAAGATGTTTACATGGCCAATATGATCATTCAGTATTTTGCATCAAACCTGAAAGAGAATCCCCTGGTGAAAGTTATTCCAAACCTTTATTCTTATTTTACCAAGGTCCTCATTTATCATTACCTTCCTGATAAATCGCGTAATAATGCTGCTGCTGCATTATCGGTCAATCCATTTTTCGTCCAGGATTATCAGACCGCGGCAAAGAATTACACGGTTCGCCGGCTTGTTGACGTGATCTCATGCCTGAGGGAATACGATCTGAAATCAAAAGGTCTTGATAATGCCTCTGCCACCGACGGTGAGTTAATGAAAGAACTGGTGTTTAAAATCCTCCACTGAACCTGGGGTTTTAATCTTCATCGACTTTGTAGTTAAATTCCTGAGAACGGTACGTATCTTCAATGATTTTGGCGTATTTCTCCTGAATGAATTTTCTTCTCAGTTTAAGGGTTGGTGACAATTCTCCTGTAGCAACGCTCCATTGGATGGAAAGCAGTCTGAATTTTTTGATCTTTTCGGTTTTCCCGAGTTCCTGGTTGACGCGTTCAACCTCTTCACTAAGGCGTTTGAAGATTTTTGAATTCCTGACGGCTTTTTCCGGGTTTACAAAATTTATCTCTTTTACCTTGCACCAACCCCTTAGATATTCCATGTTCGGAACGATCAGGGCAGCAGTATATTTACGATTTTCGCCAATCACCATAATATATTCAACGAAAGGTGATTCCTTAAACTTCTGCTCTATCACCTGAGGGGCGATGTATTTCCCTGTTGAGGTTTTAAAGATTTCTTTTTTACGATCGGTTATACGGAGATATTTCCCATCTTCAAGAACACCAAGATCGCCGGTATGGAACCACCCCTCATTATCAATGACTTCCCGGGTCCGCTCAGGACGGTTATAATACCCTATCATCACATTTGGCCCACGGCATAAGATTTCATTGTCATCGGCGATTCGCAACTCAACACCAGGTAAAACAGGGCCTACAGTACCAAACTTCATTCCGCCTTTTTCAAATGTTGACACTGCAATGACTGGTGAAGTTTCGGTAAGCCCATAACCTTCCATTAATGGAATACCGGCAGCCCAGAACACCCTGGCCAGACGGGGATGGAGTGCGGCGCCGCCGGAGACTATCAGCCTTACCCTGCCCCCGAGAGCTTTCTTCCATTGCCTGAAAACGAGCAGCCTGGCAATAAACAGCTTCATATCATAGTATAGTCCCCGTTCGTGGTTTAGTTCAAACTTATGACCCTGGCGCAAAGCCCAGAAGAAAATGGTTTTCCTGATTCCTTTCAGGTTTCTTCCTTTTATTACAATGCGGTTATACATTTTTTCAAGCACTCTCGGAACTGCGGCAAATGTATCCGGCCTTACATCCCGGATAATTTTTCCTACCTTCTCAATGTTTTCGCAATAGTAAATTGACATCCCGAACGATTGGAACAGGTAGTTCAGCATCCGTTCATAAACATGGCATAAGGGAAGGAAACTCAGAACCTTGTCGCTGCTTGTATAATCAGGAATAGTGGCACAGGCTGTGAAATTACTTATAAAGTTTTTATGCGAAAGCATAACGCCTTTGGGCCTGCCCGTTGTTCCCGAAGTGTAAATAATTGTTGCCGGATCTTCAGGTTTAATCCCTGATTTTATTTGTTCCAGAACTTCAGGTACAGGGTAATTCAGGCCAAGTTCAAGAAGTTCTTTCCAGTGCCTTAAGCCTTTTACCTTTTCAATGCTGAAGATTTCCTTAAGGTTGGGAACATTCGCGCAAATATTTTTAACCCTCTGGTAAACCACGTTATTTGAAACAATAAGGTATTCCGCGTTGGAATCATTGAGAATGTAACAATAATTATCATCACTTACTGTAGGGTAGATCGGAACCTGAACAGCGCCAATCTGCATTATTCCCATATCAAAGAAATTCCATTCGGGGCTGTTGACCATTATAGTTGCGACCTTCATACCCTTGCTTACTCCGAGTGAAAGCAGGCCAAGGCTGATTGCCCTGGAATAACCAATATAATCTGCTGAGGAATATGCATACCATTTGCCTGCTTTTCGTTTAAGCAGGGCATTGGCCTTGGATGAGTAATTCTCCCGATACACATCCAGCAGGTCGAAAAGTCGTGTTACCTGTTGTGTGCGCATTCTGCACCGAATTAATTATTTGAACAAACGGTCGATTTGATCCTTGTATTTTGAATGGAGAAATTTACGTTTCAGCTTCAGGGTTGGAGTAATCTCACCTGATTCCAGCGTCCATTCATGATCAAGAAGTTCCCAGGATTTGATCTGTTCCGTTTCACCGAATAACTTGTTGTACTTTTTGATCTCGGACTGAAAACGTTTCCTGATCCTTTCATTCGCTATCATCCCGGCAGGAGTTGTAAACTCCATCTCTTTTTCCCTGCACCATTCTTTCAGGAATGCAAAATCCGGAACTATCAGAGCCCCGGCGAATTTCTGGTGTTCTCCAACTACCATTATCTCGCCAATAAACAGGGACTCCTTGAATTTATCTTCAATAGGCTGGGGGCTGACGTATTTTCCAAATGAGGTTTTGAAAAGTTCCTTTTTCCGGCCGGTTATTTTTAACTGACCTTCAGGTTCAATATGACCCAGGTCCCCGGTATGGAACCATCCTTCTGTATTAATACTCTCTTTTGTCATCTCCGGTTCTTTGTAATAACCGAGCATTACTCCGGGACCTTTAACACAGATCTCGCCATCATCGGCTATTTTAACTTCCGTGTTCTTTATCACCGGTCCCACGGTACCGAATTTTATTCCATTTTCGATGAAATCGTTTACCGAGATTACCGGGGAAGTCTCTGTAAGCCCATAACCTTCAAGGATATGAATGCCCGCGCAGGTGAATAGTCGTCCAAGTCTGGGCTGGAGAGCTGCACCTCCTGAAACGATAATTTCAATCTCCCCTCCCATAACTTCCCTCCATTTGCAGTAAACCAGATGGTCATACAGTTTTCGTTTAAGTTCGTAGAACCAGCCGTTGGCACCATTAAGTTCATAGCGGAGAGCAAGGTGGAAAGCCCACCAAAAGATCCAGCTTTCAGGGCCTTTAAGTTTATGGCCTGCAGAAACAAGCCTGTCATAGATCTTTTCAAGCAGACGGGGAACTGTGCTGAGGATCTTGGGATGGATATCATTCATGTTATCCGTAATAGTCCCGATGTTCTCGGCATAATACACAGAAATCCCATCGTATTGGTAGAGATAATTCAGCATTCGTTCATACACATGGCATAATGGGAGATAACTGATTGCCCTTGCTTCCTCGCCGAAAGGAGGGATATGAGCGCAGGCTTTAAAGTTAGAGATCAGGTTTTCGTGTGACAGCATGACCCCTTTCGGATTGCCCGTCGTCCCTGAAGTATAGATAATTGTTGCCATATCATCCGGTTTAACGGCCGCCTTGCGTTCTTCAAGCAGGCCGGTTGCCTGATTGGCCCTGCCCAGGTCAATCAGTTCGCTGAGATGTTTCAGCTCATGATGGTCTTTGTATGTGTAAATACCCTTCAATGAAGGCACTTCGGGGAGTATATGCTGGACCTTCCTGAGAAGTTCCATTCCTGAAACAAACACATAGTTAACCTCTGCATGGTTCAGGATGTATTTGTAATCCGATTCGCTGATAGTGGGATAAATCGGCACATGGATGGCTCCCACCTGTAAAATGGCCATGTCCACGATATTCCATTCAACGCGGTTTGAGCTTATCTGGGCAATTTTATCACCCGGCTGAACACCGAGCGCCAGGAAGCCATAACTGATGTTATCGGCCATCTCACGGTATTGCCTGATACTGTATTTTACCCACTGCCCGTTTTCCTTTGAAGCGATGACATCATCCTTTGGCTTGTATTTTTGCTCATAATACGGTAAAAGGTCAAAAATGCGGATTACTTCCATTGTCAACAATGTTTAAATGAGAATCCTGAGTTTGAGTTGCAATGTTAGTGAAAAAGAACTATACCTTGTGAAAATACATCGACGATGCCTGGGCTGTCGGCATCAGTACCAGGTCATTCACATTCACATGATCGGGCAAGGTGGTCACGTAAAAAACAGCTTCAGCAACATCCTCTGCCAAAAGTGGTTTGAAACCTTTATAAACATTATCGGCCCTTTCCTGGTCGCCTTTGAACCTGACCACCGAGAACTCCGTATTTGCAGCCCCGGGGGCTATCTGCGTCACTTTTATATTATGCTG
>Ga0182021_10003785_pt1 | contig 17758 bp, 11 predicted proteins | sample 612E3MmetaG_FD_120493 | JGI IMG/M metagenome (GOLD analysis project Ga0182021, IMG submission 120493) | Permafrost microbial communities from Stordalen Mire, Sweden - 612E3M metaG (Illumina Assembly) | ecosystem: Environmental > Terrestrial > Soil > Wetlands > Permafrost | place: Sweden... | reverse complement strand
CGAGGCCGGCCACGCGCCCTGGTGCGACGAGATCTGGCTCATCGTCTGCGACCCCAAGACTCAGCTGGCCCGTCTCACCGACCGTGGCATGGCCGAACCCGACGCCCGGCAGCGGATCGCCGCACAAACCGCATCGCTCAAGCGCTGGCGCGCCGCCGCCACGCGCACGCTCCGCACCGACGGCTCGCCCGATGACGTGGAGCGCGCCGTCGACGCGGCCCTGGCGGAGACCCTGGAGCGGCGGCGCTAGCTCGGTGGCCGCGCCTCGTGCCACCGAGCGGTCGGGCGATGGCGGCCCCGCGCCGCTCGCCGCGGCAGGTCGCCGCGTTTCTCGCCGGGCCGAGGAGCAACGCGACCCAATCGCATAGCGCCGACCTTTAGGTTTGAATTGGCCAAGACGCCTACAATCGGTAGGTGATCGCGTCTCTTCCGTCGCGTCGTCGGTGGTATGTCGGCGGCGTTGCGATCCTGGCAGCCATCGCCGTCGTGTCGGCAGCAGCTGTTGCGGGCTCGTGGGCCGACGGCGGCGGAGCCGCCAGCTTCTCCGCATCGGCGAGCCTGCCCGCCATCGCCGCCGGCACGTCGTTCGGCGGCGTCGATACACCCGGACCGGTGACGCCCGGATCCACGGCGAGCCCTTCGCTCGTTTCTTCGTTCCAGCCGATCGACATGTTTGCGCCGGAGCCGACGCCCACGCCCGCCCCGACGTCGCCGCCCGGCGCCACCAGCCGGCCGGGCAGGACCGGCCCGCCCCCGATCCCGCTCGTCGATCCCGGTCGTGACATCCCCGATCAATCGTTCGACTGGCTGACCCTCAAGGCGGCCGGTCGGATCGTCCTTTCGAAGGGGCAGATCGGCTTCCTCGATGCCGGCACGGATCCGCTCGCCAACCCCGTCACCGGTTTGGCATTGCCGGCCGCTCGAAGGCTCAATGTGGCCTGGACTCGTTGGATCGTGGAGCCGCCGGCGAGCGGCACGGACGCCAAGGGCAACCGCTACCACGACCTCACGTACTGGAACATGTGCGGCCCGGGCGCGGCCACTGTCGCCCTCTACTACTGGCAGCAGCTGACCGGCCACCCGAACGTCACCGGCAAGGCCGGCTACTTCCTCGATCCGTATGCGGCAGCCGGCGTGGCGTGGCCCAGCGGCGGGCCCACCTTCACATCGCCGAATGGACAGGCGGAGCACCTGGGCACCTACTGGACCGGCGCGACCAAGGTCAGCGGCTTCACCGCCCACGCCCGCGGCTACATCTTGTATCTCGCCATGGCCGTCAAGCCTGCCGGCTGGACGGCGCCCGGTATCGACGTCTTTGTCGGAGGTACCGGCAAGGCCCTGTACCCGACGCGGGGCGCGCCCCCGACAGACATGCAGGCCGCGCTCAATTGGGAGGCTTCCGGCCAGGTGACGAATTGGGCCGAAACCTACTACGCGACCGTCCATCGCTGGGACCCGACCCTGGCGCGCGACCTGAACGCGGCCGTGATGATGGACGTCGGGCGGGACGGCGTTCCGGTGGTGGCCGCGGTGGACACCTACTACCTGCCCAACTGGCAAGCGGGCTCGAAGACGCCGCACACGCGCCACGCAATCTCGATCGTCGGTTACGACAACACGGCCAACCCGCCGACGTTCACGTATCTGGACACCTGCGGCCGCTCCTGCAACAGCCGCGGCGGCAACCAGAACGGCCAGATCCACGTGATCAGCCAGGCCCAGATGGCCATGGCCATGGCCGATGGCAACGGCATGGGCTTCATCTGGTAGACGAGACGCTCGCCGCGGCGCGGCAGGGCGCCGACGCGCGGGAGGGCGGCGCGGCGCTGGAGGGAGGCGAAACTCGCCCGCTCAGCCCCGTACGGGTGCCAATTCTGAGGGCCGGTGCCCGTCAACTCACGGTGGCCTGGGAACGGCGCACCGTCGAGCCTGGTGGTCGATCGGCTCGGCCGAGGTGGGCGCCCGAGGCTCGGCCTCTGGCCTTCTGGCCACCGGCCGGATAATCGAGCCATGCATCTGACCGGTCGGCGGTTCGTGGCCTGGGGAGCGGCGGCACTGCTGGTCGTCCTGGCGGCCGGCGCGCTCTTCGCTGGGCTGCGCGGCGGGGGAGGGGAGACGGCCGTTGCCGCGTCGAGCGGGACAGTCGCCGCAGCCTCGCCCACGGCCTCGTTCTGGCTCGCGACGCCGTCGGTCGCTCGTACCGTGGCGGCGTCCGGGACGTCGAGCCCCACCCCGATCGAGCCCACCTTCCAACCGATCGACGTCCTCGCCACTCCCACCGCGCCCCCGTCCAAAGGTGCCCTGCCGACCGACCAGGTCGACTCGCCGGCACCCCGCCGGCCAGTTCCCGCCCAGGCGCCAGATTGGCTGGCGCTCAAGGGCGCCGGCCGGATCGCCCTGGTTGGGGGCAAGACGGTCGTGCTGGAATCTGGCGCCGACCCGCTGGTCAACCCCTCGACCGGCGTCCTCGTCCCCGCCACCCATATCCTCGACACGAGCTACGCCCGCTGGATAATCGAGCCGCTCGGCTACGGCAAGGACGAGAAGGGCAACAGCTTCTCGGATCGGAATCTCTGGAATCTGTGCGAGCCGGGCGCGACCACGGTCGCCCTCTACTACTGGCAGCAGCTGACCGGCCACCCGAACGTCACGGGAACGGCCGGCTACTTCCTCGATCCGTACGCGGCCGAAGGTGCGGCCTGGCCGGTGCCCGGCCCGACGGTCGTCCGCTCGAGCAGCGGCGCGCGCATCGGCACTTACTGGTCGGGCTCGGATCGGCTGAACGGCTACACCGCCCACGCCCGCGGCTACATCATGTATCTGGGGATGGCGGTCGCGCCGCCGGGCTGGCAGTCGAAGGGGATCGCCGTTTACGCCGCCGCGAACGGCCGGCCGCTTTACCCCACGATCGGCGCGCCTCGAACGAACATTCAGGTCGCCCTCAACTGGGAGGCGTCCGGGCACGATCCGGCCGCGTGGTCCGCGTTCTGGTACGCGTCGGTGATGCGCTTCGAACCGACCGCCGCCCGCGACCTGCAGATGGCCGTCACGTTGGACGTCGGCCGCGACGGCGTCCCGGTCGTGGTCGAGCTGGACACGCACGGGCTGCCGAACTGGCAGGCAGGCTCGAAGACGCCGCACATTCGCCACGCCGTGACGATCGTCGGCTACGACAATGCCTCCAGGCCGCCGACCTACACGTACATTGACACCTGCGGCCGCTCGTGCAACTCCCGCGCCGGCAACCACAACGGCGCGCTCCATGTCATCGCCCAATCGCAGATGGTGTCGGCCATGCAGGACACGGTCGGCTCGGGCTTCGTCTGGTAGGACGGAGGGCGCGACGCGGCGGGGCCCGGGCGCCGTGAGCTCGACGCGGTCGGCCATCAGAGGATCGGGAGGCTAGACGCATCGGAGCGGCTGAACGGGCAGCTTGAGTACGCGGCCGTTGTTCCCGAAAAGGCGCGCGAACAGCGACGGGGCCGACCAGCGCAGGTCGCGACCGGCAGAACATTCGTGCTAAACGACCCTCGGGCGGTATAATCGGGGCCAACACCGACGAGGTTCCTGTGCCAGACTTCCGGCTCGTTGCCGACTTCAAACCGACCGGCGATCAGCCGGCCGCGATAAAGCAATTGAGCGAAGGGTTGGCCAAAGGTCTGCGCCATCAGACGCTGCTGGGAGCCACTGGCACCGGGAAGACTTTCGCAATTGCCTCCGTCATAGAGAAGCACCAGAAGCCGACGCTGGTCCTGGCCCACAACAAGACGCTGGCGGCCCAGCTGTACTCGGAATTCCGCGAATTCTTCCCGGACAACGCGGTTGAGTACTACGTCAGTTACTTCGACTACTACCAGCCCGAGGCGTATCTGCCCCGCTCGGACACATACATCGAGAAGGACTCCAGCCGCAACGACGAGATCGACAAGCTGCGGCACGCCGCCACCAAGGCGTTGTTCGAGCGGCGCGACGTGATCATCGTCGCCAGCGTCAGCTGCATCTACGGCCTCGGTGCCCCGATCGACTACGGCGCCACGATCCTGCGGTTGCGGGTCGGCGGGAAATACCGCCGCGACGCGGTCTTGCGACAGCTCGTGGATCTCCAGTACCAACGCAACGACGCGGCCCTGTCGCGGGCCCGGTTCCGCGTGCGCGGCGACACGCTCGAGCTGATCCCCGCCGCGGAGGATCGCCTGGTGCGGGTCGAGTTCTTCGGCGACGAGGTGGAGCGCATCACCGAGCTGGATCCGCTGACCGGCGAGCTCCTGGCCGAGCGAAAGGACGTCAACGTCTATCCGGCCAGTCATTTCGTGACCCCGGCCGACAAGCTGATGGCCGCGGTCAAGGCGATCGGCGACGAGATGGAAGTCCGAGTCGGCGAGCTGGAGGCGCAGGGTCGAGCGCTGGAGGCGGCCAGACTGCGGCAGCGCACGACCTTCGATCTCGAGATGATGCGCGAGCTCGGCTACTGCACCGGCATCGAGAACTACAGCCGCCACCTATCGGGCCGAGAAGCGGGCTCTCGCCCGTGGACGCTGCTCGACTACTTCCCGCCGGACTGGCTGCTGGTCGTGGACGAGAGCCATATGTCCATACCTCAGGTCGTGGGCATGTACAAGAACGACCGAACGCGCAAGGAGATCCTGGTCGACTTCGGCTTCAGGCTTCCTTCGGCGCTGGACAACCGGCCGCTTACGTTCGAGGAGTTCGAGGCCGGTGTAAACCAGGCCGTATACATGAGCGCCACGCCTGGACCGTATGAGCTGGAGCGCAGCCAGCAGGTGGTTGAGCAACTCATACGTCCAACTGGCATTGTGGATCCACGCATCACAGTGAAGCCGACGGAGGGTCAGATTGACGATCTTCTTGAGCTCATCCGTGGTCGGGTGGAACGAAACGAACGGGCCATTGTCACTACGCTGACAAAGAAAATGGCGGAGGACCTGGCCGACTACCTGCACGACCTCGGCGTGAAAGTGCAGTACCTTCATTCGGAGGTCGACACACTTGAGCGGGTTCAGATCCTGCGGGACTTGCGACTCGGCGTGTACGACGTCATCGTCGGTATAAACCTGCTCCGCGAAGGCATCGACCTGCCCGAAGTTACGCTGGTCGCGATTCTCGATGCCGACAAGGAAGGTTTCCTGCGGAGTGCGTGGTCGCTCGTGCAAATGATTGGGCGGGCGGCGCGGAACATCGGCGGCGAGGTCGTGATGTATGCCGACCGCATGACCGATTCGATGAAGGCGGCGATCGACGAGACAAACCGACGGCGCGCGATCCAGGAGCGATACAACCGCGAGCACAACATCGAGCCCGTCACGATCGTGAAGGGGATCCGAGACATTAACGATCGTCTGCGGGCGGTGGCGGAGGCGCACGGGACCTACGCCACGGCACCCGGGCAGGAGCGTGCTTTCACGGCGATGGCGAAGGAGCAGGTCGAGAAGCTGGTGGCGCAGATGGAGGCGGAGATGCGCCGGGCCGCCCGAGACCTGGAGTTCGAGCGTGCGGCAGCCCTGCGAGACGAGATCCAGGAGATCCGGCTGCGCGTGCTCGATGAGGACGAGTCGGCGGCAGTCGCTCGTTCGGCCGAGCGAGCGGCGAAGGCTCGGCCCGCGGCTACCCCAGGCGATCGGTTGGCACCGGCGCGATCTGGGCGTACGATCAAGCCAGTTCGCCAGGCGGCACGTCGGGCGCGTGGCGGGGCGGATGGGGGAGAGTTGGACGCTGCGGCACTCGACGTCACGGAGGTCCGCGTCGTGGCAGCGACGGAGTCGGACGAGCCGGCAGCGGCGGCGACCGCGTCGGACTGGCTGCCGGGCATTCGGGACGAGCACGAAGACGACGGCTGGGCCGCCAAATGGGTCGAGCGACCGACGTGGGATCACACCGTCACCCCGAACGTGATCAAGCGCACGGGACAGCGACCGGCGCGCGGCCGGCGAGGCCGGTAGCGCGCCGGAAGCGCAGAAGAACACTGCAGGAGGACCATGGACCCGCTGAGCGAGGCCTTTCAACACCACACCTGGGCTACGGAGCAGCTGATCACGCACCTGCGCAAGCTGCCCAAAGCGGCATTCACGGCCAGCGCCCCGGGCGTCTATGGGGAAGTTCTGGCCACGCTGTCGCACCTCATCTCAGCGGACTCGCGCTATCTGCGCTACCTGGAAGGCACTCCGCCACCGCCCAAGACCGGCCCGGACGTCGTCAGGACGCTCGACGAGCTCGACGACAAGCTGCGCGATCAGGCGGTTCGCTGGCGCGTCGTCCTGTCCCACGTCGGCGAGCTCGACATCACCTTGCCGGCCCGAGGGACCAGACCGGTCCTGCCGCATGCCACAAACCTGCTGTTGGTGCAGGCTCTCCACCACGGCAACGACCATCGCACGCAGATCTGCACGGTCCTGTCGTCGAACGGTTACCCGACGCCAGACCTGGACGTATGGCGCTACTGGATGGAGCGGCGGGCGGACGCGCCGCGCTGAAGCGGACCCGCTACTGGCGGTGAGCCAAGCGAGGGCTTGGTTGCCGGGCCGATCGGAACACGAAGAACGGCAAACCGGCCGGTGTGTTCGGTGATGTCCGCCTGAACTCAGGAATGCACGATCTCGGAGTCTAGGTTCAGTCAAGCGGAGTCGCCCTTTCTGTTCGCGGCCTTCGACTCGCCCCTACGGCAGCTCCGTCGGGACCGCCGGCTCCGGGATCGTGACGGGCGCGCCCACCGCGCGACCGGCCGTCACGGCCAGAACGACAAGCAGGGCTACCACGAGGCCCAGAGCGGCGCGCAGCCCGGCCAGGCCCGCAACGCTGCCGATGATCGGCGGCCCGGTCAGCATCCCCGCATAGCCCATCGTCGAGACGGCCGCGATGCCGAACCCCGATGGGATCCCCGGCTGCGAGCCTCCGGCTCGCAGGGTGATCGGGACGATGGCGCCCAGACCGAGGCCGAGCATGGTGAAGCCGGCGATCGTCGGCACGGCCATGTGAAGGGCCAGGGCCATCCCGAGCCCTGCCGCCCCGAGGATCGCGCCCAGAGTCACCAACCTGCCCGGACCGAGCAGCTCGGTCATGCGGTCGCCGACCAGCCGTGAGACAGCCATAGCCACCGAGAAGGCACCCAGCGTCAGAGCGGCCTGCTGTTCGGTCGCGAGGACCGAGGTGCGCATGTAGACGCCGCTCCAGTCGCCGGCCGATCCCTCGGCCAGCATGCCGCAGAAGATCAGGAAGCCCAGAGCCAGCAGCCGCCGCGGCGGTCGACGCAGCGCCGAGCCTGCGGATGGTTGCCGGTGCGGCAGCATCGTCCGCGCCAGGAACGCCCCGGAAACGCCCATCCAGGCCGCCAGGAGGCAGAACTGGGTCAGCACGGAGAGCCCGGCCGTCACCGCGACGATGGTCGCGAACGCCCCTACAAACGAGCCGATGCTCCACGTCCCGTGCAGACGGGACATGATCGGCGACGTGCCCGCCTGCTCCGCGGCCAAACCGTTGGCATTCATCGCCACGTCCATAGAGCCCTGGAACGCGCCGACGAAGGCCAGTGCCGCGACGAGCGTGACGAACGAGTTTGCGAGAGCAAGAGCCGGGACGCAGGCGGCGTAGCCCAGGAGCATCGCCACGGTCACCTTGTTGCTGCCGAAGCGTCCGGCGAGCACGCCCGCGAACGACATCGCGGCGACGGCCCCGGCCGAGGCGGCCAGCAGGGCAAAGCCCAGGTGGGTCGTGTCAAGGCCGGTGTGCGTCTGGACGGCCGGGATCCTCGATGCCCAGGCGCCGAACATCACGCCATGGACGAGGAACGCATAGGCGACGGCAAGACGGGCGCGGCGAAGGCGGGCCGGCTCGAGCGGGAGCGGCGGCGGTACAGGTCGGGAGAGCTCGTTGCCCGGCGACGTCATCAAACGGCCCCGAATCCACGTGCGACGGCCACCAGCAGGACCGGCAATCCCGTAGACGAGACCGACGGGCAGTGCATATGAGGCGATCGCGAGCGCATCCCGGATCAGCTGCCGGGGCGACCAGCCGACGAGTTCGTCGTTCCTTTGACCCTGCGCCGCCGCCGTGAGTTCCCCGCTCATCTACTCTCCTCAACCGCCCGACCGCCGGGCAGGTCGTCGGATCGTACCGGACGTGGCGCGGGAGCGCGGCGTATGCTCGTCCGATGGACGCAAAGGGGGATCTGAGGGTTCGACTCGCGCATCGAAGCGCGTCAAGCGTGGCAGCTGCGTGATCGTCGCTGAACTTGGCTTCGACGATCGGTCGGGTGACGATCCGGCCGGACCGATCCTCTGGTCCGAGGTGGCCTCGATGGGCGAAAGAGGCAAGTGGCACCTGGCGTTGCACCCGGGCGCTGTGTACGCCACCCGGTCGCGACCGTTGGTGGTCGACCTGGTGGGCGGTCCGAGGGGGCCTCTTTCGCCCCTCGGCCCTCAACGGCGACAGATAGGCCGGGTGAGCATCGAAACTAACGTTCTCGAGGGCGGCGGAAAGCGTCTTCCCGAGCTAATGGAGCACGCCTACGCACGCTGGCTCGAACGTCGCGATTGGGAGCAGGGCTGGTAGCGGAGACACCCGGCACGACTGGGGGCCGTGCGCCGCATCGTTTCCTCCCGCGCTCCGGTGGCCACGAACACCTGTTCGCTTTCCCCTGTCTGCTCTACAATGAACGGCCTATGCCGCAGGAACAGCTCGTCGTTCGCGGAGCCCGCGAACACAACCTCAAGAACGTCACGGTGGCCATGCCGCGCGACCGGCTGGTCGTGATCACCGGTCTGTCGGGCTCGGGCAAGAGTAGCCTCGCCTTCGACACGATCTACGCGGAGGGCCAGCGCCGGTACGTCGAGAGTCTGTCCGCGTACGCCCGTCAGTTCCTGGGCGAGATGCAGAAGCCCGACGTCGACCAGATCGACGGCCTGAGTCCGGCCATCTCGATCGACCAGAAGGGAGCCAGCCGGAATCCGCGATCGACCGTCGGAACTGTGACCGAGATATACGACCACCTGCGCCTGCTGTTTGCCCGCATCGGCCATCCGCACTGCCCCACATGCGGCCGTGAGATCGCGCGCCAGAGCGTGCAGCAGATCGTCGACCAGATCTACGAGATGCCCGAGGGAACACGGCTGCTCGTTCTCGGCCCGGTGATCAAGGATCGCAAGACCGAGGGCGACCGGGTCTTCGACCAGATCCGCCGCCAGGGCTTCGCCCGCGTCCGTGTCGACGGCGAGCAGATGGATCTGGCGGAGACGCGCCAGCTCGACAAGTACAAGCGCCACACCATCGAGGTCGTGGTCGATCGATTCGTCGTGCGGCACGCCGAAGAGCCGGCCGACGAAGGCGCCGCCACGGCCGACGGGCTCGAGCGCGCGGCGGGCGGCGTGGCGACCGGCGAGGCGGCCCCGACCGAAGCCGCGGCGGGTGAGCCGACCAAGCCGCCCGATTCGACCAGGCTGGCCGACTCCGTCGAGACGGCGCTGCGCCTGGGCGAGGGAGTGGTCCTGATCGCGCCGGCGCCACGCGACGGTGAGGCGCCCGACTTCGAGGAGCGCCGCTACAGCGAGCGGTACAGCTGCCCGTACGACGGCACCACGGTGGACGAGCTCGAGCCGCGCAGCTTCAGCTTCAACTCGCCACACGGCGCGTGTCCGAGCTGCACCGGCATCGGCAGCCGCCTGGAGATAGACCCGGACCGCGTCACCAACAAGAACCTGCCGTTGTCGGCCGGCGCGCTGGTGCCGTGGGCTCGCCTGCCGATGGAGAACTCCTGGCACGGCAAGATCATCGAGGCGGTCTGCCGCGAGCACGGCTGGAACTACGACACGCCGCTCAAGAACCTTCCGCCCGAGGCGCTCGAGTACCTGCTCTATGCGAGGCGTGGCGAGAAGGTCGTCATCGGATACCGCCACGAGCGGGGTCAGAACACGTACGGCGCCACTTTCGAGGGGATCATCCCGAACCTGGAGCGGCGCTACCGCGAGACTGAATCGGACTTCATCAAGTCCGAGCTGGAGCGGTACATGGTCGCGCGGCCGTGCCCCACGTGCGAGGGCAAGCGCCTGAAGCCGGAGATCCTGGCAGTAACTATCGACGGTCGAAACATCTGGGACGTTTCCACGCTTTCGATCACGGCCACGTGCGACTTCGTCACCGCCCTGCCGGAGAGGCTGACCGAACGGGAGATGACCATCGCCCGGCAGGTCCTCAAGGAGATCTCGTCCCGCCTGGGCTTCCTGCTGGACGTGGGTCTCGACTACTTGACCCTCGATCGGACGAGCCAGACGCTCTCCGGCGGCGAGGCCCAGCGCATCCGGCTGGCGACCCAGATCGGGTCGAGCCTGATGGGCGTCCTCTACATCCTGGACGAACCCTCGATCGGCCTTCACCAGCGCGACAATGCCAAGCTGATCGCCACCCTCACCCGGCTGCGGGATCTTGGCAACACCGTCCTGGTCGTGGAGCACGACGAGGAGACGATCCGGACGGCCGACTGGGTCATAGACATCGGGCCCGGGGCAGGGGAGCACGGCGGCGAGATCGTCGCCAACGGACCGCTCGAGACGATCCTGGCCGAGCCGCGGTCGATCACCGGCGCTTATCTCCGCGGTGAGCTCCAGATCGAGATTCCCGCGAGGCGCCGTCAGGGCAACGGGCAGTCCATCGTCATTCGCGGCGCTCGCGAGCACAACCTCAAGAACGTCGACGTGACGTTCCCGCTGGCACGCTTCGTGGCCGTCACCGGCGTCTCGGGCTCGGGCAAGAGCACGCTCGTCTCAGACATTCTGTATCGGGCCCTGGCCCGGGAGTTGAACGGCGCGCGCGACAAGCCCGGCGCCCACGACGCGATCGAGGGACTCGAGGCGATCGACAAGGTCATCGACATCGATCAGAGCCCCATCGGTCGCACGCCGCGCTCCAACCCGGCCACATACACCGGGCTGTTCGGCACGATCCGCGAGCTATTCGCCGGGACGCAGGAGGCGCGCGTTCGGGGCTACAAACCCGGGCGCTTCAGCTTCAACGTCAAGGGCGGTCGGTGCGAGCACTGCAAGGGTGACGGCATCCTCAAGATCGAGATGCAGTTCCTGCCGGACGTCTACGTCCCGTGCGAGATCTGCAAGGGCAAGCGCTACAACCGCGAGGCTCTTGAGGTGCACTACAAGGGGCGGTCCATCGCCGACGTGCTCGAAATGACGATCGAGGAGGCGCTCGACTTCTTCTCGCCGGTGCCGTCGGTGCGCTCGAAGCTCAAGACCCTTTTCGACGTCGGCCTGGGCTACGTCCACCTCGGCCAGCCGGCCACGACGCTCTCCGGCGGCGAGGCGCAACGGGTCAAGCTGGCCACGGAGCTGTCGAAGCGAGCGACGGGCCGGACCGTCTACGTTCTGGACGAGCCCACCACCGGTCTCCACATGGCGGACGTGGAGAAGCTGCTCCAGGTGCTGCACCGCCTCGTCGACACGGGCAACACAGTCGTTGTCATCGAGCACAACCTGGACGTGGTCAAGACCGCGGACTGGATCGTCGATCTGGGGCCGGAGGGCGGCGACCGCGGCGGCTACATCATCGCGGAGGGGACGCCGGAAGATGTGGCCCGGGTTCGCGGCTCCGCCACGGGCGAGTACCTGGCCCGCGTTCTTCGGGGAGAGCCGCTCGTGCCCCTGTCCGCCGTCACCTTCGCCGAGTCCGTCGGGCACGTTTCGCCGGTGGCGAACATGCCCCAGAATCGTCTCGGATCCGTGCCCAGGAAGCGGGCCGCGGCCGTGGCGCTTCGGGATGCCCGCGAGGACTGAGCGGCGATTGGAGGCCCGACGCGAGATGCGACGGTCGGGCGGCTATTGGAACGAGGCGTCGAGCAACCATTCCCCCGGCGGGCCTGCTACAGTCCTCACGATCGAAGCGCGGCAGCGTTGTTGCCGGCCGTCTGGGCCGCCCGCCGGTGACGGTGCGCGGGGATGGGGAAGAACGGGATTGAGGAAGGTGAGCTCAATGGGAACGAGAGGGTCGCGCCTGGCCATGCTGGTCGCTGTTGCGGCGCTCGTGACGAGCGCGTGCGGCCCCTCGCAAGTCAAGCCGACGCCGGTCCGATCCGCCCCAACGCCGGCAACGCCCGTGGGAACTCCTGTGAGCGAGACGGTCGTTCGATGGTTCGTGGGTCTCGGGTTGGGGAACGACGCCAACCAGGTCACTGCCGAGGAGGCGTTCGTCAAGGCCTACAACGGCTCTCAGAACAAGGTCTACGTCAGCCTCGAGATCGTGCCCACCGACACGGCCTACGAGACGCTGAAGGCCGAGATTGCCAACGGCAACGCACCCGATATCGTCGGCCCGGTCGGCGTGCGCAGCCGAAATGGGTTCTCGGGTGACTTCCTCGACCTCTCCGGCGAGATCACCAAGACGAGCTACGACATGACCCGGTACCCGTCGGCCCTGGTCGACTTCTTCAAGCAGGGCGCGGAAGGCCAGATAGGGATTCCCTACCTCATCGACCCGGGCTTCATTTTCTACAACAAGGACATCTTCGCCAAAGCCAACCTGCCGGACCTGCCCACGAAGGTGGGCGAACAATGGAACGGCAAAGACTGGACGTGGGACACGCTCGAGAGCGTCGCCGCCCAGCTCACCGTCGACAACAAGGGCAAGAAGTCCACCGACGCAGGCTTCGATGCCACCAACATCACCGACTACGGCATCGACTTCCAGTGGGCGGACGGTCGCACGATGGCCTCCTGCTTCGCCCCCGGTACGTTCCTCGGCCCTAACGGCACAGCCGCGATCCCGGCCGGTTGGCAGGCCGCCTGGACGTGGTACTACAACGCCATGTGGAAGACCCACATCGCTCCGACGGCCAAGGTGGTCGACTCGGCCGTGATGGGCAACGGTTCCACGGTCGCCTCGGGCAACCTGGCTATGGCAGTCTCGTGGCCATGGGCCATCAGCACGTACGGCGGCGCGGCGGACAAGAGCGGCAACTACGCCGCCAAGTTCTCCAAATGGGACATCGCGGTCCTGCCGACTTATGGCGGCCTGACTACGTCGCCCCTGGATGCGACAACCTTCGTGATCACCAAGGCCTCCAGCCATCCGGATGCCGCCTTCACGGCGATGACCGCGATCATGGCCGACCCGAGCCTTCAGGTCGCGTACGGCGGAATGCCGGCGGCAAGGGCGGACCAGCAAGCCTGGTTCAGCCAGTTCGACCAGTACCTGGGCAAGATCTTCCCGGGCAACACCGTGTCCTGGTCCGTTCTCCAGGAGATGGAGAACTACCCGTCCAACCCGAGCCCGGAGGCCGACGTTCCGAACTTCCAGAAGGTAATCAGCCTGACGGCCGGCTTCTACGGGAAACTGCAGACGTCAGGGAACCTGAATCTGACCAGCGAGATGGCGAGCCTCCAGGCCTCGATCCAGAAGGCTCTCGAACAGGCGTCGCTAACCTCTAATCCATAGCTCGGTTCCGCCGGTCACGCGTCGCAGCTCGCCGGACGGACGAGCCCAGGAATGCGCCGCCTGAACGAGCGAGTCGCCCGCGGCGACCCGGCTGATCGGGTCCAGCTCGGTCCAGACACCCGGAGCGGGAACCCTGCGCCGGCATTAGCTACGATGGACTCATGCCTCAGATCGAGTACGCCTTTCTGGCCGATGCGGCCGAAGTCCAGCCCGGCCAGAAGTTCCACGTGCTCGGCGGTGGGATCACCCGCCTGAGCGGACCAACCCTGCCTTTCCAGCACCCGCATCTCGCTCTTGTGGTGGGCCTGCGCCTGGTCGCCAGCGAGCGGAACCACGAGCACGAGCTGGAGTTCATTCTTGCCGCACCCGACGGCACCAATGTCGCAAGCTCGTCGGGGCGCGTCGTGGCTCGTGGCCCACAGGATCCCAACGACATCATCCTGACCCTGACCATCGACCTGTGGAACCTGACTATGACCACCCAGGGCGAGTATTCGGTGAGGATCATGGTGGGTGGGACCGAGCGGAAGAGACTCGCCCTGACGGTTACCCAATCCCGAGAACCTGTGCCGGAGCAGCGGTACCTGGCGTGACGAACGTGGACCGCGGTCCCGCGCGCCACGAGCGGCCGGCAATCGATGAGGCGGCCCTGGCTGCGGCCCGGATCGCGGATCGCCTCATCGAGGCTGCCCGAGCGCGGAACGCGACACGGTGGGAGGAGTTCCTGGCCCCGCTGCCCGGGCAGCTCCGCGACGGCGGAATCGCCGACATGCGCCGCATCGCCATGCGGGCCCGAGCGGCCTACGGGCCCAAGGACTCGATTCGCGAAGCGCTCCCATCCGAGTTGACGGAGCCATTCCTGGCCGACCTCGATGGGCTCCTCAAGGCTCTGGCCCGCGATGCCATGGAGCGCTGAGCGGCGCGTATGCTCTGTCGGCGGGGACGTTTACGCGCGCGGCGCAACCGATAGGTGGCTGGAGGTCAGGGCTTGAGCACTTGGCAGGTGAGCGGGCAGGGTCGGACCCTCATGCCCCTGCCGGTCGGGCTGCGTGTCGCGGGTATGGGCGCTCGGCTGGGCGCATGGTTCCTCGACCTCCTTCTCTTCGGGTTCGTGAGCTTGATCCCGCTGTTTCTCGCCATCGCGACCGGCGCCATCGGACTCAATCCAGAAGCGGCCCGGCAGATGGACGTCAATCCGTACGTGCAGCCCACCGTGCCGTTGCTCAGCGTGAACGATGCCGCGCTGATCGCGTGGTGCGCCGTCTGGGCAGTTCTGGCGATTGCCTACGCCGCCGCGTGCTGGGCTTTCTTCCGGGGCCTGCCCGGCCAGCGGCTCCTCTCACTGCAGGTTGCCGACGCCGCCACCGGAAAGAACCTCGCGCTGCCCCGCGCCGTCTGGCGCGCGTTTCTGGTCAACGGGATCCCAGCGGCCGCTACCGCGGTGTGGGTCGTCGTTGCGTGCCGGATGCTGGCCACTATCGTCCCGGCCGAGGTCGGGCGCGCCGGCGAAACGAACTACATCGAAGCGACCTACAACAACGCCTGGGGCGGCCTTCTTTCCCTGTGCAGCCTGGCGAGCTGGGGCTGGCCGCTCCTGCTCCTGATCAGCGCGGCGGTCGGCCGCGACAAGCGAGGGATACACGACAGGCTGGCTCGTTCGGTCGTCGTGGGACGAGCAATCGCGTCCGGTGCGTGGGGCAACGCGTCCGGACCCGTCGCCGGTACCCCGTATGGCTACCCATACGGCCCCGGCCCGGTGTCCGGCCCGGGCTCGGCGCCCGGGACTGGACCAGGATCGGCTCTCGGGCCGGGTTATGCGCCCTGGCAGGTCTATCCGAACGGCCCGCAGCCGGGCCCGACGGGTCAGCCGCCGGTCTGGCCCGCTGGGTACCCCTGGCCGCAGCCGCCGCAGAGCGATTCGGGATACGGTGCCGCGGCTCCGTCGCAGGGCGAGCAACAGGCGGACTTCCCGTCCGCCGGCGTGCCCCCCGAGGTGGGTTCGGCGGGCGACCCGGACCGGCAGCCGCCGCCGGCGGTCCCAGGCGCCGAGCCGGAGCAGAGGAAGCCGGCCGCCGAGAACCTGCAGGTCTTCGGCGCGAAGCTGCCGGCGGGTTTGCGCGTCGCGACCTACAGGCGTCGCGTGGTGGCCTTCGTTCTAGACAACGTCGTCGCCCTGGTGATCTTCGGCGCCGTCGCCATGGCCCTGGAGGGAAGCTCGGACCCTGGCGCCGCTCCGCCGCCTGAGCGCCTGGCGATGCTGGCCGGGTTGATAGGCGGGCTCGTGCAGGCCACGTACTTCGTCGCGACGTGGTCGATCTGGCGCGGCTCGATCGGCTACAAGGCGCTTGGCCTTCAGGTCGGCGAGGAGTCGACCGGACATCGGCTGAGCCCGGCCGACTCGCTCGTCAGGTGGGCCCTCCTCCAGGGTCCGCTGGCGCTGTACCTGGCGGCGCCGTACTTGCTGCGGCCGGCGCTGGGGATCCTGGCCGTCGGCTGGGTGTGGCTTCTCAGCTACAGCGCCCGCAAGGATCCGGACGGCCGCGGCTACCACGACCGCATCGCGCACAGCCTGGTTGTCGAAGGGCAGAACTGAGCTGGCCGCGGGCGGCGGTTCAGCCGGGCGCCGGTCTCGCCGAGCCGCCGGGCCTTACGAAGGGTCGCGCTCCACGCCCAGCTCCCGGTCACTGAAGGCCTCCAGCAGGAAGGGCGACGGCGAGGCGGGATCGTAGACGAGGGTCAGCGACCGCCGCGCGCGGGTCCAGGCGACGTATGCCAGGCGGCGCTCCTCCTCCAGCGCCCGCTGGGGCTCGGCCGATTCGCGCAGCGAGCGGGCCGACGGAAAACGGCCCGCATCCATGCCGATGACGGCCACGTGGTCGAACTCCAGGCCCTTGGTGGAATGGGCCGTGGCCAGGGTGAGCTGAGCGTCGTCGCGGCGCAGCTCGGCGATGCGGGCGCGGTGGCGCTCGACGGCTTCGGCCAGGTCCTCGAGAGAGTGGAATGGCGCAGCCCAGCCGACCAGGGCCGCCAGCAGATCGCCCGTCTCGACGGGAAGTGGCTCGTCGAGGTCCAGTGCGTCGCGGTCCGCATTTGCATGCGGCGCCGGCTCAGGGAGCTCGATTCCGCTCCTCGCCAGCGCGGCCAGCCTCGGCAGCAGTGGATTACCCGCCTGACCGCCTCTCGCGGCCGCGCCGCTGAGACCCGCCGGGCCGCCGCTCGCGGCCGCGCGGCTGAAGTCCGCGCCGGTGAGGCCCGCGCCTGCATCCGCGCCGCCGGCCGCACGCAGGATCGCATCGACCCGTCGATCCTCTGTGAGCAGCCTCAACCTGGCGGCCCGGAAGGGCAGCCCCAACTCGACCGCGACCGCGGCGGCCGGCAGAAGCTCGACGTTGGTTCGAGCCAGGATCGCCCGCGTCCCGCCGTCGTCGGGCCAGCTTTCGATAACCCGCCGGATCCGAGCCGTCTCGTCGGAGCCGTCGGGGGCAAGGATCAGGCGCCCCGCCGCGGCCGGCCCGGGCCGGATCGTCTTGACGAAGCGCTCTTCATTGCGCTCGACCAACCGCACCGCCCGATCCACGACGGCCGGCGGGCAGCGGTAGTTGACGGTCAGGTCGATCCGCCTCAGCCCCGGCAGCGACTCCGCCAGGGCCAACACTCTGCGCACGTCGGCCAGTCGCCAGCCGTAGATCGTCTGATCATCATCACCAACTCCGAATATCTGGTTCGAAGGAGAGGCAAGGAGCAAGGCGAGCCGGAGTTGTGTCCGGTCGACGTCCTGCATCTCATCCACCAGCAAGTGCTCGCATTTGGCCCGCCAGCGCCGGAGCAGGGGAGGCCGGGCATCAAGAAGCCGAAGAGCCCGAGCGACTAGGTCGTCGAAGTCGAGCCCGCCCGCGTCCTCGAGCGCCTGCTCGTACGCCAGGAAGGCGCGCGCCACCGGGCCCGGCTCGGGGTCCGTGGCCACCTCTCGCGCAGTCACGCCGATTTCGAGTTTCAGCCGGCTGAAAGCGTCATCGAGCTGGCGCAGCGCGCCGCGGGTGATGTCGGGCCACATGTCTCGCAGGACTGCCTCGCGGTCCAGGAGCGGCTCCACAGATTCGCCGCCGTCGGCGAGGATCTCGCGGCCCAGGGCGTGGAACGTCTTGACGCGCACTGCGCCCGCCGCGAGGCCGAGCGGCTCGAGGGCCGCATCGACTCTCGCGGCCATCTCGTCCGCGGCGCGTTTGTTGAACGTGACCGCGGTGATGCCCGCGGGGTCGGCGCCGGTCGCCACGAGCCACGCGATCCGCGCGACGAGAGTCGTCGTCTTGCCACT
>Ga0182021_10003784_pt1 | contig 17758 bp, 14 predicted proteins | sample 612E3MmetaG_FD_120493 | JGI IMG/M metagenome (GOLD analysis project Ga0182021, IMG submission 120493) | Permafrost microbial communities from Stordalen Mire, Sweden - 612E3M metaG (Illumina Assembly) | ecosystem: Environmental > Terrestrial > Soil > Wetlands > Permafrost | place: Sweden... | reverse complement strand
CGGGGTAGAGGCGATCGCAGCCCTCCGGCGGCAGCACTACGATCTTGTGTTTATGGATGTGCAGATGCCTGAGATGGACGGCCTGGAGGCGACGCGGCGGATCTGCGCCGAGTGGTCGAACGGGAACCGGCCGCGGATCATCGCCATGACGGCCAACGCGACAAAGGGCGACCGCGAGGAGTGCCTGGCGGCCGGCATGGACGGCTACATCAGCAAGCCGGTCCACATCGATGAGCTGAAAGCCGTGCTGGAGCAGTGCGGACCGCAAAAGGCGTGCGCATAGACAGGAAAGACCGACAAGCGGACATGCGTCCGGACGATCAAGCGGGGATGATTCTCGGAATCCTCAGGGAATCATACCCGAATGCGCAGACAGCCCTGGTGCATGGCAATCCATTCGAACTTCTTGTGTCCACGATCCTGTCGGCGCAATGCACAGACCAGAGAGTCAACGTGGTGACGCAGGAGCTCTTTACCAGGTACCGGACGCCGGAGGACTTTGCACACATCCCCCGGCGGGTTCTGGAAAGGGAGATCCACTCCACGGGGTTTTTCCGGATGAAGGCAGGAAACATCATCGGCTGCGCCAGGGCCATCCTGGAGCGCTACAAAGGAGAGGTCCCGGCGAAGATGGCTGAGCTCGTCAGCCTCCCCGGCGTGGGACGAAAAACCGCCAACGTCGTTCTCTCAGAAGCCTTCGGCATCAGCGAGGGAATCGTCGTTGATACCCATGTTCACCGGGTGTCGAAGCGTCTCGGCCTCGCCGGTTCGGACAGTCCGGTCAGGATCGAGGAGGAGTTGATGGATCGATACCCCAGGCGTGACTGGAGGGAGGTGGGTACGCTGCTGATCCTCCATGGCCGCGCCGTCTGCCGGGCGCGCTCGCCACAGTGTGCATCATGCTCCGTGTCTCACCTCTGCCCCTCCGCCGAACTCTACCTCTAGTTGTGGAGATTCTGAACACTGTCGACAGGTCTTTCTAACTCTGCGAAAAGCAAACTCCTGCTTTCGCAGGATTGGCAATGCAGGCAAAGCCATTCTCTCAAAATGATTCCGATTCCTCTCTTTCCTCCGCATCCTGGTGGCATGTCCTGTGCTTGCCGGAAGCATTGCTAGATTTCTCACGCTCCCCCCCGACACACATTGTTGCGCTTATGCTCACGATCGAAATCGAGGGCCTGCGGCGTCTCCTGGGGATACTTTCATCGCGCGGCTATCTTTTGCTTGGCCCCACAATAAGAGATGGGGCCATTGTCTTTGATGCCATCCGTTCGGTCGAGGACCTTCCGTCGGGTTGGACGGACCTCCAGGCTCCGGCATCATACAAGCTTCAGAAGCGGGATGACGGCGCCCTTTTCGGATTCGCCATCGGACCTGTAACATGGAAGAAATTCCTCTTCCCGCCGCGCGTCAGGCTGCTGGCAGCCCAGCGTGACGGCAAGGGGTTTACCATCGTCGCGGAGCAACATGCAGAGAACGAGGCCAGGCCCCCGATGGCATTCATCGGGATCAGGTCATGCGAGCTCCGCGCTCTTGGATTGCACGACAGGATATTCATGGACGGCGAGGGAAGTGACCCGACGTTCAGAGCGCTTCGCGAGAGCACGTTCATCGTGGCGGTGGAATGCCTGCAGCCGGGAGGCACCTGTTTCTGCGCATCGATGGGAACCGGACCGGCGGTGGAGGAGGGATTCGATCTGGCGCTCACCGAGATGACCTCCGGCGGAAGTCACACATTCATTGTGCGGGCGGGTAGCGGACGGGGTGAAGAAGTGTTGAGGGAGTTGGGCGGGAGGGAGACCGCGAATGACGAGGCGGCGCGAAGGGCGACGGCCCTGGAGTGCGCCCGGGAAGATATGGGGCGGACCGTGGCAGCCGATCGTTCGTGGCTCGCGATGGCATTCGAGCACCCTGAGTGGGATGAAGTGGCGAAACGTTGCCTCGCATGCGCAAATTGCACGATGGTCTGTCCGACCTGCTTCTGTTCAACCGTGGAGGACTCCACAGACCTTTCGGGCGAAAAGGCAGAGCGGTGGAGGCGGTGGGATTCCTGCTTCACGGCCGACTTTACCAGGGTTGCCGGAGGGAACATCCGCCCGACGACGCGGTCAAGATACAGGCAGTGGCTGATGCACAAGTTCTCCTACTGGGTGGATCAATTCGGCGCGGCCGGGTGCGTTGGCTGCGGGCGCTGCATCACGTGGTGTCCCGCCGGCATAGACATCACCGAGGAGTTGAGCGCGCTGCGCGCCCCTGTGATCCACAGTCCCCGTTCGGCGTCCTGAGCGGCGAGCATGCATGTCATGCGCTGCCGCCGCACATCCTGCGGGGAGCTCCTTACGCTCATCGTTAACGGCTTCTGCGGCGCTCTTTGAGGAGCTTTGTCCCCACCCCGCCGGGGAAGCCTTTTGACCGAGTTCATAGGAGGGTCATGCCGTGAAATCCGAAGACCTGGCAGTTGTGCTCCGGCAGCATCCTTTTCTGGGGCATCTTTCAGAGAAGCACCTCCACGTGCTCGTGGGCTGCGCCGCAAACGTTCACGTCGGTGAGGGATCCTGTCTGATTCAGGAAGGGGAAATCGCCAATGCGCTGTATCTCGTCCGGACGGGGCGGATAGCTCTGGAGATGGAGGTCCCACCAAGGGGCTCGCTGCGTATTCAGACCGTAGGACCCGGCGAACTCCTCGGTTGGTCCTGGATGATTTCGCCGTACCGTTGGCACTTCACCGCGCGGGCGGTGGCGGATGTGCGCGCAATCGCCCTTGACGGCGGGTGCCTCCGGCAAAAATGCAGCGAAGACCACGATTTCGGATACGAGATTCTCGACCGTCTTACCAGGGTGATGGAGAGCAGGCTTGAGGCGACGAGACTGCAGCTGCTTGACGTCTACGGAACCGTGGTGGAGGTGCACGGATGACGCATGAAGCCATGACAGCGCCCGCAGCGGTGCCCGATCCCATGACCGTGCACCCGGTATCGATCAGGCGCGTGGTGTGGGAAACCGACGACACCTTTACGCTGTTTCTCGACCTCGACCGCCTTCCCCGCCCGTTCCAGTTCAGGGCGGGACAGTTCAACATGCTCTACGTCTTTGGTGTGGGCGAGGCGGCGATCTCCATCAGCTCCGACCCCGTGAAGTCCCATACGCTGGCCCACACGATCCACCGGGTGGGGACCGTGACCAGTGCTCTGGCGCAGCTGCGCAAGGGGGACATGATCGGAGTCCGAGGGCCGTTTGGGACCTCGTGGCCGATCGAGGAAGGGTCCGGGAAGGACGTCTGCATCATCGCAGGCGGGATCGGGCTTGCTCCCCTGCGGCCGGTGATGTACGAGATGCTGCGCCGCAGGCAGGAGTTCGGACGGGTGATTCTTCTCTACGGAGCGCGCAGTCCGCTGGACCTTCTCTACCGTGTGGAGCTTGAACAGTGGGGAAAGCAGCATCACGTGGAGGTCATTGTCACCGTGGACAGGGGGGACTCTTCCTGGAAAGGGCACATCGGCGTCGTGACGGCCCTCTTCTCGTACATCAAGCTGGATGCGCGCGAGACGGCCGCTTTCGTCTGCGGGCCGGAGATGATGATGAAGTACACCCTTGACGAATTGGAGCGCCGCGGGCTTCCGGAAAACCAGGTGTTTCTCTCGCTGGAGCGGAACATGAAATGCGCGATAGGAATCTGCGGGCACTGCCAGTTCGGTCCGGAGTTCATCTGCAAGGACGGGCCGGTGTTCAGGCTGCCTGATGTGCGCCGTCTGCTCGAACGAAAGGAAATGTGATCATGGCGCTCAAGAAGCCGAAGCTTGCCGTCTTCAAGTTCGCCTCATGCGACGGCTGCCAGCTGTCCCTGCTGGACGCGGAGGAGGATCTCCTGGCTGTCGCGGGCGCCGTTGAGATCGCATATTTCCCCGAGGCGACCAGAAGGTCCCTCAGGGGGCCGTACGATATCGGACTCGTGGAAGGGAGCATCACAACGCCGCACGACGTGGAGCGGATCCGTCACGTCCGGAAGCAATGCCGCGTTCTGATCACGATCGGTGCTTGCGCGACCGCGGGAGGGATCCAGGCGCTGCGCAACTGGAAAGACGTGAAGGACTATGTCCGGCTGGTCTACGCGTCGGCGGAGGCGATTTCCACCCTGGACCGCTCCATGCCGGTCGGCTCGTACGTGCATGTGGATTACGAGCTTCGCGGTTGCCCGATCAACAAGCTGCAGCTCCTGGAAGTTCTCAACGCCTTCCTGAACAGGAGGAAGCCGAACATTCCCGCGCACAGCGTCTGCATGGAATGCAAGCTTCGCGGAAACGTGTGCGTTATGGTGGCCAGGGACACTCCCTGCCTCGGACCGGTGACGCATGCCGGATGCGGCGCAATCTGTCCGTCGTACACCCGCGGCTGCTACGGATGCTATGGTCCCATGGAGAACCCTAACACCGCCTCGCTTGCGTCGCACCTGAGCGGGATAGGGGAGAGCGCTGAAGATATCATGCTGGCCTTCCGCAGCTTCAACGCGTACGCAGAATCCTTCCGAAAAGAGAGCGACGCCCATGAAGAATAGGGTCATCAAGGTCGACGAGCTCGCCCGGGTCGAGGGAGAAGGGGGATTGCAGATCAGGATCCAGGACGGCAAGGTGGCCGACGTGAAGCTGCGGATTCCCGAACCCCCCAGATTCTTCGAAGCGCTCCTGCGAGGGAGGAATTTTGCGGAAGCACCCGACATCACGGCGCGGATCTGCGGAATCTGTCCGGTGGCCTATCAGATGAGTGCCGTCCACGCCATCGAGGATGCGTTCGGCATTACGGTGGATGGCCAGCTCAGGTCGTTGCGGCGGCTGATGTACTGCGGCGAATACATCGAGAGCCACATCCTGCACGCGGCCATGCTGCATGCCCCGGATTTCCTGGGGTTTGACGATGCGATTGCCATGGCGCGGGATAAACCCGGTGTGGTCAGGGATGCCCTCTCGATGAAACGCATCGGCAACGACATTGTCGCCGTGGTGGGGGGCCGCGAGATCCACCCGATCAACGTGAGGGTGGGCGGGTTTTACCGGCTCCCGTCCACGGAAGAGCTCAAGCCCCTCGTCGGCCGGCTGCGCTGGGGGCTCGATGCCGCCCGCACGCTCGCCCTGGCTGTCGGCGAGTTCGAGTTCCCGGATTTTGAGGCCGAGTACGAGTTCCTGGCCCTTCACCATCCGGAGGAATACGCGCTCTGCGAAGGAAAGCTCCGGACGTCCTCCGGGCACGAGCTGCCCGCCCGCGAGTACGAATTTCACTTCGAGGAACGGCATGTGCTGCATTCCCACGCGCTGCACAGCTTTGAGAAGGGGCACGGAGAATATTGCGTGGGGCCGCTGGCGCGGTTCAATCTGAATTTTCCCTCCCTTCCGAAGCCGGCAAGGGAGCTGGCAGAAGAGCTGAAGCTGATCCCGCCGGTGCGCAACCCCTTCAAGAGCATCCTGGTGCGGCTCGTCGAAACCGTGTTTGCGTTCGATGAGGCTCTGCGGATCATCGAGCAGTATGAGCCTCCCCCTCGCGCGGCAGTCGAGGTGATCCCCAGACCGGGCATAGGCTTCGCAGCGACCGAGGCCCCCCGCGGGACTCTGTATCACCGCTACCGCATCAACGACCGGGGATCGATTCTCGACGCCAAGATCGTTCCGCCGACCGCGCAGAATCAGCCGACCATCGAGCATGATCTCCGGCGATTCGTCGAGGCAAACATCGAGATGCCGCGGGAGGAACTCACCCTGCGATGCGAGCAGGCCATTCGTAACTACGACCCCTGCATCTCCTGCGCCACTCATGCGGTGCGGGTGGAATTTGTCTGAACTGGGCAGGGCGGGCCGTCTTCCGGAACAGGCCAAGCGCAAACGTAACCGGGTACCGCGGGGCAGAGGTCGTACCAGGAAGGCGCTGCCTCCCTCCCGGGGTGGGGGAGGGGCTTGCTTCGCGGCGAAGCCCGCGCATCTCTTCCCTCACAGCGGAGCGCCGGTATCTTCTCTCGCATGGCACTTCACGCAATTCTCCTTGCGGTGGCGCCTGTACATCTCACCCCTGGCTTCCGGGTCTCCTCTCGCAGCGGAATCAGGGTCTCTTCTCCCGCAGCGAAACCCGGACATTCCGACCCCGGCCCTTGAACCACATTCATCCTGTCACCCTCCTCTGAAAGCCTTCTCTTTGAGATCATGGAATGGCATTCCACCGGACATCAGGGTTGCGCAGACCGCAGAGGTCGTCAATGGGGGGACCGACAGGCAGCTGGAGCATGCGCGATCCGGTTCCCGGGCGGACAATGACGAGGGGCGGGGCTCCCGGGAGATGTGGGTGACTGCCTGAAAGTGTCCCCATGCATCTCCCTGGTGCATCTCCCCGGGAGGAGCACACACTGGTTTTTTCCCCTTCGCTTTGCTATCTTGAGGCGATTCACGGCTCCGTTCTTCGGAGCATCGGCGGGATCTTACGCCTTTGCAGATTCCCTGCTCCAATCTTGCGTTCATCTCGAGGCGGATGCAACATGACCGAAATGCGCCAGAAGGCAATCGATCTCCTCTTCGAATACACCAGGACAGACGCCCTGCGCAAACATGCTTTCGCGGTGGAGTCGGCTATGCGGGCGTACGCCATGAAGATGGGAGGAGACGAAGAGGTCTGGGGGGCCATCGGCATACTGCACGACTTCGACTACGAGCGATTCCCGCAGTTTCCGGACCATCCTGCCAACGGCTCGGATATCCTGAAGGAGCACGCCTATTCCGAGGGTTTCCGCCGGGCAATTCTGGGACATGTGCCGGACATGCATGTCCCCAGGGAGACCCCGGAGGCGAAGGTGCTGTTTGCCTGCGATGAACTCTGCGGGTTCATCATGGCGGCGGCGCTGATCAGGCCGAACAAGATCGCCGATCTGGGAGCCTCGTCGGTGAAGAAGAAGCTGAAGGACAAGGCGTTCGCCAGGGCGGTCAGCCGCGAGGATATCATGAAAGGGGCGGAGGATCTGGGTGTTCCGATGGACGATCACATCCAGACGGTCATCGAGGCGATGCGGAGCGTTGCCGGCGAGTTGGGGCTCGCCTGACATCTCCCCAGATCTGTTGCCCGGGAATCTCCCATTTCTGAAAAGGGGGGGGAGCAGGGGAAATGGATGCATCCCTTAGGCGCTTCCGCCAGGACGGGCGGCCTGTTTCTGCTGGCGCGGCCCGGCTACATGACTTCGAATGAGAAGCCGGCCCCCCACATCGAGCGGCGTTCATTGTAGTACTGGCTGAAGATCTGGAGACCGGAGACGTAGTTCACGTACAACTTGATGCCGGCGCCGTTCCATTGACCGAACTTGATACCTCCTTCAAGAACATTCGTCCCCCCGTAGGCCGGGATACCAGTGAGAGTGAGGTTGAAGGCCGCGTACAGCTCATAGGCCTTCCCGAGCAGTCTGTGTTCTCCGCCCGGAGTGTGAATATCGAAGCCATGCAGGGAAGTCAGCCTCCTGAGGTTCTCAGGACGGACGAGCGTGGCGTAGCTGAATCCGGAGTAGAGGGTCAGCGGCATGCCCCAGACGGGCAGCGTAGCCGCCCCGAGAAGCTCTCCGAAATCACGCGTGAACGGGAGGGGGAGGCGGTTGTCCTTCCAGACTCCGGAGTAGGTATCGTAGTGGCCGTCGACCAGATGGGCGCTGAGGTGCATGAGGCGGAGCCGCACAACATAGGTATGGCTCCCCTCATCGAGGCGGAAGAGCACATGCCCGCCGAAGAAGCCGTCGACCGCATCGACCTGGAGGCGGAGGCCTTCGGCGCTTGTCGTCAGCGCGTAGGTGAAGAACTCCGCTCCCATCCTGATGCGCGCCCGTCCAGAGTCGTCCAGCGTGTACTGCAGGAAGTCGAGCGTGCTGCCGATATCGAGCTTGAGGCGCGAACTCCCGATTTCTTTCCTCACCCCGACGCGCGGCTCCTGGGGGTTTGCCGCCAGAGGGGGGAAGAGGGGGCTCCCGGGGAGGAACTCGAGTGTGCGGGCGGCTGTTGTTTCTAACGGTTGACTCCATCCGACCTGAAGGCAGAAAAGGACGAGACAGACAAACAGCGTCGGGTGGCGCATCACCTGGGTGACTGTCATTGAATCGTAGGCAGGTTTGCGAGAACTTCAGCACGAATATACCGAAGATGAGCGGGACAAGCAACGATGCGCCGGTCCAGGCGGCACTCGCCGTCCGGCTGCGGGCTTCCCCCCGCTCTGAGCGCGGCCATTCTCACATGAACATCTCGAAGCTTCCGGAGGAATGAATGAAACGCTGCTCGATCATCGTGGTGCTCACGCTCATCGCCTTCTCCGCCGTCGTGGCACAGGAGGACCAGATCCCACCGCCCCGGCGGGCGCATCCGCAAAAAGTCGGTGCGCTTGGAGGATTCACGACCGGCTGGCTCTTTCTTGATGCAAAGCCGATCAACAGTTTCCTCACGGGCGGGAAGGCCGGTTCTGTCAGCGAGGGAGGGGTCTTCCTGATGGGGGGCGCCGGGTCCGCCTACATCATGGTTGTGAGAAACTTCCGGGTCGGGGGTGTTGGAATGAGCGGCTCGGTCTCCAGCTCCGCGCTCGATCCCGCTACGGGTGTGAGGCGCGACGCACAGCTCAAGGCCGGCTACGGCGCCCTGACGTTCGAATATGTGGTCCCACTCATTGAACGACTCGATCTCATCGGCGGACTCGCCCTGGGGACGGGGGGGATCGATATCATCCTGCGGAAGAGTAACGGGACCCAGAGCACGTGGAATGGCGAGCAGGCGTCTCTCGGCCTTACCGATATCTCCTCAACAGGAAACATCACGCGCACCCTCTCGGGGAAATTCTATGTCTGGATCCCGTCCGTGAACCTGGAGTATGCATTCCTTGGCTGGCTCGGGATGCGGGCCGGTGTGAGCTATGTCGGCATGTCCGGACCATCATGGAAGGTCGACGACAATTTCGACCTCTTGAATGTCCCCTCGGGGGTCAACGGGAAAGGGTGGATGATCAACCTGGGGGTTCTCGTCGGGACATTCTGACTCTGCTGCGGGGTCCCCCCCCCAGGCGATGAGTGCGGATGCAGGGCGGGCAGGGGGGGACATCTCACCCCAGCCACAGAGAAACCTGGTCCGCTGGCACCGGCATCCCTGCCTCCCGCGGGAGAACGGAACGAGGAACGGTTTCAGTCCCCGGAGTGCTCGCTGAACTGGACCGACTTCCAGGCTCCGAAGAGGTCCCTGCAGAGGTTCCTCTGATACTTGCCCGTCGAGGTGACGGGGATGTCATCGCCGAACAGTACGACCTTGGGTGATTTGTCGAACGGGAGATGTCTCCTGCAGTGGGCGATCACCTGTTGCGCTCCCATCTCCACGCCGGGTTTCGTCTTCACCATTGCGCCCACCTCCTCGCCGTACCAGTCGTTGTCGAACCCTACCGAGATGGCCGCTTCCACGCCGGGCATGTGCATGAGGACTTCGTCAATCTCGAAGGGCGAGATATTCACGCCTCCCCGGATGATCAGCTCCTTGAGCCTCCCCGTAATGAAGAAGAACTTCCTGCCCTGATCATCGAACCGGAAGAATCCCTCGTCGCCGCTCCGGAACCATCCATACCTGAATGTTTCGTCGTTGACCTCCGGGTTCTGGAAATAGCGCCTCATGACGTTGTGACCCCGGATCACGATCTCCCCTTTCTGCCCTTCATCGAGCTCGTTTCCTTCGGCGTCGTGGATCGCCATCTCGTTGATGGGGAGGGGGACGCCGATGGAGGGGAAGCCATGCTTGGAGATCCAGCGACGGTGTTCCGCCGGTTCTAGTCCGATCGGGAGGAAGGAGGAATAGCACGTGGTCTCGGAGAGGCCGTACCCGTGCACGATCGGCATCTTGAATGTCTGCTCGAACTTCGTGGCGAGTTCGCAGGTGAGGGGACCCGCGCCGCAGATCAGGTGGCGGAAGTTCACGAACTTGTACGCCTCCATGTCGAGCTTGGCATGGAGAAGGATCTGGAGAATGGTTGGAACCACGCTGGCGATGGCAACCCGTTCCGCGCTCATGCGCTCGAAGAAGCGATCGGGGTGAAAGCGCTGGTTGAGGACGACGGTGCTTCCCCCGTACAGCGGAGTCATCAGGGTCACCACGATCCCGTTCACATGATGCAGGGGAAGGACGCACATCATCGTCTCGCTGTCCGACACCTGGTGCCATTCTGCGATCGCCATGGCATCGACAAGGAGGTTGTACTGGTCCAGCACCACTCCCTTGGGGGTTCCGGTCGTGCCGGAGGTGTACACGACGAGCGCTTCATCGTCCAGCGACGGGGGGCGCGGCGCTTTCAGCCTGGCGGGCTGGCGGAGCAGCTCAGCCGCCAGGAATGGGAAGCCGGCCGTGACCTTTCCGCCCACCTGAATGATCTGTCGGAGCGAAGGGATCGCCGGGCGCAGTGCCAGGATGCGGTCCATGCAGATATCGCGCACGAGAGCGAGCCGCGCCCCGGAGTCCCGAAGGACGAAGGTGATCCGCCTGTCGTCCTCCCCGGCGTTGACCGGCACCACGGCCGCGCCGATCATCCACGCAGCGAAGTACTGGACCACAACGTCGCTGTGGTTGAACGACATGGTGGCGACGCGGTCGCCCGGCTGAATGCCGGCTGACAGGAGGACCATCGCGGTCCTGCATGCCTCCTCATGGAATTCCCGGTAGGTATGTTCCTTCCGCTGGCCTTCGTCGCTGTAGAACACCATGAAAGGCTTGTCTTCGAACCGGTCGGCCTGCCGTGCAAGGAGGTCCGCGATGCTGGAATAGGGAACCATCGGCTCACCCGGCGGAATCCCCATGACTGTTCTCGAGCTCTCTATCCGCCCGAGGGTTTCGAGAGAAAGATCAGACATCACGCAAGGACGTCGATGGTGGTACAAGGGCACTGTTCATGGATGGGTGATTGCCAGACGTTCGAGGATGAACCTGTCGGTGGTGCGGGAATAGACCGATCCGCTCATGCGCCCTATGGGCCGCAGGATGTCGGGGTCGATTGAGAAGTTGTCGAAGAGGGCGTCCGAGACATAGAGATGGGCGGACTTCCCGTAAGACCCCTTTCGTCCGTGCTCCTCCTCATACGTCCCCCCGGGCAGGCCTGCGTTCGCCTGCTTTGCCGTGAGTCCTTTCGTCAGAGGATACATGGTTCCCCTTCTCCGTCTGATGGTCAGCTTCCGCCTGGTTGCTGTCGTCAACGATCCCCGAAGGGGAACCGACGGTAGTGGCGATCCACACCGGCGTTCGAGATTCGGGACCCGCCGTTTGTCACCTCCCGCCCGCCTTCACCAACCTCGGCCGGTCTTGCCTGGGGGGTGGGGTCGATTCCAGGACCGTCCGATTCAGGACGTCCGGGGCCTGATTACCCTGTTCCGCAGGACGCCGATCTTTTCGATCTCCAGCTCCATGACGTCGCCCGGCTGAACCCATCGGTCGAGTTCGCCCCCCGAGCCCACGATACCTGAGCCGATGAGCTCGCCGGGGTAGATTGTCCCATCGCGCGACACGAATGCGATCATCTCCTCGAATTTCCAGTGCAGGCAAGAGGAGTTCCCTTCTGACCAGGTCTCTCCGTTTACGCGGGCGGTCATCCGGAGGTTGTAGGGGTCGCCGATCTCGTCGGGCGTGACCATGGTGGGGCCGATAGCCGTGCACCAGTCCTTTCCCTTGGCCGGACCGAGGCGGACGCGCATTTCTTTGCGCTGCATATCGCGAGCGCTGAAGTCGTTCATGACCGTGAACCCGGCGATAAAGCGCCGGGCATCGGAGGCAGCGATGTTGCGTCCGGCCCGGCCGATCACCGCTGCGAGCTCCAGCTCATAGTCGAACTTCTCCGTGAAAGAGGGCCAGAGGACGTCCTCCTCAGGCCCGATGATGCTCTGGTGGTTCCCCCTGTCATAGACGGGGATTTCGAACCATTCCTGCGGCATCGGCTCACCGCGTTTTTCGAATCCTTTCCTGACATGGGCCTCGAATGCATAGAAGTCGCGGAGGGACGCCGGGCGCGGGAGGGGGGCCTTGAGCCTCACGGACTCTGGCGGATACACGAGCGTCTCTTCATTCAGTCCGAGGGGTGGGGGACCGGGTCGCATCTGCCGCGAAAGTGTCTCGAGCGTGGCGCGCGCAAAACCCAGGGAGGTCTCTTCACCCTGGAGGAACTCCAGCATGGTGTCGGGGACAAGGACGTCGGCCAGAGCGTAGGGCCGGGCTTCTCCCTTGGCAGCCAGGTGCCATGCGCACGCGAAGTTCAGGTCGACGATCCCACCCTCGACGGCGGCGCCGAGGCGGAGATGCCGTCCCAGGCTGGTCCGGACTTCAAATGTGCAGAGTCGCATGCGATATGTGCCTGCTACAGGTTGCCGCGCAGCGCCTGCTCGCGTTCGATGGCCTCGAAGAGCGCCTTGAAATTCCCCCTTCCGAAGCTCCTGCTCCCTTTTCGCTGGATGATTTCGAAGAAGAGCGTCGGGCGGTCCTCCACGGGCTTCGTGAAGATCTGGAGCATGTACCCCTCATCGTCTCGGTCGACGAGGATGCCGAGGTTTTCAAGCGTTTCCAGGGGTTCGTCGATGGCGCCGATGCGGCCGGTGAGCTCCCGGTAATAGGCCTGTGGGACGCGAAGGAATTCCACTCCCTGCGCCCGCAGGCGGTGGACCGTCTGGACGATGTCGTTGGTTGCGCAGGCGATATGCTGGACTCCCGGACCCCGATAAAACTCAAGATACTCCTCGATCTGGGATTTTTTCCTCCCCTCCGCGGGTTCATTGATCGGGAATTTGATCCGTCCGTTGCCGTTGGCCATGACCTTGGACATCAGGGCGCTGTATTCGGTGCTGATGTCGCGGTCGTCGAAATGCTGGAAAAGGCGGAACCCCATGACTCTTTCATAGAACGTTACCCAGGTGTTCATTTCTCCCCATCCGACGTTGCCCACGATGTGGTCGATGTGAAGCAGGCCAACCGGCTGGGCCACGCCGTCGGGTGTCGTGGAGGGGACATACCCGGGCATGAAGACGCCGCGATAGTCTTTCCGTTCGACAAAGGTGTGGATGGTCTGACCGTAGGCGGCGATGGCCGCCCGGCGGAGTTCCCCCTGCTCGTCGCTGAGAACGCTCGGTTCGATGACGCTGCGCCCTCCGCGGCGGGTCGTTTCGGCGAACGCGGATGCGGCATCGTCGACCCAGAGCGCGATATCGTGGACGCCGTCGCCGTGCATCCTCACATGTTCGGCAATGGGGCTGTCCGGGCCGAGCGCTGCGGTAAGCACAATGCGGATCTTCCCCTGCTGAAGCACATAGGAAACCCGTTCGCGGCTTCCCGTTTCAGGACCGCTGTATGCTGCCTGGGAGAATCCGAAAGCGGTTCTGTAATAATGCGCGGACTGTTTCGCGTTGCCAACATAGAACTCGACGTAGTCGGTTCCATTGATCGGGAGGAAATCAACGTCAGTCCTGTCGGAACGTGCTCTGGTCGCGGGCATGGATCGATCCCTCATCACTGATTGCGGAAAACGATGAGCCAGAAGGCGGAGAAAGAGCGGATGCGGAACATGGGTATGGGGATCTTCTTCGACGGGCCTCTGCAGGGCTATGCCAAAGGCCGCGCCTGTATTTCCTTAAGCCGATCGATCAGGATTTCATTTTGCCCGCGGGTACCGATGGTGATGCGGACGCAATGAGGCAGCCCAAAGGCCCGCAAGGGCCTGATAATGACGCCTACGCGGAGCAATTGCTCATACAGCCGGTCGACGGCGTTCTCGGATTCAAGGGGGACGAAGACAAAGTTGGCTTCGGTGGGAATCACTGTGAAACCGATGTTGCGCAGCGCCGGAACAAGGAATTCCTTCCCGGCGTTGTTGATTTCAAGCGTTTCTCTAAGAAATTCGCCGTCATTCAGGGCCCCGATACCTGCGGCCTGGGCAAGCGTGGACGGTTCAAAGGGAAGCTTCACCTTCAACAGGTTGCCGATCAGAGCGTCGTGGGCGAACCCGTACCCGATCCGGATTCCCGCCAGGCCGTACGCCTTGGAGAAGGTCCGGAGCGTGATCACGTTGTCGTACCGGTAGTGCATGGAGTCGGGATACAGGGGGTTGTCCCTGGCGTATTCGAAATATGCTTCGTCAAGGATGATCAACACGTGTGCCGGAACGCGCGTCATGAACGCATCGAATTCCGCGGTCGTGAATATCGTCCCGGTCGGATTGTTCGGGTTCGCCAGATAGATGATCTTGGTCCTCGGGGTGATTCGGGCTGCAATCGCCTCGAGATCGAACCGGAAGTCCCGGAGGGGCACGGTCACCATCGCCACCCCTCTCGATCTGGCCAACACATAGAATCCGACGAACGTTCCGGAGGAAGTGAGGACTTCATCATCGTCGCACAGAAAGGCGCGGATGATGTTCGACATGATCCCTTCGGAGCCGCTCCCGCAGATCACATTGGTGATCTTGAGCTGGAATCGCAGGGCGAGGAGCTCGCGGAGGTCCTGGCCTCCATTGGGATAGAGGTTGAGCTCGCCGATGTGCCGCCGCAGCTCGCGGATGGCGAGCGGGGATGGCCCACGGGGGTTTTCGTTCGAAGCGAGCTTGATGATTGAGGAGAGCCCGGTTTCCCGCTGCAGTTCCGAGATGGGTTTGCCGGGTTTATACGGTTCGAGCGTTTCTATGTAGGGGGGGACGAGCCGCACGGGTCGATGCACTAAGGGAATTTCCGCTCACAATCGATCGAAAGTAGGAAACGTGGAGTGGAAAAGCAAGGCGGTTGACATTCGGGGATTCATTGTTTACCGTCAACTGGTCTTTTCCCACTGAGAAAGCCCCTTCGCGACAATGATTCCTCTCCGGGACACCATCCGTTCCTCGACAGTCCCGTACGTGAACTATTCATTCATTGCCGCCTGCGCAGCAGTACTGGCAGTCGATACGGTTCCACTCATATCCTACTGACATCACGCCGGAGGTCGCACCATTGAGTTCATCGCTGCACGGCTGCTCTCCTCGAAGTGTATCCGGAAACACAGCACCAATCGTCCGGCGTATTGGGCTTCACGTTCTGGTCCTCCTGTTCTTCGCGAACCAGGCAGAAGCCGGCCACCTGAAGACGCAGGCGGGTCCACACCCGGATCCCCGGGACAGGGTTGTACCGGGCATTGTCATTATCAAGGTCCGTGAAGGGCTCCAGAAGGGGACGGGGCTCTCCGCGACCCTGTCGGCCCGCCTGAGCTCCCGCGGAGTCCAGCGGGTGCAGCCCGTCTTTCAGCTTCTTCCTTCATTGGCCAGGACCGGGGCGGCCCACGATGCCGTGGCGGGACTCTCGCGCATGTTCTATGGATTCATCGCCCCGGATGATGATCCGAGAGCGGCGGCCGCGCGGATCGGATCTCTGCACTCTGTGGAGTATGCTGAACCGAAATACCTGCAGACTCTCTCCGAAGCCCCGAACGATCCGATGTATGCTCTCAGACAGTCCGTCTACCTCGCACCCCTTCGCGTCGAAGACGCCTGGGCGATCGTGAAGGTGAACGGAGCCGTGACGATTGCCGACGTGGACGGGGGAACATACTGGCGGCACCAGGACCTTCTTCCAAACCTCTGGATCAACTCCGCGGAGGATATCAACCATAACGGGAAATTCGATCCGGGTCCGCCCCCGGCGGGCGACGAAGACGGCATTGATCAGGACGGCGACGGGTTTATCGACGACGTGATAGGATGGAACTTCGCGACATCGAAAAATGACCCTCAGGGTCTTGTCTCAACGCCGGGGAGCGCGTCGCACGGCACGGCGACCGCGAGCCACTACGGCGCGGCCACGAACAACGGGATCGGGATGGCCGGGACGTCGTGGAACTGCAAGGTGATGCCGATCAACACAGCGTCGGCAACGGTTGACGATGCCATTGAGTTCGGCTACGAGGGCATCATGTTCGCGGCGTCCCACGGGGCGCGGGTCATCAATTGCAGCTGGGGAAGGGCGGGCACCTTCTCGCAGTTCGAGCAGGACGTCGCAAGCGCCGCAACCCAGTCCGGGGCGCTGATCGTGGCATCGGCAGGCAACGACTTCCAAAGCAACAATGATGCGTTCCCTACATACCCGGCCAGCTTCAGGCAGGTGCTGACGGTGGGCGCCACCTACGGCCCCGGCGATGTCGTTGCGGATTTTTCCAATATCGGACTGTCGGTGGAGGTCTATGCTCCGGGCGTGAACATCTGGAGCGCTCTGACCGACGGGACCTATGGCAACGGGGGGAGCGGGACGTCCTATTCTTCTCCGCTCACGGCGGGACTTGCGGGACTCCTGTTCTCGCAGCATCCCACCTGGACCCCGAGGCAGGTCGCGACCCAGATCCGCGTGACCGCGGACCCGATCGACGCCCAGAATCCCTCGATCCAAGGCAATGTCGGACATGGCCGGGTGAACTTCTACAGGGCGGTGACCGAGTCGAAAGCCGGACTGGAGGTTGAGTCGACTTCGATTGCCGTATCGACAGGGAAAAGCTATATCGTGACTGGCGATACCGTGCGGATCTCCGTCAGCCTGCGGAACATCCTGTCCCAGGCGGCCACCGGCCTGCAGTTCCAGGCTGCCAGCCTGAGCGGATCCCTTCGATTGCTCTCCGGGCCTGTGTCTGTCGGCACTCTGGCTCCCGGAGCTGCGGTGGATCTTCCCCCGCTCGTGTTTGTCGCGGACACCGTGACGCGGTCGCGCGTTGTGCCGATCTCGCTCCGATGGACGTACGGCGCGTCGGAACAGGACGCTTACCCGCTCTCGGCAAAGGTCTTCGATGCACCGCCGCTCTGGGTATTGCAGGATACGCCGTCAAACCAGAACCTCTTCAGCGTGAAAGCTGTCAACAGGCTCGTGATATGGGCGGCGGGAGGGGACGGTTCCGGGACGGCGCCTTCGGTGGTGCGCACGACGAGCGGAGGAAAACTCTGGAAGGATGTCACAGGCAATCTTGCTGGAGAGGATCTCTACTGCATCTCGGCGGTGGATTCTTTGCATGCCTGGGTGGGGACCGGGAAAGGGCACATCTACGCTACGGCCGACGGTGGAACCACGTGGAACCTCCAGTCCTATCCCGGGACACAGTCACCCTTCATCAACGGAGTCTGGTTCTTCAATCTGAACGACGGCGTGGCGCTCGGCGATCCCGTCAGAGGAGGCACCAACACCTTCATCATTCTCAAGACGGCCAACGGGGGGCAGACCTGGGCCCACGTCGCCCACGAGCCTGTCGGCGGCTCGGGAGAGGTGAGCTGGAACAACTCCTGGTGGTGGATCGACCCGCAGCACGGGTGGTTCGGCTCCAATCAGAACAAGGTGTGGCGGTCCGTTGATGGGGGTGCCTCATGGTTGAATGCGCCGACCGGAGGGGACAACAGCGTCGGGGTTTCCTTCGGCGACGCTCTGCATGGGGTTGCGGTGCACGATGTCGGCGTTGCCTCTTACACCACGGATGGCGGGGTGACGTGGAACGCTGCTCCGCATCCCTCATCGACCCTGAATGCGGTGGCGTTTGTCCCGGGCTCTCTCATCGCCTGGGTCATCGATGCGGTGGGGCCGTTCCGGACGACAGACGGGGGCGTTACATGGAAAGATGAGACGACGTTCCCCTTCGACGGTTCCCTGCTCCATCTCTCGGCGGCAGACTCGGGGGCAAGCTGGCTCACAACGTCGTTCGGGCAGGCACTCGTGCACCATGCCGGTCCCGACACGGGGGTTTCAATTGAACCCGCGCCCGTCCCG
>Ga0182021_10003783_pt1 | contig 17766 bp, 15 predicted proteins | sample 612E3MmetaG_FD_120493 | JGI IMG/M metagenome (GOLD analysis project Ga0182021, IMG submission 120493) | Permafrost microbial communities from Stordalen Mire, Sweden - 612E3M metaG (Illumina Assembly) | ecosystem: Environmental > Terrestrial > Soil > Wetlands > Permafrost | place: Sweden... | reverse complement strand
TCTTCCTGGGACCCTAACTGGTGGGTCAAAACAACAATTAATGAAGAAGGAATGGTCGCTGAAATGAAAATACCTTTCAGCCAGTTAAGGTTCGAAAAAAATTCAGGTGATGTTTGGGGCCTTGAAGTAGCCAGATCATTATACAGAAAAAATGAAACGACTTTCTGGCAACCTATTCCGAAAGATGCCCCTGGATGGATTCATTTGATGGGAGAACTGACGGGACTTGAACAGGTTAAACCGAAAAAAATCTTTGATATTACTCCTTACGGTGTAGCAAAAACTGAAAATTATAAATCTGAACCAGGCAATCCATTTGCTACAGGAAAAGAATCAAAAATAAATGGTGGCGTTGATGCAAAAATAGGTGTGACGAATAATCTGACACTTGATCTAACAATAAATCCTGATTTTGGTCAAGTTGAAGCCGACCCTTCAGTTGTTAATTTATCTGCCTATGAAACTTTTTATGAAGAGAAAAGGCCATTTTTTATTGAAGGAAACAATATCACAAATTTTGGAATCGGAATGGGTGATGGTGACATCGGTAATGATAACCTATTCTATTCCAGGCGTATCGGACGCCAACCCCAGGGCAGTGTCTATGATTTTGGAGGATATGTTGATTCTCCGATTAATACATCAATAATTGGAGCCGCCAAACTTACAGGAAAATCCAAAAACGGCCTTTCCGTAGGGTTTCTCGATGCTGTTACTGCCGAAGAGAAGGCAGAAATAGATACAAACGGGACGCGTTTCTTTCAAACAGTGGAACCGCTTACGAACTATCTGGTGGGAAGAGTCCAGAAAGATATAAAGAACGGGAATACAATCATCGGTGGTATGATAACCAGTGTCAATCGTGATATGGAAGATATTCCACTGGTTGGAGATGACTCAAGAAATCTTATAAACAAACTACCATCTTCTGCTTTTGCAGGGGGTTTAGATTTCACTCAATATTTCAAGGAAAAAACGTATATGTTCAATATAAATGCAGCATTCAGCCTTATTGAAGGGACAAAGCTTGCAATGGTAAGGGAACAGCGCTCTTCAGCCAGGTATTTCCAGAGGCCGGGTAGCTATATTTCACTTGATTCTTCCCGGACATCCCTTTCCGGGAACGGGGGAAGAGTGCAGTTTTTAAAAGCAGGAAAGGGCCATTGGAGATATGAGACCGCACTTCTCTGGAAAACCCCGGGGTTTGAAATAAATGATCTGGGCTATCAAAGAGAGGCCGATGAGCTCTTTCAGGTCCTGTGGGTTGGCTACAGGGTATGGGAACCAAAATCCTTTTACAGATCCTATAATCTTAATTTTAATCAGTGGATGACCTGGAATTTTTCGGGTGATCATCTCTCAAAAGGAGGCAATATTAATGGTAACATAAACCTTAAAAACTACTGGGGCTTGTATGGCGGAGTAAATACCAATTTCAACATAATAGGAAATACTATACTCCGCGGAGGTCCTATCATGAGGCTCCCGGCAAATGCAAATTACTGGTTCGGTCTGAGTACTGACAGCCGCAAAAAATATGAAGTTGATCTGGAAATTGATCAATCTGCATCACTGGAAAAAGCGTCAAAATCTTTCAGTATAGGTCCAAAAATTATCTTTAAACCGATAAATACTCTTTCATTTTCAATCCATCCATCCTTTTCGACTTCATTCGATGAACTTCAATACGTTGAACAAACAAGCTCCGGAGACCAGGACAGATATGTTTTCGCGAGCATAGATCAGAAAACCATTAGTTTGTCTTTCAGAGTTAATTTCAATCTTACCCCCGATCTTACGCTTCAGTACTGGGGTCAACCTTTTATTGCTTCGGGGAAATATTACGACTTCAAGTACATCACCTCTCCTATGGCTTCTGAATTCACTGATAGATTTCATGTCTATAATACCGGAGAGATAAATCTTGTAGATAATGATCATTACAGCATCCATGAGAACTCCGGCTTTAACGAAGACTACACTATCAGTAAGCCAGATTTCAATGTCAAAGAATTCCTCTCTAACCTTGTTATCAGGTGGGAATATAATCCCGGATCTTCTCTATACCTTGTTTGGAGCCAGACAAGAAGCGGATACAATGGAACCGGGAATATGGATCTGCTCAATAACCTTGGAGATCTGTTCGACAGCGGAAATAACAAACCTCATAATGTATTTCTTATCAAATTCAGTTACCGGTTCGGATTAAAATAGAAAGTTTTTCTTTCCTTTGTCCTCTTAATTTTACGTTATACGATTAACTCAAATAATATGAAATTATCAGCATTCATTTTGTTTGTCAGCCTGACAACGGGCTCTTTTGGAAAGGACAAACCTGCTTACAAAGTTTTTACCGGGGAAGGGAAAAAATCCAATTATGAGGCTATAATAAGCGAGATTTCAAAATCTGATTTTGTCTTCTTCGGGGAATTGCATGATAACCCCATAGCCCACTGGCTTGAACTTGAAGTGACAAAAAGTCTTTTTGACATTAAAGCCAAAAATCTTGTTCTTGCTGCTGAGATGTTTGAAACTGATAACCAAATACTTATTGATGAATACTTTGCCGATATAATAAAAGAATCATCGTTTGAAACTGAAGCAAGACTTTGGAGCAATTATGGAACAGACTACAAACCACTTCTGAATTTTGCAAAACAGAATGGCTTAAGCTTTGTTGCTTCAAATATCCCAAGAAGATATGCCTCTGTGGTATCTTCCGGTGGATTTGAAGCGTTACAGAAAGTATCTTCCGATGGACTGAGGTTTATCGCACCCCTTCCGATCGAATACGATCCGGAACTTTCATGCTACAAGGGTATGCTATCCATGGGTGGAGGGCCAATGGGACATGCAAGCCCTAATCTTCCTAAAGCTCAGGCAATTAAAGATGCCACAATGGCAAATTCTATTCTTAAAAACTGGCAGAAAGGACAAATAGTCTTACATTTTAACGGCAGCTATCACACCGACAAGTATCTGGGAATAATATGGTACCTTAAAAGACATAATCCTGATGCAAAAGTATCGACCATTACCACTGTGCAACAGGATGATATCAGCAAACTGAATGACGAATACAAGGGAAGCGCTGATTTTATTATTGTTGTACCGTCTTCAATGACAAAGACTATCAAGACAGCAGGACAATAAAAGACTGTTAAGGCCATCGCGGGGATAAAGGCTAATGAGGGGAAATAGGCCATATTGGCTTGTAGATTAAATGGTTATGGCATTTAATTGGAATAAGTGTAAAAAATACATTTATTCCAATTAAATCTCCCGATCGCGTATTCCTGGTCTGATCTTACCAGCCTGAATTATTATCTGTAAAAATGAAAGAAAAATATATCAGGATTGCAGGGAAACTAATCAATGATTCTTTCCCTCTGCTTAAGAATAAAAAGATCAGTTTCTTTGTTTTCAGATTCAGATTTTATGCAATGTCCGTCTGGGTCCCTGGTTTTATCAGGTTTATCATAATGAGTAGCAGGACAAGTACATTTAATGAAGATGTTATTACAGGGATACTGGCCCATGAGCTTTGTCATCAGGAAAGATATCTCAAACTTGGCATGCTAAAATATATCTGGTTCGCATTAGGGTTTATAACTTCCAGAAAGTTGCAGTCAGTTGAGGAGAAAGCAACCGACAGGCTAACTATTGAAAAAGGATATGGCAGACAATTATATGAGCTCTCAAAGATCCAGTTCCTGGACAAAAAACATGAAAGAATAAATGAGTTTTACCTGTCGCTGGAAGAGATCAGATCATATTCTGAAAGTATTGGGAAATGGTAGCTGATTTTTATTACAGATGATTTCCTGCTTTTGATCACATTGGCAATATTAACCCTTAAGTTTCAGAAAAAAACAGTACATTTCCGATTGTAATTTACGGGGATATGAGGGCAAAATTGCCATAATTATTCATTATTTAGTTTATTCTCTTATAGTTAGCTTATATGTGGCGAATCCGGGTTTATACGTTCTTAACCGTTTCAGCTTTTGGCCTTTTATACTTGTTTACGATAATAATAGTATTAATCGGAATGCCAATTGTTTTTTTAAGACTTAAAAGAGCTGTGCGTTTATTAATGCGTTTCTGGGCAAAATCGGTATTCCTGATTATTGGTAAAAAGCTGCATGTTGAGGGGCAGGAACGAATTCAAAAGAATGGAAAATATATCCTGATTGCAAATCACTCAAGTCTTTTTGATATTATGGCAATAATCTCATTCTTCCCCGGGGTTTCATGGTTCGGACATGAACGTCTTTTGAAGATTCCGGTCTTCCGGCAGATATTGAAAATGACTGATTACGTTCCTATGAAAAAAACTAGTATAAAAAACACCAAAGAGATGATTGACCAGTTAATTATGAAATCAAAAGGTCATACAATCGCTATATTTCCGGAAGGGACAAGAACTCTTGATGGTAAAGTCAATGAATTTTTCAGGGGATTTATCCAGGTGCTCCGTGCGTCGGAGATCAATGTATTACCTGTAACTCTGAATGGCTTTTATGTACTTAAACCAAAAAACAGATTTTATATAAATTTCAGTTCAAGAATCAGTGTGATCATTCATGAGCCAATTTCGAGGGAAATACTTATTGACAAAGATGATGCAGAGATTGTCACTATAGTAAGAAACATAATAGAATCCTCTTTAGAGTCATAATTGGGATTTTCTAATGCTAGCTAATATTGCAAATAATATAACCTGAAGTACGAATGGATCAGAAAAAAAAGTGGGTCTTTATAATTAATCCTGTTGCCGGTAACGGTTTTGCGCCAAGCCTGGTTGACAAGATCAAAGTGATGATAAGCAAATTTGATTTACAGGCAGATCTTGTATACACCGCAAAAAAAGGTCATGCAACTACATTATCAAGACAATATGCTGAAAACGGATATCAGTATATTATCGGAGTCGGAGGTGATGGCACATTTAACGAAATTGCTGCTCCCCTCATTTATAAGAAAGATGTTGTTGCAGGTTTAATACCCGGAGGAACCGGCAATGATTTCATTCAGATAACCGGTTTTCCCGGACGATTTGAAGAGAAAGACTGGGAGGCGTTTTTTAAGCTGAATGTCATGCCGATGGATGTTGGACAATGTAATGGTAAGATCTTTTTGAATGGTATGGGGCTGGGGTTCGATGCCCAGGTCGCAGCAGAAAATTACACTGAACCGGGGGACGTAAAACGCGGCGGAAAGAACAAGTATATCTGGCATATCCTGAAAACGCTCCTGTTTTTCAAAGAGAAAAAGATGACAATTTTTTCTGATGGGAAAAAATCGGAGACAGATTGTTTTATCAATACCATAGCCAATGGCAGAAGATTTGCGGGAGGTTTTTTTCTGACTCCGAAAGCGATTGCAAATGATGGACTTCTGGATGTCTGTTCAATAAGAAGATTATCACTTATGCAGAGACTTAATATACTTCTCATGGTTCCGAAGGGGACTCATATAAATGATAAGAAAGTGAACTATTTTCAGACAGAAAAACTGTCGCTGGAGTTTCCACAAGAGGTGCCATATCATGTGGATGGCGAGTTGTATTTTTCACAACATTTTGAAGTGGGGATAATGCCAGGTGCATTGAATATTATATATAATCCGGAAGGAAATCATTATTTTAAAACCAAGCAGGATTAAAGAAACTGTCTTAATGAAGGCCCAGCCATGGAATTATATTGCATTTTTTGATCTTGACAAAACAGTAATCAGTCTTAATAGCGGCTCATTGCTTGTTCGGCAGGCTTACAAAAATGGATTATTGAACACGGGAGATCTCCTAAATGCTATCTTTCAGTCTTACCTTTATAAATTTAACCTGAGGGATACAAATCTTATAATTTCGAAAATGGGAACCTGGTTGAAAGGTTTAAAATATGAGGTTATTGAAGAATTGTCTGATGTGGTGGTTGATAAGTATTTAATAGGATCTATCCGTCCTGAAATTATCAAAGAGATGCACCATCATAAGGAAAATAATGCAGCGACAGTTATTCTCTCTTCAGCAATTTTATCAATATGCGAGCCCATAGGCAGATATTTAGAGGTCGATGATATTATTTGCACCACAATGGAAACCTCTGAGGGAATACTGACAGGTAACCCGGTCGATAATTTTTGTTTTGAAGATGAAAAACGTATCCGGCTTCTATCCTATTGTGAAAAGAATATGTGTGATCCTTTAAAAGCCTGGTATTATGCCGATTCCATTGCAGATCTGTCAGTATTACAGGTTGTTGGAAATCCCGTTTGTGTTTCTCCCGATAAAAAACTTGGAAGGATTGCCAGTGACAGAGGGTGGAGAATATATAATTGGTAAATGGTTCTTTGCCAGTCTGCTAATTAACAGGCAATATTTCCGTCTTTTTAGTAGTTTGTGAAAAGGCAATAAAACGATAAGAAAAAGGTCAGATGAAAAAGAGTTTTCATGTTTATTTGTCCTTTGTAATTTTAATTGCATCGTTCAGCTCGGAAACTGATTTCAGTTCAAGTTCCTTTAATGCTGAAACGATTTTACCAACTTTCTTTTCCCTGAAATCACGTAAACTTTCAACGCTGTTCACTCCCATTCTGGCAGCCCCAACAATCTGTTCAAGCAAAGAGGCAGTTAGTGTTTCAATTCTCTTCTCTGGAAGAAGCACTTTAAAATTGGCATCAATTTCCTGAAGGATCATAGTATATTTTGCACTTTCCCCTGTCAGCTTGTTCCGACTTTTATTTACAAACTTATCTATTTTTCTGTATACACAGAGACTGTTCCGGGAAATCAGATCGGCTGATAACTGGTTAATGAATCTGTTCACATCAATCATAACTGAATTGTAGGCTGACAGAACTGAATTTATATCTGTTCCTGTATCGGATTTTTTCCCGGCTAGCGCTGTCGTCATTCTGTACTCGGAACGGATTTTGAGATCAGTAAGATACGAGATCAATCCAAGGGTCTCTTTTTCAAGTCCCTGTCCTGATAAAGACAGGATTGAAATAATGAATACAGGGAAAAATAAATAAAGCTTTTTCATATTGACAGGTTTAAGTTATACAATCATAATAATTATGCATGAGATATATTACACGACTTCTTTCCTAAAAGTTCTTTTACCGGTCGAATTATCAGCCAAAACAGTAAGAATAAAATTAAGTAAAGATTTTTTAATAGTGATGCTTTGCTTTTGGAATATATAATTGTCTCCCGGAAATTTATTCTTTTTAGCCCCAGAACGTAATAATATTATCATTTGATGGTTTTCTCAGATATTATTTAGTAAGCTCATCTTTTGCATAGGCGAGGTAAGTTATTGTCAGAGAATTCATCAAAATGGCTCAGATCGAAGAAGGTTGTCTATCTCTTTAATGTTGAGTTTATGAGTCAGTTAATTATAAAGGGCTTAATTGAAACAGAGTTAGTGTTAATTCTTTATCAGGACCTAACAATGGAGCTTTAATTCTATTACCACTTATCTGCACTTCTAATGTCATATATTTTTTATTAATGTTTCTTGAAGACTTCGTTTGCAAACATTAAAAACTTGATAAATCTCTTTAATTTATAATAATATCATCATCTTCTAATGGTGTGTCTTCATTCATCAAATTTAATTAATTTATAGTAAATAGGTGGTGTACAATATCAATCAAATAATATAGTTCATATTCTGATGACTCTCGTAGATAATAAACTTTATAAAATCCTTTTGGTTAGAGATAATTTCGATTTGTCTGAAAAAGCTTTTGCCACCAAATAAGCCACCAGTAAATACAAAACCCGCTGATATTCAGCGGGTTTATTGTTTGATTTGAGGTCAGTGGCGGATTCGAACCGCCGTAGCCGGTTTTGCAGACCGATTCCTAGCCACTCGGACAACTGACCAAATTCGGACGCAAAAATAATAAAAATAGTTTAATCCAATAATCTAATCTCAATTCTCCCCCTCTCCTCTTCTCCAGTTCTCCCAGTTATCACTTAAATTTACCTGCTCATTATTACACTAACCGACCCTACCTTTGCACCAACGGGCGGATTCATCTTCTTAATCCTGACGGTTGCTCCTTTAATATTTTTCAAATTAAGATAAAGGGAATCAAGTATTCTCTTTGCAATATTCTCAAGTAATTTCGATTTCTTCTCCATTTCTTGTTTTACAACTCTGCATGCAATTGTATAATCTGTTGCATCCTCAAGTTTGTCGGACAGACCTGCAGGCTCCAGATCTGTCTCTATTTCAAGATCTATCAGGAACCTATTTCCTACAATCTGTTCCTCCTTAAAATGTCCATGGAAAGCATAAAATTCCATGTCTTCGATACGGATAATGCCCATAATGATTAATTATATGTCTATCAACTTCCTCCCCCCTGAATGGATGTTAATTTGTTGCTATCAAGTCAATTAAGAGTTGGAATTAGCCCTCCTTTAGGGAGGATGGGGGGTTGCTTCCTTCTTTACTCAAAGATAAATTTTTACATATTAATTTTGAATTTTTGTCCACTTAATTAAAGATCCGCTAAAACCTTGTATTTTTGAACCTTATTTTCAGAATAAAAACATTATGAAAGAGGACAACGAAACGGAAACCAGGAGTGAATCCAAAAGCTTCATCGAATCCTTCATTGAAGCAGATCTGAAAGAAGGAAAAAACGGCGGGAGAATTCATACCAGGTTTCCCCCTGAACCAAATGGGTATCTGCATATCGGCCATGCAAAAGCTATCTGCCTCAATTTTGGCATGGCCCGGAAATATGGCGGAAAATGCAATCTCCGGTTTGATGATACAAATCCTGTTAAAGAAGAAATTGAATATGTAGATTCTATTAAAGAGGATATCAGATGGTTAGGATTTGACTGGGAAGAGAGAGAATATTATGCTTCCGACTATTTCGGGAAATTGTTCGATTTTGCAGTTGAACTCATCAAAAAAGACCTCGCTTACGTTGATGACCAACCGGCTGATGTTATCTCCTCACAAAAAGGGACTCCATCTCAACCAGGTATTGAAAGTCCTTTCAGGAAAAGAACTGCTTCGGAGAACCTCAATCTATTTGAAAGGATGAAGCAGGGCGAATTTGATGAAGGAAGCCGAGTGTTAAGGGCAAAAATCGATATGACCTCCCCTAATATGCATATGCGTGATCCTATTATTTACAGGATTATTAAGTCATCTCATCATAGGACCGGAAACACATGGATAGTTTATCCGATGTACGATTTTGCACATGGACAGAGTGACTATTTTGAAGGCGTTACACATTCACTTTGCACCCTGGAATTTGAAGTACACCGCCCATTATATGACTGGTTCATTGATCAGCTTAAGTCCGATGATTACAGGCCGCGTCAGATTGAATTTAACAGGCTTAATCTTACCTATACCATGATGAGCAAAAGAAAATTACTTGAACTTGTCAGGGAAGGGAATGTCTCGGGTTGGGATGATCCCAGGATGCCAACACTTTGCGGACTTCGTCGCAGAGGATATACACCGGAGTCAATAAAGCGGTTTGTGGACCTCATCGGATATACAAAAGTGGAGGCAATTAATGATATCTCACTTCTAGAACATGCCGTTCGTGAAGATCTTAATCTTAAAGCTCCCAGGGTACTTGGAGTTCTGAATCCTCTGAAGGTTATCATTAAAAATTATCCCCGGGATAAGGTTGAAAATGTAGAATTAGTAAATAATCCTGAAGATGAATCCATGGGATCTAGAATTGTTCCCTTCTGCAATGAAGTTTTTATTGAACAGGAAGATTTTATGGAATCACCGCCCAATAAATTTTTCAGGCTGGCCCCCGGGATGGAAGTTCGTCTGAAAGGAGCATACATAATTAAATGTGAGGGGTTTAAGAAAGATGAAAAAACTGGTAATATTGAAGAAGTATATTGTACCTACGATCCTGCGACCAGGAGTGGTGAACATGCTTCAGAAAAGAAGGTAAAGGGAACTCTCCACTGGGTCTCAGCAAGACACGCCGTGGATGCTGAAGTCAGATTATATGACAGACTATTTATTCATGAAGATCCTTCCGGACAGAAAGATGATGATTACAGGAAGTTCCTCAATCCCGCTTCATTAAAGGTATTAAATGGTTGTAAACTTGAGCCATCACTTAAGTCAGCAAAACGCCTTGAAAAATTTCAATTCCAGAGACTTGGCTATTTTTGTGTTGATTATGATTCGACAGAATCAAAACTGGTTTTCAACCGTACAGTACAATTAAAAGATACATGGGCGAAGATAAATAAGTAAAAATTTTTATATTTGCCCCGCAAAATTGTCCCGTAGTGTAATTGGCAACACGTCTGATTCTGGATCAGAAGAGTCTAGGTTCGAGCCCTAGCGGGACAACTTCGAAAGGCCAACAGCTAACGTTGGCTTTTTTTATTCCAGTAACATTTATTAAGTTTTCAGGCTCGAACGCCATCGCGGCATTCTGTCCCCTTCGCTAAAATTGCCCACCGGGCAATTTCTTTACGCTTGGTCCGGTTCGAAACCTAACGGGACAACAAGATAATCAATCACTTACAGTTTGTTTTGTAGGTGATTTTTTGTTTGTTGCCAGGTTCTTGCTAGGTTTTTGGGTGGAATTTAGGGTTATTCGTTAAGATTGGGCTAAAGGTTGGTGGCAGTTAACATCATTCTTTTTTATGGGAAACACACTTGGAAAAGCCAGTACCATTGACCACAATCTGCCGGAATAAAATGACCACCGAAAGCCGGCGTTAAAAATTCGATGCATAGATAAATACAATTAAGGCCATCTGACCGGTTAAATGTGGTCAAGCCGTCCGGCTTTTGCACCGTTAAGTAGAATTCCATTGTTTTATTGCTCTAATTATCGCTGATAGGAAAAATGTTTATCTTTGTGATAACATGGAACGCCAGGCAATAAATAACGCTATTATAAATTATCTAAGTCCATATAGGCCTGAGAGAATTGGAGTCTTTGGTTCTTTTGCCAGACATGAAGAAAAAATAGATAGCGATATTGACATATTAGTGAAGTTCAAAGAAACAATATCACTACTGGAACTTGTACATATCCATCGTGAACTTTCAGCACTACTTGGGAAAAGAGTAGATCTTATTACTGAGCAAGCGGTAAAGAATAAAAGGATCAAAAAGTATATCTATGACGATCTTCAAATCATTTTTGAATGAAAGATGACCTTTTTTATATCGAAAACATTTTACAAAGCATCGATAGAATTCAGTCCTATATTTCAGATAAAGATCAAGAAAGCTATGTCGATGATTTCATTACTCAAGATGCAGTTGTAAGACAGCTGGAAATCATTGGTGAGGCAACAAAACGAGTTTCAAAAGATTTCCGGAATAATTACCCGGATATACCTTGGGCTGACATGGCTGGTATGAGAGATGTACTAATCCATGATTATATTGATGTGGATCTGTAAATTGTCTGGAAAACCGCTTCGGATAGTATTCCCATACTAAAAACACTTTTGGAAAAGCTTGTTTGAGTAAATTAGCATAACCGAATCATGAACAATCATATAAATCTTGCTAGGTTTCTTGCTAGGTTTTGGGGATAACAGGTATAAAATAATGGAAATGTAATGATTTTGTCATTATAACTCATAATTGATAATCAATGTGTTAAGGTAAGATTATTATATTATCGTATTATTCTGGATCAGAAGAGTCTAGGTTCGAGCCCTAGCGGGACAACAAAAAGTGTGCTTGCGTTATCTTCAGCATTCTTATAACTTTCCTGAAATTAGCAGAGTTTAGTTCTGTTTGGTGATAGCCTCTTTTACTGAATCGATATGAGCATTTATTTCATAAGAAGGGATCATCTGATAGGCCTTTTCAAGTAATTTCAAGGCTTCGTCATATTTATGCTGCCTGTACAGGCCCCAGCCTTTAGTATCCAGATAGTTGCCATTACCCGGATTCAGTTCGATAGCCCGGTCGATAGCTTCCAGCCCCTTATCCACATTAATATTATTCTCAATCAGGATGGCAGAATAAATCCCGAAGAGACCTGGATTGCCCGGATCTAAAGATATTGCCTTGTTAAAATATTCACCTGCCTTTGCACTAAGATCAGCATCAGCATATATAACAGCCATTTTCAGATATTGGTCGGCGGTCTTTGATTGATTATTTCTTTTATTAAAATCGATTTCAGCATTTTTAATAGCTTCTTTCTCTTTTTTATATCGCCCGGTTTTATGATAGGCTGTAATCAGATAATGAAAATAAAATAAATTCTTAGGTTCAGAACCCCATTTTTTAAATATCAATTGTGCTTTCTCAAATTCTGAAATTGATTCTTCGTATCTTCTCTGACTGACAAAAATATATGCAAGAATGAGATAATAGTTTGGATCCTTGTCCTCAATTTTCAGTATTTGCTGCATATCTTTTATTTGTTCTGTTCGTGACTGGAACATGCTGGCATACTGGAAATCCAAAGAAAATTGTTCTATAAGCGGTAACTTATCCCTCTTATTGTATGCTTTCAAAAGCAACTTTTTTGCCTCTTCGTATCTCCCGATAGTAAAATTTGCCCAGCCAAGTGATACAATTGCGCCTATATAATTTGAATCGATTACAACAGCCTGAGAATCGAGCTTTAATGCCAAATGATAATCAAGACTATAATATGCCTCAAAGGCAAGGATATGACAGCGATATGCTTCAGGGGAAGTACTGAGATAATGAGAAGAATAGGGCAGCTTTCGTTTATCCTTTGTTGTTCCGTTTTGAATTTTCGATATTACCAGATAATCTCTCATTAATTTTGGAAGTGTTTCAATGGCATCATTAATTTTACCCGCAACTCCACCTGATTTAAATGACTTTAATACCTCTTCAGTTTTTGAATCCACCAATTGTGCATTTATGTAGATTACTGCTCCGGTTTTGTAAATATCTCCTATTACGAACAGATCTGCATCCAGCTTTTTCGAAATTGTACTTCCTGTACTGACTGTTATTGAAGAAAAATCAGAAATATTCTCGCTTTTAAGGACATTACGCATTAAATCGAACTGCCTGACTTTAAAGTCCTCAGGATAGTACGAAAGGCCGGTAACAATTCCATTTTGAATTCCAAGTTGAAGATAGTTGAATGTTGTGTCATTGGTGAGATTACGGAATGGCATTACTGCAACTGAAAGTCTATCCTCCGAAAAACCAAGTTCATTTATTGTTTTTCCGGTTTTAATAACGGGGTATAAAAATTTAAGGAATATCGCAAGTAAAGCAATTACTCCGATCGAAACTATCCAGAATTTAATTCCGCCTAAATTTGTTGCATTTCTTAATCCCGGTCTCTTTTCATCTATGCCGGAATCTGTCTTGGAATCTGGTAAGACACTTATTTCCTCATCATTTTTCAGAACTGATTCATGTTTCAGTGTTGATATTATCTCCGCAATAGCATTGGCAACTTTGTTTATCTGATCTCTGTAGTATGTATTGTTGATATTATCCTGTGGATGATCTTCATTTGCCCTGAGGGGGCGGTTTACTCCAGCCGACTTATAAATAAAATCAATACTTCTTAAAACTCCTCCTAGTTCATTTTCGACAAGAATTCTATCTTCATGATCAAGCTCATGGATCCTGACCGGTAAAATCCTGCTGGCGAAGTTTCCCTTGCTTAATCTTATGTCCCTGCCAAGTTTATCCTCCTGCACAAACTTATTGAAAGCACAAAATTCATTCTGCCATGCAAAACTGTTTTTATCACAATATGTTTTGGAAATAATGGGGATAAATATGAGGCATTTAAGCTTTTCTTCAAGCGATTTACCTACCGTATGGGTTTCGAGTAAGCCGTCCTGGGGATTTATGTCGAAATAAACTGATATCTTATCCTTTGAGGTAGCCTTAAGTTCCAGGGTCAGGTTGTGAACAAAAGCCGTTACCCAACCATCATACTTATTATCGTTCTGACGGTAGCTTATAAAAACGTCATATTCATATCCGGGGATTAGGCCAGCCATTTGACTATATGTTTTTAATTAATTTACTATAAGTTCTTTTAGGTTATTTAATCTTTGTTCTTAAATTAACGCTTCCTGATCATTCGCCTCTTTTCCAATTCTGCCAACATTTATACATATTGTTTTATTTCATCAAAACTCATAATCATCTCTGCAAGGTCACCCAGATCACACAATTTCTGCCTGGTACAATATTCTTCATCGGTTAATGGGAAAGGAGTAATGCACTTATTGCAATAATCTTTTGCATCGCAAATATTACATTTTCTCTTATCCAGAATTCTTTTCTGAGATGATTCATAATTATGGATTAGCTCATTATATGATTGCCCGACAGTACCAACAATGTTTCCATACCAGCAAAATCTCAATTCAGATTTGTCATTAATTATTAATGTCTCCTTTTTTTTGCAGTTTGAAAAGGTTTTTGTCCATCTGCAAAGATTTATAAAAGAGGGCAAAGGTTTATTATTGATCAGATAATCAAACAAATCCCCTTTCCCTTTTAGATTGTAAAAGTAGTTATAGGCCGAATTGGCATCTGCTGAATCAGATTCTCTGCATAAGACTTTCAGAAAATCAAAATCAGGATTACCGAGATTTGAATTAAAAAAATTAAAATCACATATTTTAAGGTCATCATTATCATCGTCATTTTTAAATGATGACTGAGAAGAAATTAATTGTAAACACTTGTTCTTTCTTTTGAAATAATAGTTCCGAATATTAAGACTTGGTGAAAAGTATTTGAAATATGAATCATTGTTGTCAATTAAATGATTCACTAATGCATCTTTGTCTGAATAAATTTGAATGATAGTCCCATTCAGCGACAGAATAATTCTTAACCAGCTGACAAAATCTTTTTCTATCTTATCGGATAAAAGAATTATATTTTTAAACCACCCCTTTGTTTTATCAGGATCAGGTAATAATGATAAAATTCTAAGTGTTTTTTTATCATTTTCTTTCTTGGTTAAAAATAATGTGGACTTAGTCAAAGGTTTAACCTTTTGGGTAACCTTATCCGGATAAATTGTTTTACTAAAGATCGGATTATCATCAATGAATTCAATCTTGTAACCATATTTTTGAAAATTATTGTAAAGAGGAGTACCCTTAAAAATATGTAATAAATTATGAGTATAGAAATCGATATTTACATTTTTATCTATTGTATCAATTGTTCTTTTTGCATCCCTGTAAGTCTCATTAGGCAGTCCGATCATAATGCTGGCAAAAACGTTCTTTATACCTATTTTCTTTGCATAAGATGATATCAGCTCAAGCCGTTCAATAAACCGAATTTCCTTTTCTAACTTGTCTGATGGATTATCTTCCGGTTTATAAACCTTGCCAATAATCCTCAATGTTCCTGGATTTGCACTTTCAAGTGAGAAACCTACTGAAACAAAACCTGCCTCATTCATAAGATCCAGTAACTCCTCATCAGCAGTGTCGCATCTTGTAATACAGCCAAGAGGAATTTTTATCTTGTTTTCTATTATTGCCTTACAGATACTTTTTGCTCTCTGAGGTATTAATGAAAAGGCATCGTCAAAGAAATTCAGGCTTTGATTTCCGGCATTAAATCCTGAAATATAATCCAGCTCACTTATTACTCTGTCAACAGAGTGTGTTGTAAACCTTCTTTTAGACAAAACAGCACAATTACAGTAAACACAATTCTGGTTACATCCTCTTGCTGTCAAAAGACCTACCTCATAAGCATCTGCCCCGGGTATAACATCATTCAGGTATGGGGAAGGGTATTTGTCGAGGTAATCAGTAATTCTAGAATTATTGACAAAAATATTGCTGTCTGGATTAAAGCATATTTTATTTTCACATCTGTAGGATATCCCTTTTATCTGTTCTAATCCGACTTTTCCTAAATCAAATCCAGTACCCGATAAAAGTGTAAAGAACTGTAAAAACGTCTCTTCACTCTCATTCCTGAAACAGATATCAATAAAGGGATATTTTTCAAGAATAAATTCCGAATAGTTTGTTGATGTAGGACCACCACAAGTTATTATAGTACCTGGCGAGACTTTCTTAATCTCCTCTGCTATTAAAACAGATGTTATAAAATTTGAATTGTAAACAGTGAAACCAACTACCCTGGGATTACGAGTCAAAATTTTTTTTACGCAACTCTTCAGGTTAATTGTTTTCCCGAAGATAAACTGTTCCGCTATATACCCATTAATCCTTAGTAAAGAAATTATGTAACTGCTCCCGATGTGGTAGAAAAATCTACTGTTTATATTTTCACCGGAAGGAGCAAATACAAATATACAATCCACCCTATTTTGGGGGTTATTAAGCATAAAGGAAGAAAGCGATGGCTATTAACTGAAATGTTAAATTAAATTTTAATAGTCATATTTTACATTACGTCCCTGTAGGGTCCGACATTGTAGAAGCGATACTTCTGCTTAATATTGAAGACATCTTAGCATTGGTTACTTTGTTCCTGGCAAGTATGTGAAATATAGAACTTCGCAAAGCCTCACCTTTTCGCCCCTTCTTAATCTCAGAATGAATTTCACCAAGAACTTTTTTCGCTTTTTTATCTCCAAGAAGAGCGTGAAAAATTTCTTTAAGAGTTAGCTTTTCAAGATTAATCTGTTTTTTTGTTGCCATAATACCTCCTTTTATTAAGAATTTAGAACTATAATTAAAATCTTACCCGGATGTAAATATTTAATATGATCTGAGGCCCAAAGTATTATGCAAATAAAGATAGTAAATATATTGATTATCAAGGCAATTTTAGGAATGTTTTTTATAGCATAATAAAAAACTAATAAGTTGGTAGCTGACTGGAAGAACCGGTTGCGATGACCACTGAATTGGAACAAACTGACCATCAAAAACAATGGTTAATAATAAAACTTGAAATTTTGCTCAAACCATGACAATTCTATTGAATTATTCCAGAGTTATTGTTTTCTCGATTTTCTTATTCTGAAAACAAAATACCAGGCAATACTAAGAAATAATATGACGAGATTAGAAACAGCAAAAACAACAATACCTATCTTCTCAAGAACTGAATATGAATTCCCATAATAAACAGAGAACATTAAATAAATATTCCCCACGATTGATATTAAAAACATTATACTCAATATTATTTTCCCCATTATTTGAAATTTTAACCAAAGTTATTAGTTTTTCAGTGAAATAATTTTCATTCAGCTATTATCAGTCCCGTATTTAAATTTTTAAACTTTTTGCAACTTTATTTGTTGTCATTCGTTCTATTGTATGTCAAAGAAAAGGGGGAAAAACAGATTTCGAAATTTTTATCCGGTTCAGATTAAACCTTTAAACATATTAAGCATCTAAGAAGAGTATTAAGCAAATAAACGTTAAACTAATATTATGATTATGAAAACAGGAAAGATTATTTTAAGGCTATTCTTCCTTATTGCAGCAGTAAGTCTCTCATTGTCTTCCTGCAAGAAGGATTCTTCATCTTCAAGCGGTTCGATAACAAGTCAACAGGCAGTTCAGGTGCTGAATTCAGATGCCCAGGATGCATTAGCGGATAAAACGGAGGAAGATATTGACAACAATCTCGAAGAACTGCAAAACAACAATTATATGGTGGCAGTTACAAAATCCTTCGAGGCAGGAACGCCGACAAATTCGGTTGTTATAACCGTTGATCATCCTGACACAACTACTTTTCCAAAAGTGATTACAATACCCTACTACACTTATAAGGATAGTTGTGCCAATGAAAACAT